>Ga0208472_100045_pt1 | contig 11053 bp, 9 predicted proteins | sample DeeseametaMP0326_FD_184215 | JGI IMG/M metagenome (GOLD analysis project Ga0208472, IMG submission 184215) | Marine microbial communities from the Deep Atlantic Ocean - MP0326 (SPAdes) | ecosystem: Environmental > Aquatic > Marine > Oceanic | place: East of Recife, Brazil, South Atlantic Ocean... | reverse complement strand
CGTGGCGTCGAGCACGTTGAGATTGAGGGGAAAGCGATTTTCGAGGTCAGTCAGGCGGAACAGGCTGTCCATCAGCACCTGATCGTCGACGGTGCGGGCGCGCGGTTCGATGACGATGCGGATGTCCGCGTCGGATTCGTCGCGTACATCGGCTAGGATCGGAAGCTTCTTGTCGTTGATCAGCGCCGCGATCTGCTCGATCAGTTTCGACTTCTGCACCTGGTAGGGAATTTCGGTGACGACCGCGATCCAGGTGCCGCGCCCATGATCCTCCTTGTGCCAGCGCGCGCGGGTGCGGAAGGCGCCGCGCCCGGTGGCATAGGCTTCGGCGATGATCGATGGACTGTCGACCAGCACGCCACCGGTGGGAAAGTCAGGCCCGCGCACGATCTGCATCAGCGCGCCATGATCGGCGTCGGGATCATCGATCAGCAGGTTGGCGGCGTCGATCAACTCAGCGACATTGTGCGGCGGGATGCTGGTCGCCATCCCGACCGCGATGCCGCTGGCGCCATTGGCGAGCAGATTGGGGAAGAGGCCGGGAAACACCTCCGGCTCCTCATCCTCGCCATTATAGGTGGGGCGAAAATCGACGGTGCCTTCGTCCAGGCCCGCCATCAGATCGGCCGCCGCCTGGGTCAGGCGCGCTTCTGTATAACGCATGGCCGCGGCGTTATCGCCGTCGATATTGCCGAAATTTCCCTGCCCGTCGACCAGCGGCGTGCGCAAGGAAAAATCCTGCGCCAGCCGCACCATGGCGTCATAGACGGACGCGTCGCCATGCGGGTGATATTTACCGATCACATCGCCCACGACGCGGGCGCATTTCTTGTAGGCGGTGGTGTTGCGCGCAGGATTGGCGGTGAGCACATCGGCGCTGGCCCCGCCCGGCTCCATCCGCAACAGCCGCATCGCCCAGAGCAGGCGGCGATGCACGGGCTTCAAGCCATCGCGCAGGTCCGGCAGCGAGCGCGCGGTAATGGTCGAGAGCGCGTAGACGAGATAGCGCTGGGACAGCGCTTCGTCGAAGGGATGGTCCTTGATGGCGTCGAACGGGTCGCGGAAGTCTGTCATTCCGTCCGGGATAGCAGCGCGCAGCGCTTTGGCCAAGAAGGGCGCCAGCCCTGTCTACTAGCCCGGTCAGCCGGCGCGCCAAGTCTTCCACAAGCCCTTGCCCCATTTATACGGCAAGCGGATGATATTGGGCCATTTGCGTCGTGGCAGAGTCGCTGCCGAAGCCGCCGATATCTCCGCCCTTACGTCCGCCTTCGCATTTTTGGCTGCTTCATCCCTGACGACTTTTAACGAGAAGCTCATCACGTCCTGCGGAATGACGAGCGGTCCGCCCGGGGCGGCATCAGCCAAGATTACGCTTGGGGGGGGAGCCCATTTCGTGCACCCCGGACGTCGGGCTTCGAGAAAGCCCATGGCATCGCCACATAGCGCTTCGATCCGTGCCATCACGGCAGGATCGAGTTCCATGTGCGATGTAAGATGGGGACGCTTTTGAATCATATAGTCTGAAATGCGTGTACTGACCGTCGCACTCTTGCAAATTCTGTTCACGCAGAGAAGTGCACGCAGTTCCTGGTCAGTCAGAGATCGGTTGATGATTGCAGACTGGGCTGCCTCTACTCCAAATTGATTCGGCTCTACCCCAATTGCCCGCGCGAAATCCCTTATGATATTCTTTGAGGAATATGAAAGTAAGATTACGTCACTGAAAATATCGAAGAACTTCTTGTGAACACCGTAGCTGGTCGCGGCCCGTTCGGCAAATTCTGAAAAGCTTCTTCGCTCTCCGTTGCGCTTCACAAATTGACCCCACACGGACCAGAGCCATGGATATGGATGCCGCGCTACCAGGATAATTTTGATCGAAAAATAGGACGACGCGATATTCTTGAAGAGATGAAGATTTTTTATCTGCGCGCCGGCTAAATATTCGGAAGACAAAATCAGATTTTCGTGACTTTCGGAGGCCACCTGGCGGGTCAGACGGTCGATAATCACCTTGATTTCGGCGCGCGTGGCATCTTCATCCCCGGCGTCGCGTAGCAGAATATTTCCCAGTACCGACGCATTCCCTTCAAACAGCAATAAATCTTCGGGGACTGGATATAGGTAGCTGGCGGCCTTGAGCGTGTCAGCCTGATTGCCCAGCCACCGCTGAATGGCACTCGTCCCGGTTTTTCCCGGACCCACATGAAGATACAAATTCGGGCGGTTCGTCATAGATGCTCGGTTGGATAGGGAAAATAGGCAGATGGGCAATCGGCTGCGACTAGGCTGTTTGGGAGAACAATGCAAAACGCTCCGCTTTTTCCCCGGTGATAAGGGCCAGGCAAATGCTTCGACCCGTAATGTTGGTCAATCGCCCGATTGTATCGGGCGCGACCAAAAAGGGTGAAACTTACCGAAAGAGGGGTTGCGGTTTGGGAGGAAAGCGCCACTTTGCGCCGGTGTCTGATTCTCCCCCTTCCCCAGCCGTCACCCCGCTCCGGGCCCCATCCGTCAGCTTGCTGGAGGGCGCGGCACTGTTTCTGGACTTTGACGGAACGCTAGCGCCGATCGCCGATACGCCCTGCGGCGTCGAGGTGGACGAAGAACTGATCGGGACGCTGCTGCGGCTGCGCGACGCGCTGAACGGGCGTCTGGCGATCGTCAGTGGCCGGTCGGTCGCGACGCTGCGGGACTTTGGCTTTACCGACTTCCTGATTGCCGGCACGCACGGACTGGAGTTCGCTGCGCCGGGCGCGGACGTGGACGCGCCCGCGCGCCTGCCGGCGATCGACGCGGTGGAGCATGCGTTCAACGCTTTCGTTGCAGACAAGCCGGGCCTGCTGGTCGAACGCAAGACGATCAGCGTCGGGCTGCATTTTCGCGGCGCGCCGCAATGGGGCGACGAGGCCCGCGCGCTCGCCATGGCGCTCGCCAACGATCACGACCTGGCAGTGCAACCGGGCAAGATGCTGTTCGAACTGCGCCCCGGCGGCGCCGACAAAGGCAGCGCGGTGCGCCGGCTGATGGCGCAGGCCCCGATGGCGGGCGGCGTTCCCGTCTTCATCGGCGACGATGTGACCGATGAGGAAGGCTTTGCCGCCGCCGCCGAGCAGGGCGGCGCGGGGATACTGGTCGGCGCGCCGCGATCGACTTTTGCCGCCTTTGGGTTGGAACAGGTTGCCGCCGTCAGGCATTATCTGGCTGAAGGGGCTGCCCGGCTCGGCTGAACGGCGGCCTCTTGGCTTGGTTGCAGTCAAAAAGGGGGCATAAACATCAGCAACAGCAACGGCGAAACGCATGCCAGCGAACAGACGCTGGACCTTTGGCCCATCGGCAATTGCCAGGCGTCGGCTCTGATCGACCGCGCCGGGCGCATGGTTTGGGGCTGCGTGCCCCGCGTAGATGGCGACCCGGTCTTTTCCGCCCTGCTCGACGACCAGTCCTGGGATGATCCGGACGCACGCGGTTTCTGGGCGATCGAACTGGAAAATGTCGTCGCGGTCGAACAACAGTATATCCGCAACACCCCGATACTGGTGACGCGCCAGCGCGATGCGCAGGGCAACGCGATCGAAACCTATGACTTCTGCCCGCGCCATCGTCACAAGGGGCGCATGTACCGCCCGGTCGCCTTCGTGCGGATCGTCCGGCCGGTCGCGGGAAGCCCGCGCATTCGCGTGCGACTGCGCCCGACGACGAGCTGGAACGCGGAAACGGTGCCGATCAGCTACGGATCCAACCATATCCGCATGGTGCTGTCCTATATGGCGATGCGCGTATCGACCAACGCGCCCATCGGCCTCATCAGCCAGGAAAGCTGGTTTCGGCTGGAAGCCGACATGCATTTCTTCATGGGGCCGGACGAAGGCTTTTCCGACGCGCTTCGCCCCGCGATCGAGCGGATGCTGGACGATACGATCCTGGAATGGCAGGTCTGGGTCCGGGGTCTTGCCATTCCCGCCGAGTGGCAGGAAGCGGTCATTCGATCCGCCATTACGTTGAAGCTGTGCCAGCATGAGGAAACCGGCGCGATCGTCGCGGCGCTGACGACGTCCATTCCCGAACATGCCGACAGCGGGCGTAACTGGGACTATCGCTATTGCTGGATTCGTGACGCATATTACACGGTGGAGGCACTCAACCGGCTGGGTGCGCTGGACGTGCTGGAAACCTATCTCGTCTATCTGCGCAATATCGTCGATGGCGCCAAGGGCGGACATATCCAGCCGCTCTATGATGTCCGCGGCAATGCGACGCTGACGGAATGGGAGGCGCAAGCGCTGCCGGGCTATCGCGGCATGGGGCCGGTGCGCGTTGGCAATGCAGCCTATGAACAGATCCAGCATGACGCCTATGGCCAGATCGTGCTGTCGTCGGTTCAGGGCTTCATCGACCAGCGTCTGCTGCGCATGGCGGGCCATACCGATTTCGAGGCGCTGGAGGCGGTGGGCGAGCGCGCATGGCAAGTCTATGACAAGCCCGACGCTGGCCTGTGGGAATTGCGCACCCGCGCCCATGTCCACAGCTATAGCGCAGTCATGTGCTGGGCGGCGTGCGATCGTCTGGCCCATGCGGCCAAGGCTTTAGGGCTGGACATGCGCGCGGCTTATTGGGAAAATCGCGCGGAAACGATGCGGGCGCGCATATTGGAAGCGGCCTGGCGCAACGACAGCAATGCGATTTCGGCCAATTTCGAGGATGATTCGCGCGACGCTTCCTTGCTCCAGTTGCTCGACCTGCGTTTCCTGAGCGCCGATGACCCCAAGTTCACCGGGACATTGGCAGCACTCGAAGCGGACTTGCGGCGCGGCAACGACATGCTGCGATACAGCGCGCCCGATGATTTCGGTGAGCCGGTAACGGCGTTCAACGTCTGCACCTTCTGGCTGATCGAGGCGCTGCACCGCACCGGCCGCACCGAAGAAGCGCGCGAATTGTTCGAGGTCATGCTGTCCCGGCGCACGGCCGCGGGCCTGTTGTCGGAGGATATCGACCCCGTGACCGGGGAATTGTGGGGCAACTATCCCCAAACCTACTCGTTGGTCGGCATCATCAACTGCGCCGTCTTGCTGAGCAAACCGTGGAGCGCGATGCGATGAGCCGCCTGATTATCATCTCCAACAGGGTCAGTCGCCCCAGCAAGAGCGGCAATCAGGGTGGGTTGGCGGTCGCACTGTCGCAGGCTTTGCGCGAAAGCCGGGGCATATGGGTTGGCTGGTCGGGCGAGGTGACCAACAATTTCACCGGCCATATCGGCTTTGCCGAATATGACGGCGTCAAGACCGCGACGATCGACCTGGAAGAGCAGGATGTCGACGAATATTATAATGGCTATGCCAATAAGACGCTGTGGCCGCTATTTCACTTCCGCATCGACCTAGCCGAATATGCGCGCGATTTCGAAGGCGGCTATAACCGCGTTAATAAACGCTTTGCCGAAACGACCAGCCCGCTGATCGAGCCGGACGACATCATCTGGGTTCATGATTATCACATGATCCCGCTCGGCCAGATGCTTCGCGACCGGGGCCTCAAGAACCGGATGGGCTTCTTCCTGCACATCCCCTGGCCACCCACGCGCCTGTTGGTGTCGCTGCCGCACCATACAAAGCTGGTCAGTTCGCTCTTCGCCTATGATGTGGTGGGATTTCATACCGAGGAATGGCTCGAATCCTTCCGTCATTATGTCGAGAAGGAAATGGGCGGCAAGGTTGACGGTGACTTCGTCACCGTGGGCGACCGCACGATCCAGGCGATCGCCTGCCCCATCGGCATCAATGCGCAGGAATTCGCCGACGCCGCCATCAGCGACGCGGCGAAGGACATGTACGGGCAGGTTCGCGCATCCTTGCAGGACCGGTCGTTGATCGTAGGTGTCGATCGACTGGATTACAGCAAAGGGCTGGAGGAGCGGTTCAACGGCTATGCCCGGTTCCTGAAAGATCATCCCGAACATCATCGCCAGGTCGTGCTGACGCAGATCGCGCCGCCTTCGCGTGGAGAGGTGGAAAGCTATCGCGACATTCGCGCGACGCTGGATTCGCTCGCCGGCCGGATCAACGGCGAATATAGCGATGTCGACTGGACGCCGATCCGGTACGTCAACCAGGGCTATCCCCGCGACAAGCTGGCCGGCATCTATCGCGCGGCGCGGATCGGACTGGTGACGCCCTTGCGCGATGGCATGAACCTGGTGGCCAAGGAATATGTCGCGGCGCAGGACCCGGAGGACCCCGGCGTGCTGGTGCTGTCGCGCTTTGCCGGCGCTGCGATCCAGTTGCGCGACGCGCTGCTCATCAATCCCTATAGCAGCGAAGAAATGTCCGATGCGATCAACCGCGCGCTGGCGATGCCGCTCGACGAACGCAAGCGGCGCTGGCGCGCGATGATGGACAGCGTGGAAAAGCAGGATATCAGCTGGTGGCGTCAAACCTTCACCGACCGGCTGACAGCGGCCGAGCCGATCCGCAAAAAGTCAGCCGCAGCGCCCGCGGAAGGTTGAGCCCGGACAGCGCGCTCGCTAGGCCTCGCGGATGCAGCAGGACGACGATGAGGACATAGGCGGATTTTTATCTGCTATTCAGGCCCGGTCGGGCGTCATCATCGCCACGGTGGGACTGATCGCCTGGGTCGCGCTGCTGTGGTTCATGTTTGCTGATGTTCTCTAGCAACAGGGGAGCGCCCCGCCCCGCCAATTGCACCGGCGGTGAGTTTGTTCTAAAGGCCTGCCCGAACAGCCCCGGCACCCGCTGATCCTTTCCGATTCGCGATTGCCGGGGCGCATTGTTTTTGAGAAAAAAGGTCAGGAACGCGCATGGCCCGTCGCCGCCAGATTTACGAAGGCAAGGCAAAGATCCTCTATGAAGGCCCCGAACCGGGCACGATCATCCAATATTTCAAGGATGACGCCACCGCCTTCAACGCGCAGAAAAAAGGCACGATTTCCGGCAAGGGCGTGCTCAATAATCGCATTTCCGAGCATATCTTCACGCTGCTCGGCCAGATCGGCGTGCCAACCCATTTCATTCGCCGCCTCAACATGCGCGAACAGCTGATCCGGCAGGTCGAAATCGTGCCGATCGAGGTGATCGTGCGCAATGTGGCGGCCGGGTCGCTCTCCAAGAAACTGGGGATCGAGGAAGGCACGCAGTTGCCGCGCACGCTGATCGAATATTGCTACAAGGATGATGCGCTCGGCGACCCGCTGGTGTCCGAAGAGCATATTGCCTGCTTCGGCTGGGCGACGCAGGAGGAAATGCACGATATTGCCGACATGGCGATCCGCGTGAATGATTTCCTGTGCGGCCTGTTCGCCGGCATCGGCATACGCCTCATCGACTTCAAGTTGGAGTTCGGGCGGCTTTATGACGGCGATTACAGCCGCATCATCCTGGCCGACGAAATCAGCCCGGACGGATGCCGGCTGTGGGACATGGCCACCAACGAGAAGCTGGACAAGGACCGGTTCCGCCGCGATCTGGGCGGCGAAGTCGAAGCCTATCAGGAAGTGGCGCGGCGGCTGGGCCTGTTGCCCGAAGGACTGGACACCACCGTCCTCGACCTCGACACTCATCGCAAGAAGCGCGAGAAGGAATAGGAAAAAGGCCGGCCACAGCGCCGGCCTTTGTCATGGCGTCACGCCATCAGGGCATCGGCCATCAATTTGAGGCCGAGCAGGATCATCAGCACATAGATGAGCGTGTAGAAGCGCGCGGGATCGACCCGCCGCACCAGCGCGACGCCCGCAAATGTTGACAGGATCGCGACCGGCGCCAGCATCGCGGTGGCGGCCAGATTGTCGTGGGTGAACTGCCCCAGGGCGGCATAGGCCGGAACCTTCATCCAGTTCATCGCAGCAAAAGCGAAGGCGGTCGTGCCTACCAGCATGTCGCGCGAAAGCTTCTTGGGCAATACCCACATCTGAAAAGGCGGTGAGCCGGCATGCGCGATCTGGCTGGTGAAACCGCTGGCGATCCCGAACAGAAAACCGACCCAGGCCGGCGAATTGGACGGCAGCGTGACCGCGCCGCCCCGCTCGACCCACAGACGTTGCAAGCCGAACAGCACCGAAATGCCACCCAATACCCCCAGGACCGCGACTTCCGACACCTTTGCTGCAAAGAGCCAGCCAAGCATAACCCCGACCGCCGCGCCCGGCAGCATGACCGCAAGGATCCGTCCGTCCCAGCTGCGCCGATAGGCCCAGACGCTGACCGCATCCTGCAAGATCAGGATCGGCAACAGGATCGCAGCGCCCCGGACCGGATCAATGGCCAGCGCCATGATGGGCATGGCAAGCGCGCCCACGCCCGCAAAGCCCCCCTTGGCCAGCCCGGATATGATAACGGCGACCAGCGCGCAGACGATGTAGATGGCATCGACATCAACCGGCATGGCGCAGCACCAGCGAACAGGCACAAGTCAGGCGCCGACCCGCCTTGAACGGGCCGGGATCGCCTGTCGTCAATTCATCGCCAGGATCATGTTCCGCACCTGCGGGTAGACCTGCTTTTCCCATTTGCTGCCGGAAAACACGCCATAATGGCCAACGCCCGGTTGAAGATGATGACGCTTGAGATGCGGGCGCAGACCCGTGCACAGCGCGTGGGCGGCGGACGTCTGACCCACGGCGCAGACATCGTCACGCTCGCCCTCGACCGTCAGCAACGCGGTCTTGCGGATCGCACCGAGATCGATCTTGCGGCCGCGCACCGTGAGTTCCCCCTTGGCGAGCAGGGTTCGCTGGAACACCATGTCGACGGTCTCAAGGTAAAATTCCTTGGTCATGTCGTGGACGGCGAAATATTCCTCGTAGAATGTCTTGATCTTGTCCGCTTGTTCCGTCTTGCCGTCGGCCAGCAACTGGTAGAGTTCGCGATGCTGCGCTCCGTGCCGGGCCATGTTCATGGACACGAACGCGGACAGTTGCAAGAAGCCGGGATAGACCTCCCGCCCGCGCCCCGCATAGCGGAACGGAACGACGGAAATAAGATTTTCCTCGAACCATTTGATCGGTTTTTCATTGGCGAGATCATTGACCGCGGTGGGCGCGGCGTTGGGATCGATCGGCCCACCCATCAGGGTCATGGATCGCGGAGTCGCCTTGTCCTGATCCTCCGACATCAAGGCGACGGCCGCCATGGCCGGCACGCATGGCTGGCATACGGATACGAGGTGCGCGCCCTCCCCCAATTCCTGCAGGAAACGGATCACATAGTCGACATAGTCGTCGAAGCCGAAGCGACCGGCGGACAGAGGAACATCCCGCGCGTTTTTCCAATCGGTGATGTAGACATCATGATCGCGCAGCAACGTTTCGACCGTGTTGCGCAGCAAAGTCGAGAAATGGCCGGACATCGGCGCGACCACGAGCACGCGCGGCTGATCGACGGCGACGTCGTCCTTCACGAAATGAAGCAGGTTGCCAAAGGGCATGTCGAGCGCGACTTCTTCACGGACGGCCACCTGCGCATTACCGCTCTGCACCCGGTTGATATCGTAGGCCGGCCGCTTGTGGGTCAGCTTCGCGCCCTGAAACACGTCCATCAATGCGAACATTCGGCGCGGCATCGCCCATTCTGCCATCGGGCCCATCGTCTTGCGCAGGCCGAGCGCCCATTCGGCGCCCAGGCGCGCGGGCGCCAGCATGTCGTTCCAGGCCTGATAGCCGCTGTAGAGCATCCGCATGATCGCAAACTTGCCTTATATTGACCCTATGAACCGAATCGGTTCCTTGATGAAACGCTATACAGGCATTTTCTGTTGCACTGCACCATCATAAATGGGAACCTGCGCAGGATAGCGAGGGGTAAAGCCATGGCCGACGCGCAAATCACTCTTTCCAGCCGCACCTATTCATCCTGGTCGCTACGGGGCTGGTTGCTCTGTCGACTCGCGAGGCTGACGGTACAGGAACAGATGGTCGCCCTTGACGACCCTGACAACCGCGCGGAGTTGCTGCTGCTTTCTCCCTCCGTGCTGGTGCCGCGCCTGACCCATGAGGGCGCAAGCGTCTGGGACACGCTGGCTATCGCGGAATATCTGCACGAACTGTATCCTGACGCGGGCATGTATCCCGCCGATCGCGTCGTCCGCGCCCGGTGTCGGTCGGTATCGGGCGAAATCCATTCGGGCTTCATCAACCTGCGGTCCGCGCTGCCGATGAACCTGAAGGTCCGGCACGATCGCTTCCCGATCTTCCCCGGCGCCCGCCCCGACATCGAGCGGGTCGAGACGATCTGGGCGGAATGTCTGGGCGATTATGGCGGCCCCTGGCTGTTCGGCGCCTCACCCACCGTGGCCGACGCGATGTTCGCGCCCGTGGTGCAGCGATTCCTGACCTATGCCGTGGCGGTGAGCCCGATGGCCGCCGCCTATTGCGAAACCATAAACGAGTGGCCGCTGATGCGCGAATGGATCGACGCCGCCCGTCAGGAGCCCGACGAAATGATCGAGTTGGAGACCGAATTCTAGGGCCTTTCCCCTCCGTCCTTAGGGGGGTAAGGCTATGTGCATGACTGTTCGCACGATGCTCCTGGCCCTGGGCCTGTCCGCCGCCCCTCTCCTCCCCGCCGCCGCTCAAGCCCAGGCAATCGCCCCTGATCGACTGGAATCTTCCGTACGCACATTGGCGTCCGACCTGTTTCAGGGGCGCGCGCCCGGCACCATCGGAGAGGAGCGGACGATCGGCTATCTCGTCGGCCGGTTCGAGGCGCTGGGGCTGGAACCGGGCGGCCCCGACGGTCAGTGGGTGCAGACAGTGCCGTTGCTGCACACCCAATTGGGCACGCCCACGCAGCTCGCCGTGACCCAGGGGAGCGAGACAACGCCGTGGACCTTTGGCGAAAATGTCTATGTGTCGACCCTGCAACCCAAGGACAATGTCAGCATCGACAAGGCGCCGATGGTCTTCGTCGGCTATGGCGTTTCCGCGCCCGAACGGGGCTGGGACGACTTCAAGGGTGTGGATCTGAAAGGCAAGGTCGCCGTCTTCCTGGTCAACGATCCCGATTTCGAAGCGGTGAAGGGCGAGGACGCTGTCGGCAAGTTC
>Ga0208472_100041_pt1 | contig 11207 bp, 1 predicted proteins | sample DeeseametaMP0326_FD_184215 | JGI IMG/M metagenome (GOLD analysis project Ga0208472, IMG submission 184215) | Marine microbial communities from the Deep Atlantic Ocean - MP0326 (SPAdes) | ecosystem: Environmental > Aquatic > Marine > Oceanic | place: East of Recife, Brazil, South Atlantic Ocean... | reverse complement strand
AATCTATACTATAAAATTTTATTGTTCATATGCTCTATTATTTCTATTTGCACTATTCTATTTGTACCCATGATAAGATAAGTACTCTCTTATACTTTCTTTATTTTTGTATCTCAAAGATATAAATATATCAATATCATCAGGTTAAAACGTAGAAGTATCATCTAACAATGAAAGTATTGTTGATCCCGAAATATATGATTCAGGACAACAATACAACAAGAATTTAAAGTCAATATTGTATTATTCGTTAAGTTTTTATATCATTTATATTAGTCAATAATACATTTAATTATAAGATTATCGATAGTCTAATTACTTCATTTTTAAATTAAATCGCCATAAGGCTATTAAAATCATACTATTATTTTATACAAACACTTTACTATGGATTAATAAATGTTAATAAATAAGTTTTTTGATATACTAATGTTATGTGATTACGATCAATTGTAAGTATTCATAAATGAAAATTAATAAAAAATATAGAATTTCAATGTAGCAAATTCTAATAGAATATATCCGATATAAAACTTATTGATTTCCAAAGAAGATTAACAAAAGAAACTTAAAATAATATAGAAATTAGTAAGTATCGGAGTATGTATATCTCTAGATGATATAGTAAATTCTATAGAGGAACAATAATTAGATATATACTAGTATTTGTACTTTAACATGTAATATACTCTAGATAGTAATCAATTGTAGACTATCATATTTAAATTACTAGATTCGTATTCCCTAGAAGATTACAAATAAGAATAAAAAGAATAGAATATATTGGATCAATACATAAAATTAAAAAATAATATGGAACAAAAATACGGATAAAGCGGAATAGAATAAATAAATAATTAAATCTAATCATTTGTAAATAAGTACGCATTAGTACATGAATATCCCTAAATTAAATCTTTGTAACAGTTAAAAATACCAGAAATCAAGTAAGAACAATATGACTAAAATAAAATATATTTGTATTAGGATATTCAAGATGATAATACGGTCAAGTATTTTTACTCAGAATACAAGAAATCATATCATATAGAGTAAGTGAAAATAATATAAGATGAAATATATTAGATATTAAAAAAGATAAATTCTCATATCAAAGATTAGTTTCAGTAATTCTATACATAGTTATCCGAATAAGAATTCAAGAATACAAATAAGTAATTCTTAGCATATTATTTGGATCCCGAAGCTATAGATAATGTTATATTTGATATTTTAGGAGCATAACATAGACATAGAGTAGAATAAATAAATAAGTTTATAGAAGATACTACTAAATACAATAATACTAACTTAATGTATACTAGTTAACAAATTTAATTACTATACAATAAGAATAATTAGATGATATCAAGAATATTGTATTAATTAATAGATTCTGGTATGATAGAAATAATATTAGAATAATATGGATTCATTGAATAGATAGCCCTAAATGAATTCATAGCAGTATAGAATAATAACAAAGAACTTTTGAAACTATTTAATGAAATGTTAAAGTATTTCAATGAATCATACAAGTAAATAGGTATGATACACAATATATCTTTGTAGAATATCTTGTATACTACAATCCCAAATAATTTCTTGAAAAAATATATAAAATAATATAATGTGGTATCCAAATAGATTTATCATAATTTTATTAGACATCAAGCAATAGTATACGATAATGAAATATTCGTAGATGCATTTATTGATATAGTATTCAGATAATCCGATCCTCGTAAAGAAGAGTATGCTAAAGAATTTGTAGATTAACAAAAGAATATATATGATATGTTCTTGAAATAAGAAAGATTATTTACATAAGAACAAAAGTAAGCATTGGAAGAATATACTAGAGGAAATAATGTAAATATATTAAGAATGCCTCCCGCCGAAGTAGTAGATTATGGAATGTCATAATAAGATATAATGTATGATATACCAATATAGTATTAAAAGAATGAATAAGATTCCTAGTAATAATTTCATATGTCTTTGATATCGGAGTTCTTATCTAAGATCAATATAGATTAAGATTAATACTAATATATTATGTTACAAGGAGAAATATATTTGAATAAGATAAGTATACAATAATAAGACGATAATAATCAACATAAGACCATAATATAGCATATAGATGATATTATTGATAATAACAAATTAATAATTACCAATAATAATATTCTAATTTAATTGGTATAGAAATAACTTTATGATTAGACATAGAAACTTAGAGAATAAAATAAAATATAAGAGTTCGATAATTATTATCATACATAATTGAATAAGATAATAACATAGAATGTACCAAGTCAATCATACATAATAAATTTTAATAACTTACTAGATGATATTAATCCTAAAACATTAGAGTAGAATTTATTAGATTTATGTATTCTATCAGTAAATTTAAAATTATTTAATCGTAACAATAGTAGTTTTTATTAAATAAAATTAGTATAAATATAAGATAAAAGTACTTATGATTTTTAACAATTAGTACTTTATGATACTCTAGTTTCCAAAATTAAATAAGATTCATACTTCGTGTAGAAATTAAAATAGTATACCAAGATACCTACAAAAGAAGCATTTATACCTTAGACATTTGAAGATATACTAGAATATTAGACTTTTGATAAACTATAGGATATGAGAATGTTACTTTTGAACAATGGATATAACATAAACTTATTATCATTAGCATTCAAACTATAATTCGATGATTACAGGAAGTATATATTGATAAGATAAATAAACTTTAATTATTTTACTAATTAGGTATTCATAGATTGTTTTAGAATAATAAATAATATTACCGGATAAGATACCTATTAAAATTAAGATATTAAAACATTCATAGATGAGTTACCAGAAGATGATGTGTATAGAGTTATACATGATAAAATAGAATATTATTGTAAATAAATAAATAATTTCTTCGAATACATAAAATTTCATAATATCAAATGAGTTATGAATAATACCATTCTAAAAATTAAAGTATTTATTCTTTAACATGTTTATTGTCTTAAGAGTACATTACTATACGAATCAATTCATTTATCTGTTCTTTAGTATACATGGAAATAAATTTAATTACTGAAATATTAAGAACTTATTAAGATTATTACATTTTTAATCATAATAAGTTATCTATTTCTTATATTTTATTGAATAAGTATTGGAGTTCTTATTGGGTCGTAAGATATGATCCAGAGAATCTTATCCACTTACGATTCTTATGTCTTATCGAATGTAGATAATTACAGTTATTACCTTTACGACATACAATATTACACTCTTGTAAATACTTATATATTTCATCTATTCTATCCGAAAATAATAAGAATATTACCATAACAGTATATTAATTTACATACAATTTAAGATTCTTATATTATTGTCCTTATACGAACTACTTGATAATCTCTATATTTCTAATCATTTAATCTTTTACATATTATTCATTATTCATATTCTATTGTATACATTTAGCTAACTTAATATATGATAATGTATTTGATGATCCGCATACTATCATATTATCATAATCTATCTATCCTGAATCTTTTATTATGACTCCTCCTCCGAGATTATATGGTTCTATACCTTATATTCTATCTTTCTTTATGATCATTACTCCGGAAGTACCAATTCCACCATAAAACTTATGTCCTGAAAATATAATACTATCATACTTACTTACATCTAATCTATATGTATGTACGTATGCACAAGCATCTATATTTACAAATATATTTGATCTCTTCGGTATATATGGAATATCTATCTTACGTCCTGTAACATTAGAACAAATAGATAAACTGAAAAAGTAAAATTCGAAATCTTTAAATTCTATCTTATCTATTTGATCATCTCCTAATATTTAAACATTATATTTCTTAAATGGTAGCATATTACTATTATGTTCATATTTACTTATGAATATATTTAACTTATCATATTATTAAGATAACTAATCAATGAAATGTAATAACATATAAATGCATCCTGTGAATCCCTATGCATAATGTACTATCTCATATTAGTCATTTATTCCAAAGTATTATTTGTACGAATTAGTAGCATCATCATATATCTATCTATATCTAGTATTTTATTTTTTATTTAGTTTAGAATAATGTGGATACACATCCATCATTTGTTTTTCTATTTATGGATTGTACTTATTAGTAGTCTAGTAATCAAAGTAATACATGTATTTATAATACTAAAAACGACAAGAGTCTAATAAAATTCAATTAATAAAAATTACTTTTATACATATGATAGAACAAATACGTTATAATATCAATAAATAACTCTAAAATATATAGAATATTACTATAAATTATTATGAAAAATAATAGTCTATAAATCCTTCAAAACTTATATCTTTTCTCAAAAGCGAAGGATATGAAGACGAAATGATAAATAAAACTGTAAATTATTAATAGTATCAATAATATTAGAAGGTGCGTAATGATATAGATAATATTACGAATTAAGAAGAAAAGATAATATTGTATGATTCTATTAAGAATTTAAATGTATCATTAGAAAAGTATTATTACGAAAATTTAGATTATTTATTTCATTATGCGTTTTAGTATATTTCGGATGAAATAACATAATAATTCGATAAGAACCCAGTAATTAAGGACCTATTTATAGATAATACATACTATAAGGAATTCTTTTTAATTTATGAATAAGATAATAATAAACTTATCTACTTCATAAACAATGTGTTATAATACTATAATTTAGAGTTATTTATGAATAATAAATATTATGATCACTTAAAATACTTCTATAAGAACATATATATTAATATATTAGATTATCCTAAAATATAATATGTTCAAAATTAAAGTAAATATAGCAACGAATAATAATTGATGGAAACATTAATAAAATTCTTGTATAGACCTAATTATTATGATATTACACATGAAAATAAACAATATTAAGTCGATAAATTAAATAATATTCAAAAGAGATAATATCTATATAGCAATAATCCTAACTTTATAAAAGATTACTTGGATCCCGAATAAAAATTAATGATAGTGATATATGATGTAAAAAAGAATGTTTAACCAAAAGACGAATATTCTAGTCTTATCACTAACTTCTTTATTGTAGAAGATCCTAACATAAGAATAATGTACAATACGAGAAAGTTCGAAAGAGATGATATTACAATAAGTTTAGCATATGAACCCGATTAAGTATAAAAATCAATTACTTTGAATACATAGTTATTTTAGTAGAGATTCAAACATTCATACCATATTTAAGATCTTTATAATACTCTAGAATCAAGTATAAGATTATGGTAAAAATTCATAATATATACATACTAGAACTTAGTAGACATATATCTGTTAATGTAAAAATATAACACTTAATATCAAATAATTGTACTCATACAAAGATCATAAATATAACAAATATTAGATTCAAGAATATTCTATCAATTAATAAATGATTACAAACTTAATTTCATTATATATAGTCCGGATGATGAATACATTAAAATAAACAATGATTTGTATGTTACCAAGAATAACAATTAAACCGCATTTAGTCATAAATTATTTAAATAAAAATACATATCAATAGAAGATAAGAATATTATTTAATTCATAAATGATGATTATTCTTATTATGTCGTAGAAGATTATGAGGACCAATACTTTAATTATGTATCCTAATTTACTAACTATACTATATCTATACAAAATGTCAAGAATTATAATAGATTCATTGCTAATAATGAGAATATGATGAAATATGTAAAAACTAAAAAATAGAGTATATTCAACATATTAAGATAAATTATAAGTCTAAGAAGATAAGTATCAGAAAATTTAGTAAACAATAAAAGTATAGAAATAAGTATATATACTTCTGGTAATGTATACATAGTAGATAATATATTGAATGTAAAAAATAAGAGAATCGTAAAGAATATCATACTTAATTTTCTCAAGAATGAAAATAATATAGTAATATGTTAAAATGATATTAGTACTATAAACTCTAGGAACACTACTATTACACATTTTAATGCCTTGCAATATTACATTTAAAATAAATAATTATACTTTTTTAATCCATAATCTAAACATTTCATAATAAATGATAGAATATTAATAACCAATGAAACATTACCAGATTATGATAAGTATAGAATCATATAAGTCTATAAGTCAGAATATCCTATTTATACACTAAAAGAACAAATATCCAAAGATAAAAATCATAGAATACAAATAAATGAGGACATAATAGTATAAATAGAAATGCAAAAGACCTTAATATGATTTACGATATTTATATTTCATATGTAAATCATATAATAAATATAATCTGACCTAGTAAGTGTTATATAACCGACACCTAAATATTATTATTTTAACTTTTAATAGTTATTGGCATAAGCAATAAAGAAGTACAATGATGTTATGATAGGACTTATGTATGAAAATGATTGCATGTATATATTTTATGTCATAATGTTGTACCTGAAAGATACTAAAATAAAAGAAAATGATCATCATACATTACGTAACTTATTATAAGGAGGACCCGATATTAATGTAGTATCATATGCAGATATTAAAGTAAGAATAAATTAGATTAATAGGTATCCGTAGTAAATGAGTATATTGAGACATAAGAATGAAATGTTCAGATAATTCTTACATAGCGAAGAGTTCTTATTCTATAAGTATGACTTTTTTATGATATTATACAAATAGATAAGAGACTAATATGCTACAGGACGTAATATAGAGATCATATATGTTGCGACCGCAACTAATAGTAATTACTACGTACAATAAGAATACGTATTTTATGAATTAATAAAGTAATTATCCAAATATGATAACATAGAAGTAAGATATTAGAATGTTCCTGAAATGTATAATTAATTACTTAATAATCTCAATAGAATACTTATTTCTTATACTGAAATACTAGTAAAAATAAATGCGAGACAAATAGTTTTTATTTACTAGAATACCAACGAAAAAGTAATATCATAATTAGATGACTTCAACGTATCATAGATACAACATATGAGTAACTCTGTATTCATAGGATTTACTACATATTAATAGTGTATGTTGCTAAAATAAAATAATAAGTGTATGATCGAACATGATAATAAAATATATTAGATAAACTAAAAATCCATGACTAAATATTTATCCTCGAATAAAATTCCGAGCATATCGAATTTATTATTTTTCATATAATTTATGGACAAAATGGAGTATAAGTAATATTCTATTAATACAAATGATGTTAAGAAAGTAGTAGATACATCATATAAGTATTTACAAGGCAATTAAGAAGACGTAGATTATATAAATCATTTGTTTAAACTTAGTCTAGATACATAAGTAAAGTAAAAATAACATATTTAGAATGTAGTAATTCAAGATATTCAAAAGAAAAATCAAGATTTGATGTCCGCATTAGATGAGAATAATGAAATATAGTATAAGTCTAAATTGGAATTTCCAAAAGCATAAAGATCTATATTTAGGAGATTAAAAGATGCAATAGGATTACTTCCACCATTCTCATTATTTGGATCTAAAACCAAAGAGGATACAAATCTAAATGTATATATTCTGATTGATATGTTTAATAATTTCGGATAACTATATTTTTCTAATGTTATTAACTTCTATATGTTACCGGAATCAATGTTCTATTATGATTAGAATTAGATGACTTTCTCGGAATACATAAATTCATAAATTTAAAAAGAATCAAAAGAAGATAAATTATAGTAATAATAAGTCGATGTATTCTTGAATATGTTCTAATATCATAAAGTAAATTACTTGAGTAAATAGAAATCTACAAATAAAATATAATATGAATAGATTATCTGGAATAAAGTAAATCTAAGTATAAGTAGATAAGAATTACAAAAATATATGATCGGATTTAGATAAAAATACAAATACGAATAAAACAAAGTAAGCGATGTGTACTATAAGTTCGATAATCCAATATTACTAGCTACCGATAAAGTAAGAGATCTTACATTTGATGTACATTAGCAATTCTTTAGTAATAAAAATCCAGAAGATAATAAAGTAATTCATAATGCATTAATTTATATGAGTATTAATTAAGTATGAATCAATTATATTAATGATCGACGGTATTATTGCATTTGCTTAATCTAAACCAGTAGATAAATAGAAAGATTTCGAAACTAATCTTTTGTAAACATTCTAGTTCAATTGTAATAAAAAAGTAAAAGATTACATGATATTATTTATTTACATATGTTTCTATGGTATCCTATCTTTACTTTTCATACTTTGTATTTTAAATGTTGTATAATTAGATGGTTTTAATCAATTATTAAATGAATACAAGAATTACTTTGATTATATAAGTTCTTTATCATTGTAAGTAGTATAGATACTCATAATAGGATAAATGTTATTGTACATAGTAGCATTCATAGGTCTATTATCCAAGAAAATTAGTAATATTACTTATGTTCTTGCAATATTTTTAATATCCGTAAACTTGTATTTAATTTATTCTGTACTATCTACGGGTACTCTAAGTTTCAATAATTACAATAATGATTTCTTCTATATTTAACTATAATAATAAAGAGATCTAGCAGAATAATTAGTTTAAGATTGTAGTCTAAGATCGGATAGATGTGTATATTTATAGTTCTTTTTCAATGACTATTATAAATGTTTGTATGCATAGTCTGATAGAGTAACTGATTTCTTAGATTGTCTAAATAATGATCTCGCATTATAGTTACCGTATATTTATGATATTTATTAATTAGAAAAGTAAGCTAATTGTCAAGGAATCATTAGAAGAACCGGACTACCATTATGGACATTCTAATTCAATAATTTAGGTACCGATATATATTTTTAAGAATCCTGTATAGAAATATTGGTTACCGAAATGTTATAGTACTTATACAAGATCATAAACTATAGTATATGGTAACTTCTTCTAATAATCATTATTTTATTTTTTACCATATTGTTGAATGTAGTAAGAAATTAATAAACAAAAGTAAGAGATATAAATCCTCCGAAGGATATTCCAATATATGATACTATGTGAATCATATTAATAGCTCTAATAATTCATATGCTTTCTCTTTTCGAAAGTAGTTCTTACATTATTTATATTATTTGGCCTAATGTTTTAGACTAATATACTTTAATCTATTTTTGATAAGAAATCTTGTCATATTACATTATTTTTTATCACGTATTACTACAATTATACCAAACTATAACCATTTACTTGAATCTATTATACGAAAACACTACTATGTTCGATCTAAGTATTCCAATGTTTTATAATCTATTTATATTTCATTCTTGTAATCTTAGATACATATTGTCTGATTACAAGAATTTATTTGTTTTACATAATCTGTATCTATCTATAGTATTTCTAAATTCACAAGTATATCAAGACCTTCTATACATTCTATCTAGTTATATTACAAATACAACTATTCTAAGTTCTTTAGTTTATCAATACCTTGTATATCTTTGATACTTTTAATCTTATTATTACTTAGATCCAGACATTCTAAATTGATTAACTTATCAATGTTAGTAACATGAGTAATATTTTTATTGGATAAGTCCAATTATATAGTATTTTGATTAAATTTAGATAAGTCTATCATTTTTATTTTAATACGCTCTTCTTTATTATGTATCGAATAAATATTATCATTTTATTTCTTATTCGGGACCATCGAAATAAAGATATTTACTCTACTTTACACTGTTTCCTTTAATATTTAACATTTCTAATGTATGCAACTTTTGTATACCATTTACATTACTTAACTTGTTATTATGTAAGTGTATTTATCTTATATTCTTTAGTTCTAATATACCTTCTATATTACTTATGCAATTATTCCCTAGATTCAAATACTCTAATTATGTAAGTTATCCTAAACAAATTATATCGTATATCAAGTTATTGTTCATAAATAAACATTCTAATGCTATGAATTCTTATATACCATTCATATCTACTAATTGATTATTATTTAAATTTATATTTTTGAGAGTTTTCTATTTTACATATTCAGGTAAATTACGTAATCCGGAAAGTTCATATATTCCATTTTAATATAGACTCAATGATTCTAAACTTCGTAAGTTATTTAGACCTTCTATTTTTATTATTTAATTAAAGTCTAATATCAAATATCTTAGATTCACTAATTCTTGTAATCCTTTAATCTTCTATATTTAATTGTTTTCTAAATAAAGATATTCTAGGTTAGTTAAGTTATCCAATCCTTAAATTTATTTTATATTGTTATTGCTCAAATTCAAGTGTTTTAATTTTGTAAGAGTACTTAGACCTCGGATCTTTGTAATATCATTGTGACTCAAATCTAAGTATGTAAGATTGGGATATTTACTTAATCCTCGTATCTCAATAAGTTACATATTTTTACGTTAAACATGATTAGTTTCTACATCTTTAACTTATTATTAACCCATAAAAAATATAATAAACAAAATCATTACTTATGACATCTCATAGGACAAAAGTATTCATCTTAAGGTATATCATTATTTTATTTAAAATCATTTATACAAGATCTACATACGAAGTGATTACATTATAGATCATTAAATGTATTGACCCAACATATTGTACATGTTCCTTTTATCCATTCACCATTCTCTTCTATGAATTCAAGTATTTTTTCATCTTCTATGAATGGCAAATCATTCTTATAGTATTATATTGTATACCCTCTAGATTTGTATTTTAAAAGTCTTTCATATTTAGTTAATTGTATATTTTAAAATAACAACTTCTTGTCTCCGGTATATGTCGAATCCATTGAATATGGATACAACTTACAATCTGTTCCTTTGAGATCTGATTTTAAATAATCTCTTTTATCGTAAAATACGAATTATACTTTTTTATCTCCTTTACTAAAAGTATGAACTATATATTTATCGTTATAATTAGTATGATCACAATCGTATAGATATTCGTATCCTTGATCATCCATTAATTCAAATAATCCAGGATTTTCATTATCTGGTACATATATATCCATATCACCTGGTACCCATTCATTAGGTTCTAATGCCCATAATAATGATGATCCGGATACAAAG
>Ga0208472_100040_pt1 | contig 11407 bp, 10 predicted proteins | sample DeeseametaMP0326_FD_184215 | JGI IMG/M metagenome (GOLD analysis project Ga0208472, IMG submission 184215) | Marine microbial communities from the Deep Atlantic Ocean - MP0326 (SPAdes) | ecosystem: Environmental > Aquatic > Marine > Oceanic | place: East of Recife, Brazil, South Atlantic Ocean... | reverse complement strand
CCAGCGCTGCACGGCCAGTCCGTCGACCGCCCCCCAAAAGAATATGTCTTCATTCCAGTCGAACATATAAACCGCCTGAAGCTGTCCGCTTCGCTGTCCCGGTCCACTCCAGACATGCTGGACCATTATTTCGACTCCTTCGCGACGGAGCCGGTGTCCAGCCTTTATCTGCCCGACCTCATCGCCTGTCATCGCGATGATATTCCGCCCTGGGCCTGACGCCCCCGGTTAGCTTATTGAAGTCTTTACCCCGCCAGGGGTAGGGAGAACGCAATCCTCCTTCACCGGAACCTGCGATGCGTCTTCTGCCTGCCCTGCCCTTGCTGCTGCTAGTCGCCCTGCCCCAGCCGGCCTTTGCTCAGGTCGCAGCGGCAGACAGCGGCGACACGGCATGGACACTGACCTGTTCCATCCTTGTGCTGGCCGCAGCGCTGCCGGGCGTGATGCTGCGTCATGCCGGGCTTGTGAATGTCCGCAACGCCCTGTCGGTGATGGCGCAGGGAACTGCGGTAGTGGCGATCGTTTCGCTGGCCTGGGCGATCGCGGGCTACAGCCTGATCTATGCACCCGGCGGCGGATGGATCGGCGGGACTACCAATCTGATGCTCGCTAATCTTGCGGCGCTGCGCGACGGGCTGACCATCCCGGAATCGGCGTTCGTCCTCTTCCAGATGGCCGCCGCTTTGATTGCCGTATCGCTGCTGGTTGGCGCCGTTGCGGAACGCACACGTCTGGCCTGGTTCATGGGCTTTGCCCCTTTATGGTTGCTGATGGTCTATGTGCCCATCACCCATGCGATTTGGGCGGGCGGCTGGCTCGCGCAACTGGGCGTCATGGACTTTGCCGGCAGCCTCGTCGTCCACGCTTCGGCGGGCTGGTCGGCGCTGGCCCTTGCACTGATCGTCGGCGCTCGGCGGCAACCTCCCGCCGCTGGCCACAGCCCGGTGCTGGCACTGGCGGGCGGCGGGTTGCTGTGGATCGGTCTGTCTGGACTGGTCGGCGGCTGGGCGCTGGGCGCAACCGATGATGCGGCCACCGCGCTCCTCAACCATCATTTCGCCGCCTGCGCCGGCGCGCTGCTCTGGATCGCGACTGATCGCCTGCTTGGCGCGCGCAGCAGCGCCACGGGCGCGATGGCGGGCGCGCTTGCCGGCATCGCCGCCATCGCCGCCTCGGCCGCATTGGTGGGAAGCGGCGGCGCGATGCTCATCGGCGGGATCGCCGCTCTCTTATCCCGCCTGGGCTTGGCCGTTACGCAACGCTGGATCGACGATGCGGCGCAGATTTTCGTCATCCACGGCGTTGGCGGCCTGGCCGGGGCGCTTTTGCTGCCGCTTGGCGTCCTGCCGCTACTGGGGGGCGTGGGTTTCGAAGCGGGCATCAGCCTTACCGACGCGATCGTCGGCCAGCTCATCGGCATCATCGTCGTCGCGTTCTGGGCCATGGCGGGGAGCGCAATCGTCGCTCTGGCCATATCGGTGATCATCCCGATGCGCGTTGCCGAACCGGTCGAGAATGAGGGGCTGGACGCTGCGCATCATGGCGAACAGAGCTGGGACTTCCGCTAAAGTCATGACCATCGCGGTCGGCATCTTCGCGCATCAGGAGGAGCGGCGGATCACCGCCTGTCTCGCATCGCTGCCGCTGGACCGACCGGACACGATTTTTCATGTCCTTATCAATGGCACGACCGACATGACGGTCGATCGCGCGAAGGCTGCGGCCCGGGGCCGCAGCTGCGTCATCGTCCACGACCTTGCGCAGGGCGGCAAATCCCGGACGTGGAATCACTTCGTTCATGACCTGCTGACTGGCAGGGAAGCAACCGTCATCTTCATGGATGGCGATGCCGAAATCGCATCTGGCTCAATCGACGCGCTCGTCGCTGCTCTTGCAAGTCATCCTTCTGCCAATGCAGCCGCCGGCATGCCGATGAACGGCCGCAAAGTGGAAATGTATCGCGCAGGCCTGCGCGCCGAAGGCGGCCTGTTCGGGGACCTTTATGCCCTGTCGGGTCGCTTCGTCGCGGCTATTCGGGCCAAGGATATTCGCCTGCCCGATGACCTCATTGGCGACGATGGGATGGTCGCGGCCTGGGCGCACACCGACCTGGAGGCAGACAGCCAATGGGAGCATGACCGGGTCATTGCCTGCGAAGAAGCAGGGTTTGTAGCGGAACAGGTCAGCCTCTGGCGACCATCGACTTGGATCATGCAATATAAGCGGCTGATCAACTATTCGGTGCGCTTCTATCAGAACCGGATCGTGTCCGACATCATGGCGCGTGAAGGCCCCGGCGGCCTGCCCCGCAGACTTGCAAGCCTCTATGGCCAATGGCTGCCACGCTGGCGGCCGCGGCCCGGTTTGACGGGCTGGTTCGATCGCAAGGCGCTCGCGCGGATGCGCAAGGCAGTGCAAGGCTGAAACGGATCGCGCCGCTCGGACCCGGTGATCCGAGCGGCGCGCACGGCCCCTGCCGCTTTGGCTTTACGCTTTAGCGGTCGCGGCCTGCCAGTTCCTTGTTGATATACAGCGCCACCATGGTCGCGATCGCGCCCGAAAGCAGGTACACGCCAGAAGCGGCCAGGCCGAACTTGACCGAGAGCAGCAAGGCCACGAGCGGGGCAAAGCCCGCACCGACCAGCCACGCCAGGTCGGACGTCAGCGCGGAGCTGGTATAGCGCGCCTCCGTCGCGAAGTTGGACGCTACCACGCCGGAAGACTGGCCAAATGCCAGGCCAAGCAGCATGAAACCCAGGATCATGAAGGCGACTTCGCCCAGATCACCCCCGTTGAGCAACAGCGGCGCCATGAGCGCGAAGACCGCGATCCCGCCGGCCGACCAGCCCAGCAGCGAGCGCCGCCCGATCTGATCGGCAACGAAACCCGAAACGACGATCGCCAACAGCCCCACCGCAGCCCCGATCATCTCGATCACCAGGAAGCGCTCGATCGGCTGATCGGTATAGAGCGCGATCCAGGACAGCGGAAACACTGTCACCATATGGAACAGGGCGAAACTGGCGAGCGGCGCAAAGGCGCCGATGACAATGTTGCGGCCTTCGCGCTTGACAGTCTGGAGAACCGGCGAGGGAACCAGATCGCGCTGCTCGAACAAGCGTTCAAACTCATGGGTCACGACGATGCGCAGGCGCGCAAAAAGGGCCACCACGTTGATCGCGAACGCGACAAAGAAGGGGTAGCGCCAGCCCCAGCTGAGGAAATCGGCTTTCGACAGGGTGAGCAGGAAGAAGGCGAACAGGCCGCTCGCCACCAGCAGCGCCAGGGGCGCGCCTAGCTGCGGCACCATGGCGTACCATCCGCGCTGATGCTGCGGCGCGTTGAGCGAAAGGAGCGAGGCGAGGCCGTCCCATGTGCCGCCAAGCGCAAGGCCCTGCGCCGCCCGTAAAATGACAAGGACGACCGCGGCATAATGGCCAATCGTCTCATATCCTGGTAGGAAGGCGATCGCCACGGTGGAGCTGCCAAGCAGGAACAAGGCGGCGGTAAGCTTCGTGCCGCGACCATAGCGACGGTCGATCGCCATGAAGATCAGCGATCCGATCGGCCGTGTGATGAAAGCGACCGCAAAGATAGCGAAGGAATAGAGCGTCCCGGTCAGCGCATCGACATAAGGGAAGACCAGGCTGGGGAACACGATCACCGAAGCGATGGCGTAAACGAAGAAGTCGAAAAATTCGGAGGTGCGACCGATGATCACACCGATGGAAATATCCCCCGGCGCAACCTTATGGTCGCGCGCATTGATCCTGCGCGCGTCATCCTCAAGTGACGTGGAGGTGAAGGCTATGGCCCCTGAACTCATCTACATCCGCTCCTTGGCTGGGCCGCCGGTGCGGTATGCTCGTCTTCCAGCGGCCAGGGAATGGCAACATAACAGAAAACCGACAGAGTCTAAGCAGTATCCCAGGCCAGACAGAATTTTTGCGCCTGCACAGCTTTGGACAAATTGCCCACTGGCCGACTCAGACGTGACAGGCTAGGCGCGCGCCATGTCACAGCCACACTCTCCGCTAAGGATCAGGCTTTTGCGCTGGTCCGTTCCGATTCTGGCAGCGCCGCTCGCGGGCTGCAACTGGGTCGTGATGAACCCGTCGGGCGATATTGCACTGCAACAGCGCGACCTGATCCTGATTTCGACGGCGCTGATGCTGCTGATCGTGCTGCCGGTCATGGCCCTCGTCGTCGTCTTCGCCATGCGCTATCGCGCGACCAACAAGGCGACCGATGCCGACTATGATCCCGACTGGGACCATAGCACCAAGCTGGAGCTGCTGATCTGGTCGGCGCCGCTGCTGATCATCATCGCCCTGGGCGCGCTGACCTGGGTGAGCACGCACAAGCTGGATCCCTATCGGCCGCTCGACCGGATCGACGCGAAGACCGCTGTCGATCCCAAGGTCAAGCCGATGACGGTGGAAGTCGTGGCGCTCGACTGGAAATGGCTGTTCATCTATCCCGACCTTGGCGTTGCGACCGTCAACGAACTGGTTCTGCCCACCAATGTGCCGGTGCGTTTCGACATCACCGCATCGACCGTCATGAACAGCTTTTACGTTCCTGAACTGGCGGGCCAGATCTACGCCATGCCGGGGATGAAGACGCAGTTGCATGCCGTCGCCAACAAGCCCATCACGAGCACCGGCTTTTCCGCCAATTATTCGGGCGCGGGCTTCACCCATATGCGCTTCGCGTACAAGGCAATGGACAAGGCCGGGTTCGACGCCTGGGCGGCGCAGGTCAGGGCCAGCAAGGTCTCGCTCGATCGCAATGTCTATCTGGCCCTCGCCAGGCCCAGCGAAAAGGCGCCGGTCGCCTATTTCGGCGCGACCGACCCCAAGTTGTTCGATGCCATCGTCAACCTGTGCCCCAAGCCCGGGCAGCGTTGCATGAGCGAGCTTATGCACGTCGACATGATGGGCGGTGCAGGCAAGGAATCGGCGCACGACACGCAGGGCCTGCAATATGACTTCCCCAACAGCCATGTGATCGAACAGAGCGACCAGAATAAGGGGCAGGAAACCGCCCCCGACGCGCCTGGCGCACCCGGTCCGCACCACGAACCGGCGATCGACCACACCAACCCCAGCGGCGCTGACGCGCACGCGCAGCATCGGTAAGGCCCATGACTGGTACACTCACAACAACCCAGATGATCTTCGGTCGTCTGACCTGGGACAGTTTCCCATGGCATGAACCGATCGTCGTCGCGACCTTCTGCGCCGTCGTCCTGGGCGGCGCGGCGGTGGTCGGCGCGCTCACTTATTTCCGCCTGTGGGGCTATCTCTGGAAGGAATGGTTCACCAGCGTCGATCACAAGAAGATCGGCATCATGTACATGGTGCTGGGCCTCATCATGTTCCTGCGCGGCTTTGCCGACGCCATCATGATGCGCCTGCAACAGGCCTGGGCCTTCAACGGTTCCGAAGGCTATCTGAACGCCCACCATTATGACCAGGTGTTCACCGCGCACGGCGTCATCATGATCTTCTTCGTGGCCATGCCCTTCATCACGGGCCTCATGAACTATATCGTCCCGCTCCAGATCGGCGCGCGTGACGTCAGCTTCCCCTTCCTTAACAATTTCAGCTTCTGGATGACGACGGGCGGCGCGGTGCTGGTGATGTGTTCGCTGTTCCTGGGCGAATTCGCCCAGACTGGGTGGCTCGCCTATCCCCCCCTGTCGGGCATAGACTACAGCCCGGCCACCGGCGTCGACTATTATATCTGGGCGCTGCAGGTGGCGGGCGTCGGCACGACATTATCGGGCATCAACCTGATCGCGACCATCGTCAAGATGCGCGCGCCGGGCATGAGCCTCATGAAGATGCCCGTCTTCACCTGGACGTCGCTGTGCGCGAACGTGCTGATCGTCGCATCCTTCCCGATCCTGACCGCCACCTTGGTCCTGCTCTCGCTCGACCGCTATGTTGGCACAAACTTCTTCACGAACGACTTCGGCGGCAACCCGATGATGTACGTGAACCTGATCTGGATCTGGGGTCATCCCGAAGTCTACATCCTCATCCTGCCGCTCTTCGGCGTCTTCTCGGAAGTCGTGTCCACCTTCTGTAGCAAGCGCCTGTTCGGCTATACCTCCATGGTCTACGCCACCTGCACGATCATGGTGCTCTCCTACCTTGTCTGGCTGCACCACTTCTTCACCATGGGATCGGGCGCGAGCGTCAACAGCTTCTTCGGCATCACGACGATGATCATCTCGATCCCGACGGGCGCCAAGCTGTTCAACTGGCTCTTTACCATGTATCGCGGCCGCATCCGGTTCGAATTGCCGATGATGTGGGCGGTTGCCTTCATGCTGACCTTCACGGTCGGTGGCATGACCGGCGTCCTGCTCGCGGTGCCGCCTGCGGACTTCGTGCTCCACAATTCGCTGTTCCTGATCGCGCACTTCCATAATGTGATCATCGGCGGCGTGCTGTTCGGCCTGTTCGCGGCGATCAACTATTGGTGGCCCAAGGCGTTCGGGTTCCGCTTGAACCAGTTCTGGGGCAAGGTCAGCTTCTGGTGCTGGAACATCGGGTTCTGGCTGGCCTTCGGTCCGCTCTATGTCCTGGGCCTGATGGGCGTCACCCGCCGGATGCGCGTGTTCGACGATCCGTCGCTGCAAATCTGGTTCGTCATCGCCGCGATCGGCGCCGCCATCATCGCAGCGGGCATCGGCGCCATGCTCATCCAGTTCGCCTGGTCGATCTGGAAGCGCAAGGAACTGGCGGTCGAGGGTGATCCCTGGGATGGGCGCACGCTCGAATGGGCGACCAGCTCGCCACCGCCGGAATATAATTTCGCCTTCACGCCGGTCGTCCACGACGCCGACAGCTGGGCGGATATGAAGAAGCACGGCTATCAGCGCCCGGTCACCGGCTTCAAGGCGATCCACATGCCCAGCAGCACCGGCACCGGCGTCATCCTCGCCGCCCTGTCGACGCTCTGCGGCTTTGCCCTCATCTGGTACATCTGGTGGCTGGCAGGGCTTGGCTTCATCGGCATCGTGGCGGTCGCGATCGCCCATACCTTCAACTACAAGCGCGACTTCTACATTCCCGTAGAGGAAGTGACGCGCACCGAGGAAGAGCGTACGCGCATCCTCGCGGCGGGAGTCTGATCCATATGAGCAGCGCAACTGCAAACGCGCCAGCGGAGCCTCGGGCCTATCATCTGCCCGAGGAACCCCACCTCCACGAAGGCCACAGCACCATGCTGGGCTTCTGGATGTATCTGATGAGCGACTGCCTCATCTTCGCCATCTTGTTCGCCACCTATGCGGTGCTCGGCGGCAGCTATGCCGGCGGGCCGGGTCCCAAGGACCTGTTCGATCTCAACCTCATCGCGCTCAACACCGCGATGCTGCTGTTTTCATCCATCACCTACGGCTTTGCCATGCTGGCGATGGAAAAGAACCGCATCAGCGCGACGCAGGGCTGGCTGTTCGTCACTTTGTTGTTCGGCGGCGCCTTCCTCTTCATCGAACTCTATGAATTTTCGCACCTGATCCATGAAGGCGCGGGTCCGACGCGATCGGCCTTCCTGTCGTCCTTCTTCACGCTGGTCGGCACGCACGGCCTGCACGTCACCTTCGGATCGATCTGGCTGGTGACATTGATGGTCCAGGTCGCGAAGAAAGGCCTCATTCCCGCCAACAAGCGCCGCCTGATGTGCCTGTCGATGTTCTGGCACTTTCTCGACGTCATCTGGATCGGCGTCTTCACCTTTGTCTATCTGATGGGAGTCCTGCGGTGAGCGACGCCGTCCACAGCCACAACGCCCATGGACATGGGGCTGATCATCATGACGATCATCATGAAGAAGGCGCGCATGGCAGCTTTCGCAGCTACATGATCGGCTTTGCCCTGTCGGTCATCCTGACGGCCATCCCCTTCTGGCTGGTGATGACCGGGACGCTGGCCGATGCGCAGGTCACCGGCTTCATCATCCTGGCCTTCGCAGCGGTCCAGGTGGTCGTGCACATGATCTACTTCCTGCACATGAACAGCCGCGTCGAAGGCGGCTGGTCGTTCATGGCGATGATGCTGACCATCGTGCTGGTCGTCATCGTCCTGTCGGGCTCGATGTGGGTCATGTATCACCTCAATGCGAACATGATGCCGCATGCCGACATGCAGATGGATATGGGTTCGACGCAGGAAATGCGTATGTCCAACGAAATGAGCGAGATGCCGTGACATCGCCCGAGACCGGGGAGCGCCGCCGGCGGTCCCCGGGCTTCCTGATCGGCCTGACGCTGATCGCCCTGCTTCTCTTTTCCGGATTCTGCGCCCTGGGCGCGTGGCAGGTCCAGCGCCTCGGCTGGAAGCGGGACCTCATCGCCCGGGTGGATACCCGGATCCATGCCACGCCCGTGCCCGCTCCCGCCAAAGCCGACCCATCCGACGAATATCGGCATATATTCGCGACCGGCACCTTCCTTCATGATCACAGCACATTGGTTCAGGCGGCGACGGTCCGCGGCGCGGGCTATTGGGTCCTTACCCCCTTGCGGCAGCGGAACGGCGCGCTTTTGATGATCAATCGCGGCTTTGTGCCGCCCGATGCGAAGACCCGCTATGATCGTCCCGCAGGGCAAGTGACGGTGACGGGCCTGCTGCGCCTGTCCGAACCGGGCGGTGGTTTCCTGCGCGCCAATGATCCATCCAACGATCGCTGGTATTCGCGCGACATTGCCGCGATCGCCACCGCGCGGCGGCTGGCGCCAGCCGTCACCAGCTATTTCATTGATGCGCAGGCTGAACCCTTCTCCGACCGGTTGCCCGTCGGGGGGCTGACCGTGGTCCGCTTTCCCAACAACCACCTGCAATATGCAATCACCTGGTTCGCTCTGGCGATCATGACGGTTGCAGCCTACATCATCGTCATGCGGCACACGGCAACCGACAAGCGCCCATGACCAGCCCAGCGGCGACCCGCGCGCGCTGGCTTCCCAGCCGCTGGCCGGCCGACGCCGCCGGGCGCAAGAATATGGTCCTGCTGGTCCAGCTGCGCTGGATCGCCATTGCCGGTCAGATCGCCACCATCCTGCTGGTACATTTTGGCATGGGCATCCGCCTGCCGATCCTGCCCATGCTCGTCGTCCCCTGCATCGCAGCAGCCATGAATTTGGGCAGCATATTGGTTGTGCGCGGGCGCACCGATATCAGCCATGCCGAATTGTTCCTCGCCCTCCTCTTCGATGTCGTGGCTTTGACGACGCAGCTTTATCTCAGCGGCGGGGCGACCAATCCCTTCATCTCCCTCTATCTGGTGCAGGTGGCGCTCGGCGCCATGCTGCTGCATCATTGGAGCGCGTGGGGCATCGTGGCCATGTCGGCGCTCTGCGCTGCCGGGCTGACCTTCGTCTACCGGCCGCTCGACCTTACCGAAATGCTCGAAGGCCATTTGTTCGACCTGCATATCCTTGGCACCTGGGTCTGCTTCGTGATGATCGCGGTGCTGCTGGTGCTGTTCATGACCCGCATCAACCGCAATCTGCAGGATCGCGAAACCTATATGGCCAAGATGCGGCAACACGCGGCGGAAGAAGAGCATATCGTTCGCATGGGGCTGCTCGCGTCGGGTGCCGCGCATGAACTGGGCACGCCGCTCGCGCAACTGGCGGTGGTGCTGGGCGACTGGCGGCACATGCCCGAAATCAACCGCCATCCGACCCTTATGGAAGAGGTTGGCGAAATGCAGGCCGCCGTGCAGCGCTGCAAGACGATCCTCAGCGGCATCCTTCTGTCCGCGGGCGAAGCGCGCGGCGAGGCGCCGATGGTAACGGACGTGCGCGCGTTCATCGACCACATCGCCCAGCAATGGCGTGATGCCAATCCTGACCTGCCGCTGCGGTGCGATTTCGGCCCGCATGATTATCCGCGGATCATCGCCGATCCGGTGATCCGCCAAGCCGTGACCAATCTTCTCGACAATGCGCGCGAAGCCGGGGCGACCTATATCAATCTGATGGTCAGCCGGGACAGGGAATGGCTCCACATGGCGGTCCGCGACAATGGTCGGGGGTTCAGCCCAGACATGCTGGCCGATTTCGGCAAACCCTATCGATCGAGCAAGGATCGGCAGGGCAGCGGCCTTGGCCTGTTTCTGGTCGTGAATGTCGTGCGCAAACTGGGCGGCCGCGTGGACGCCAGCAATAGCGCGGGCGGCGGCGCGATGGTCCAGATGCGTCTACCGCTTTCGACCGTCGCTCTGGAGGAGGATGGCGATGTCGACTGACAAGCAATTGCTGATCGTGGAGGATGACGAAGGATTTGCGCGCACGCTGAAGCGCTCCTTTGAGCGGCGGGGCTACGACGTCTTGTCGGCCAACAGCCTGGAGAGCGTGACGGCCCTGCTGGCGTCACACCGCCCTGGCTTTGCTGTCGTCGATCTCAAGCTTGGCGCGCAATCGGGCCTTGCCTGCGTCCAGGCGCTGCACGCGCATGATCCTGCCATGGTGATCGTGGTCCTGACAGGCTTTGCCAGCATTGCGACGGCTGTCGAAGCCATCAAGCTGGGTGCCACCAACTATCTCGCCAAACCCTCCAACAGCGACGATATAGAGGCCGCTTTCGCGCGTTCGGACGGAAACCCGGATGCGCCGCTCGCCCCTCGGCCAACCAGTATCAAGACGCTGGAATGGGAGCATATTCATGAAGTGCTCAAGGACAGCGACTTCAACATATCGGAGGCGGCCCGGCGTCTTGGCATGCATCGCCGCACGCTCGCGCGCAAGCTCGCCAAGCGTCAGGTCGGCTAGACAAGGCCGGATCGTTGTTCCGCCACTGACGTTATGGTTGGATGCCGACAGGCGCAAAGGGGGACAGCATGGCCGACATGTTCAAGACATGGCGCAAGGCGACACGGCTGGCGCAGAAGCGGCGCCCGATTTCAGCAGCTTTGGCGTTGCAGGATTTGTTCAAGCCCGCCGCTTCGGCGCGCGTTCGCAAGCGGTCCAAGCCGCAACCAGACCCCCAGGAAACGCGGCCGAGCCCAGGCAGCTTTATCTCCGCCAAGCATAAGAGCCGATATGGCGTCATCGCCTACCGTCTTTACACTCCGGTCGGCTCGTCCCGGCGTCGCATGCCGCTGCTCGTCATGCTGCACGGCTGCACCCAGACGGCGGAAGACTTTGCGACAGGCACGCGCATGAATCAGCTCGCCGACGAGCTTGGCGTGCTGGTGCTCTATCCCGAACAGTCGCAGAAGGCCAATTTCGCGCGCTGCTGGAATTGGCACACACCCGAAAATCAAAGTGCAGGCGCTGGTGAAGCCGGCATGATCGCTTCGCTGACGCGCCACGTCATCGGCCTTTGCAACGCTAATCCTGCCCGCATCTATATTGCCGGCATATCGGCAGGCGGCGCGGCCGCGG
>Ga0208472_100038_pt1 | contig 11652 bp, 10 predicted proteins | sample DeeseametaMP0326_FD_184215 | JGI IMG/M metagenome (GOLD analysis project Ga0208472, IMG submission 184215) | Marine microbial communities from the Deep Atlantic Ocean - MP0326 (SPAdes) | ecosystem: Environmental > Aquatic > Marine > Oceanic | place: East of Recife, Brazil, South Atlantic Ocean... | reverse complement strand
TGTGCCGTCCGCAAATCGCCCTTCGCTCGCGCCATTGCCCGCATAATCGAGGCGTAACATCGCGCGCCCCTGCGCCCTGGCCCAACCGCACAACGCCACGGCCTTGCCACCTTCCATGTCGGACATATAACCCGGCAGGAAGACAATTGTCGGCCCCTCGCCCTCATCATGCCGATAAGCCAGCCGCAGCCCATCGGGCCGTACAAGATAAGCCGGCGGCGCGGCATCAGCATAAGTCATGGGCAGCTTCATCCTGTTTAATACGACTCAAGGCGGCCTTAGCCGCCCTTTTGCGCGAACCCAAAAAATAATACCCACTTCGCGTTGACAGCCTGAAAGCCACCCGGTAGAGGCGCCCTCCTACCCCGTGCCCAGATGGCGGAATTGGTAGACGCACCAGCTTCAGGTGCTGGCGATCGCAAGGTCGTGGAGGTTCGAGTCCTCTTCTGGGCACCATTTGTTTCTTAAGGGCTTGAAGTCCTTGGATTTAAGCGAAAATTTGCTGCTTCCTTTGCCAAATGCGGTACAAGGAAAGGCACAAATCGCTCGATGGGACAGCTCTCGGCACACGTCTTAAAAGACAAAAAGACCGGCCGAATTTCATATCGCCGAGCCTATCCTCCCGAGCTCACCCCATACCTTGACGAACGTCCAGCGTGCCTGCAACGCGCCTTTTCCTGCAATTGGGCGGGCGGTGGCGGTAGACGAGAATCGAAGCACCTTGGCCCCTTATCCCGCAGCCTGATTCGCAAGCTACATGATTGTTGAGACGGTAATGACAAGGCCCGTAATCCATCTCAAATGGCTAAACGCTCCGAACGCCCTCCCTACCTACTCGGTTTTGGCGGCCGAGCGCATTCTTGCCGATCACGCAATGCTGGCTCGCTGGCGTGAAGCCGACCGAATGGCCGAGGCCTGACCAGGAGATCGCCACCGCCTCTAGGCTGAGGTCTGGTCCTTACGAGTTGAAAGGCGCTCCATTCCAACCGGAAATAGAGCGCTCAGGACGCCTCTCAGCAGAAGCATATAAAGAAATCTTTATATGTTGCTTGACAGCAGCCTCCCGATGCTGTTGAAGGAGCCTGTCGAGGTTCCCCGCCTCAGGCATGACGGCGGGGCTAAGACGGGAAGCCGGTGGTGCCCTTCGGGCAGAGTCCGGCGCTGCCCCCGCAACTGTAAGCGGCGAGTGGTGGCTCCATTTTGTGTCACTGAGCTTTTGCACGAGGCTCGGGAAGGCCGGAGCCATTGCGATGACCCGTAAGCCAGGAGACCTGCCTTCGACGGCATAACGTTCCTCGGACGGGGGTTCCTCCGGCGGATCGCGCTTGAAGCAGGCTCGTGGCATATCGCCATCCGGGCCTTCTACGTCCGGCGCGCTCTTCCTACGACCCTACCGCCCGACAAAGCAGGTGATCGGTCGATGTCTTCAATCCTGTTTCGCTCCGTCGTCTTTCGACGAATGCGCCTGCGTGCCGTGCTGATCTTCGGCTGACGAGGCGCGCGCCCCAATCCCACACAATTCCAGAACCATGACGGACCGGTCGACGCGCTGGCCCGAAGGAGACCTCGCATGCCTGTGACTAGCGTGAAATTAGGACATGACGCCATGGCGCACCAAGACTTTGAGTTCAGCATCAGCCGCATTGCTTTCGACGAGAATTATCGTCCTGCCGAGAATACACGCATCACGACCAACTTTGCCAACTTGGCGAGGGGGGAGAGCCGCCTGGAGAATTTGCGCAATACGTTGCGGATGATCGACAATCGATTCAACTCCCTGGCGCATTGGGACAACCCCAAAGGCGACCGATATGCGGTCGAGCTTGAGATCATTACCGCCGAAATGCGCATCGATTCAGACGACAGCGACACTGTCTTCCCTCTGATCGAAATCCTTCAGACGACGATTATCGATAGCAAAACGGGCGAACGCATCGCCGGCATGGTGGGCAACAATTTCTCCTCTTATGTGCGAGACTATGATTTTAGCGTCGTTCTGCCGGCGTATATGAAGAGCCACCCCGATGCGGGCGCTCCGAAGGATTTTGGTGACCTGCATGGAAAGCTGTTCAAGCATTTCCTGAATTCGCGCGCCTATCGCGACAATTTCAGCAAGCCGCCGGTCATATGCCTGAGCGTATCGAGCAAGGAGGTCTATCACCGGACCGCGAACGAGCACCCCATTTTAGGGATTGAATATCGCAACGACAAATTATCCATGACTGATGAATATTTCGCAAAGATGGGCATGAAGGTCCGCTATTTCATGCCGCCGAACAGTGTGGCACCCTATGCTTTCTATCATATCGGCGAACTGCTCGGCGACTACACCTGTCTTGAGCTGGTCAGCACGATCAGCGTGATGGAGACCTTCCAGAAAATCTATCGACCCGAGATTTACAACGCCAATTCCGCGGCGGCTGAGCATTATCAGCCCAGCTTGAAGTATCAGGACTATTCGCTCACCCGCATTGTCTATGATCGGGAGGAACGCAGCAGGCTGGCTGTCGAACAGGGGAAGTTCGCCGAGGAGTGTTTCATCAAGCCCCATAGGGCCGTGCTTGAGCAATGGTCCGCCGCTTTCGCCCTTTGATCATTCGAGAATATAAGGTCACCAATCCATGAAAATATTGTTGCCCACGTCCACCGCTGGCAGCTTGCCAAAGCCGTCCTGGCTTGCCCAGCCTGAGATACTTTGGTCGCCCTGGAAGCTGGAGGGCGAGGAACTGATCGGGGGCAAGCAGGATGCCTTGCGCCTGGCCGTGGAAGATCAGCGGCAGGCGGGCATCACCATCGTCGGCGACGGCGAGCAGACGCGCCAGCATTTCGTCACGACGTTTGTCGAGCATCTGAGCGGTGTCGATTTTGAAATGCGCGAAACCGTCAGAATCCGCAATCGCTATGATGCAAGTGTGCCGACGGTCGTTGGCGCTGTCTCCCGTCCCAATCCGGTTTTCGTCGAGGACGCGAAGTTTCTGCGAGCACAAACCGATCAGCCAATCAAATGGACGCTGCCAGGCCCCATGACGATGATCGATACGCTCTACGACGCCCACTATAAAAGCCGCGAAAAGCTGGCATGGGAGTTCGCCAAGATCCTCAATCAGGAAGCGAGGGAGTTGGAGGCTGCAGGCGTCGACATCATCCAGTTTGACGAGCCGGCGTTCAATGTCTTCTTTGACGAGGCAAACAACTGGGGAATCGCTACTCTGGAGAAGGCGGCCGAGGGGCTAAAGTGCGAAACGGCGGTCCACATCTGCTATGGCTATGGCATCAAGGCCAATACCGACTGGAAGAAGACCCTGGGATCGGAATGGCGGCAGTATGAGGAAACCTTCCCCAATCTGCAGAAGTCCAGGATCGATATCATTTCGCTGGAATGCCATCATTCCCATGTCCCGATGGATCTCATCGAACTCATCAGGGGCAAAAAGGTGATGATCGGTGCGATCGACGTGGCGACGGATACCGTCGAAACGCCGGAAGAAGTGGCCGACACCCTCAGGAAGGCACTGCAATTCGTGGATGCCGACAAGCTCTACCCCAGCACCAACTGCGGCATGGCGCCACTGTCCCGTCGTGTGGCGAGGGGCAAGCTCGATGCTCTGGGCGCAGGCGCGGAAATCGTCCGACAAGAACTCGCTGCCTGAGACGCTGTTGGAGACGTCGCTCGCGTTTGGCGACAAGCCCTGAACCCCATCCGTTTCGATCAATGTCAGCACGTCGTGATCCAGCCCTGTTGTGAAAGGACAGGATGGATCGCGACGTAGGCTGGCCGCTTCCCTTTCCGGCGAACGCTGAATGCCTCGATCGTACACGCTGGTGATCAATTGCCCGGACCGTCCCGGCATTGTTCATCATGTCAGCGGTCTCATTTTGAGCATGGCGGCAATATTGTGGAATCGCGCCAGTTTGAAGACAGGGAAACAGGGCGCTTCTTCCTCCGCACCGTCTTCGAAAGCGATTGCGAACGATCGGTGATGGCAGACGGGGTTGCAAAACTCGATGATGAATTTGCCATGGACTGGAAGCTGGTGCCAACCGGTCAGCCCGTCAAAGTCCTGATCCTGGTGTCCAAGTTCGATCATTGCCTGGCCTATCTGCTCGCAATAGCGCTTTTGTCAGGCCTGCTGTTGACGGTCGTCCTTTCCTTCAGCCACTTTCTTGGGCGCTGGCTGGGCTTCAATTGAGAAGACCGGATCGTCAGTTCTGCGGGTCCAAGAAGAGTCTCGCCTCCGGCGTGCCGATGGCGGGCGTCCTGTTCGCCACGTCCCAGGTGGGCGGCATCATCCTTCCGCTCATGTTCTTTCACCAGATCCAGCTCATGGGCTGCGCGGTCCTGGCGCGGCGCTACGCCGACCAACAGTTTAGCGCCGTCACATCACAGGCGGCGTAGGATTTCGCAATCTTCGCGACTTCGCTGAATCGCCCTCAACAGGGTGCGCCAATTGAGCCATGGTCATCGACCAGGGGCTGTGATGTCAAGCGCTCTTGTCGAAGGAGCCCTGAAAATGACAGAGTTGGAAACACATCCCGCCGCGTCGGAGACGCGATGGTGCGAAAAGGTTTTTCCCAAGCAGGCCAATCACTATGGCACGCTCTTTGGTGGCACGGCGCCGAGCCTCATGGGCAAGGCTGCCTTCATCGCGGCAAGCCATCATGCACGCGCTGCCGTGGCCATGGCGCGGTCCGGAGCAAATCGCGTTTCACCATCCCGTCTCGGTCGGCCAACTCGTAGAGCTGCACGCCTATGTCACGCGGGATGGGCGTTCCTCGATGACCGTCGAGGTTGAGATGATCAGCGAAAACCTCTCGACCGGTCATCGCAGCCAAGCGGTGAAGGGCCAGTTTGAAATGGTTTCGGTCGACGAGAACGGCAAACCCAAGCCCTATCGCCAGCTAGCGTAGAACGTCTGGGAAATTTGCAAAGTTCGCTGATTTGCAGCTTTTCCTTCGCAAATCTTCGCCTTTTCAGAGGTGTCGGCTCCCTCGCGCGTGCGGGTAAGGATTTTCGACTCTGAAAAATTGCCCTGTAGAGATTTGCGCCGATGAATGATGCTTTTCGCCAGCCGCTTCCCGGCACCGACCTCACCTATTTCGATGCGCGCGCAGCGATCGATGCCATCCGGCCTGGTGCTTACGACAAGCTCCCCTATGTGTCGCGGGTTCTTGCCGAGCAGCTCGTCAGGCGCTGCGATACGGCGCTGTTGCCCGAAGCGTTGCGGCAGATTGCCGAGAGCAAGCGCACGCTCGATTTCCCTTGGTATCCTGCGCGCGTCGTTTGTCATGACATTCTGGGGCAGACGGCACTCGTCGATCTCGCAGGCCTGCGCGACGCCATAGCCGATGAAGGCGGCGATCCAGCCAAGGTGAACCCCGTCGTTCCAACTCAGCTCATCGTCGACCATAGCCTGGCCGTCGAATTTGGCGGCTTCGATCGGCAAGCGTTCGAGAAGAACCGCGCGGTGGAGGATTGCCGCAACGAGGATCGCTTTCACTTCATCGAGTGGACCAAGAAGGCGTTCGAGAATGTGGACGTCATCCCGGCGGGCAACGGGATCATGCACCAGATCAATCTGGAGAAGATGTCGCCCGTCGTACAGGTCCGCGACGGTGTCGCCTTCCCGGACACCTGCGTTGGCACCGATAGCCATACGCCGCACGTCGATGCGCTCGGCGTTATCGCGATCGGCGTCGGAGGGCTGGAGGCCGAGACCGTCATGCTCGGCCGCGCTTCGATGATGCGGTTGCCCGACATCGTCGGCGTAAAACTGACCGGCCAGCGCCAGCCCGGCATCACCGCGACCGACATCGTTCTCGGCATCACTGAGTTCCTGCGCAAGGCACGTGTGGTCGGCGCCTGGGTCGAGTTCTTCGGAGAGGGTGCGGACAGCCTCACCATTGGCGACCGCGCGACCATCTCGAACATGTGCCCGGAATATGGCGCGACCGCCGCCATGTTCTACATCGACAGCCAAACCATCGACTATCTGCGCCTCACAGGGCGTGAGCCGGAACAGGTCGCGCTGGTCGAGACCTACGCGAAGCACACCGGGCTCTGGGCCGATGCGCTCAAGACTGCCGAATATGAGCGCGTTCTGGAGTTCGACCTGTCGAGCGTCGTGCGCAACATGGCCGGCCCGTCCAATCCGCACAAGCGCCTGCCGACCTCTGCGCTCGCGGAGCGCGAGATCGCCGTCAATCTTGACAAGGCGGTCGCTGAGGAAAAGCAGGGCCTGCTGCCCGATGGCGCGGTCATCATCGCAGCGATCACGAGTTGCACCAACACCTCCAACCCGCGCAATGTCGTCGCCGCCGGCCTGCTCGCTAAGAAAGCGAACGCGCTGGGCCTCGTCCGCAAGCCCTGGATGAAGACCAGCTTCGCGCCCGGCTCGAAGGTCGCGCGGCTTTACCTGAAGGATTCGAAGCTGCTGCCCGAGCTGGAGAAGCTCGGCTTCGGCATCGTCGCCTATGCCTGCACGACCTGCAACGGCATGTCCGGCGCTCTCGATCCAGCGATTCAGGACGAGATCATCGAGCGCGACCTCTACGCCACCGCCGTGCTGTCAGGGAACCGCAATTTCGATGGCCGCATCCACCCCTATGCGAAGCAGGCCTTCCTCGCCTCGCCGCCGCTGGTGGTCGCCTATGCGATCGCGGGCACGGTGCGTTTTGACATCGAGCAGGATGTGTTGGGGCTCGTCGATGGCAGGGAGATCCGTCTCAAGGACCTGTGGCCGAGCGATGAAGAGATCGACGCAATCGTCGCAGCGTCCGTGAAGCCGGAGCAGTTCCGGGAAATCTATGATCCGATGTTCGCCGCCCGCGACACCGGCAAGGCCGATCCCCTTTACGACTGGCGACCGCAATCGGCCTACATTCGCCGGCCGCCCTATTGGGACACCGAGGGCGTGGGCGCGCTCGCCGCCAATCCGCGCAGCCTCAAGGGCATGCGTCCACTCGCTATCCTGCCGGACAACATCACGACCGACCACCTCTCCCCGTCGAACGCCATCCTCGCCAGCTCGGCAGCGTGCGAGTACCTCACAAAAATGGACGTGCCGGAAGAGGATTATAACAGCTACGGCGACCATCTCACCGCCATGCGTGCGACCTTCGCCAATCCACAGCTTATCAATGAGATGGCGGTGGTCGACGGCGCGGTGAAGAGAGGTTCGCTCGCGCGCGTCGAACCCGACGGCAAGGTCATGCGCATGTGGGAGGCGATCGAGACCTATCTCGACCGCCGGCAGCCGCTGATCATCATCGCCGGCGCCGATTATGGTCAAGGATCGTCGCGTGACTGGGCGGCGAAGGGCGTGCGCCTCGCGGGGGTCGAGGCGATCGTGGCGGAAGGGTTCGAGCGCATCCACCGGACCAACCTCATCGGCATGGGCGTGCTGCCGCTCGAGTTCGAACCGGGCACCACGCGCCTGACCCTGGGCCTGGATGGGACCGAGACTTTCGATGTGCTGGGCGACCGCCAACCGGGTGCGACGCTCAACCTTCACATTCACCGCCGCGACGGCCAGAAAATCAGCACAGCCGTCAGGTGCCGCCTCGACAGCGCCGAGGAGGTCTCGATCTATGAGGCCGGCGGGGTTCTCCAGCGCTTCGCCAAGGATTTCCTGGCCTCTGAAAAAGGCGTTGCGTGATGTCGCCTATTAAGCCTGGCCTGCCGCAAATCCGCATCCCCGCCACTTATATGCGGGGTGGGACGAGCAAGGGTGTCTTCTTCCGCCTCGAAGACATGCCCGAACCGACGCGGGTCCCCGGCATCGCACGCGACAAGCTGTTCCAGCGGGTGATCGGCAGCCCCGATCCCTATGCCGCGCATATCGACGGTATGGGCGGCGCGACTTCGAGTACCAGTAAGTGCGTCATTGTCTCGCCCAGTACGCAGCCCGGTCATGATGTCGACTATCTCTACGGCCAGATCGCGATCGATACCGGCTTCGTCGATTGGTCGAGCAATTGCGGCAATCTTTCGACCGCTGCGGGAGCCTTTGCCATCCACGCCGGCTATGTCGATCCGGCGCGGGCCGAACAGGGTATCGTCACGGTTCGCATCTGGCAGGCCAATATTGGCAAGACGATCATCACGCATGTCCCGGTGACCGACGGCCCAAATGGCCTAGAGGTTCAGGAAACCGGCGATTTCGAACTGGATGGCGTGACCTTTCCCGCCGCCGAAATCGTCCTTGAATTTCTCGACCCTGCTGAGGACGGCGACGAGGGCGGCTCCATGTTCCCGACCGGCAACCTCATCGACGAACTCAATGTGCTGGACGACGTGGTTCCAGGCGGCAAGATCAAGGCGACGCTGATAAACGCGGGCATTCCCGCCGTTTTCGTCAACGCGGCAGACATCGGCTATGCTGGCACCGAGCTGCGAGAGGCGATCAATGGCGATCAGGCCGCCCTGCAGCGGTTCGAGGTCTTGCGCATCGCCGGCGGGCTCAAGATGGGTCTGTTCAAGGCGCCCGAAGATGCCGCGAGAAGCCTGCGCGCGCCGTGTATTGCCTTCGTCGCGCCCGCCACCAGCTACACGTCCTCGAGCGGCAAGACGATCACCGCCGAGGATATCGATCTGCTCGTCCGCGCACTATCCATGGGCAAGCTTCACCATGCGATGATGGGCACTGCATCCGTCGCCATTGCCACGGCGGCGGCGGTTCCCGGTACGCTCGTCAATCTGGCGGCAGGCGGCGGGGAGCGTCGGGCGGTGCGGTTTGGGCATCCCTCCGGGACTTTGCGGGTCGGCGCAGAAGCGCGCCAGGAAGATGGCCCTTGGTCGGTGACCAAGGCCATCATGAGCCGGAGCGCCCGTATCCTCATGGAAGGCTGGATACGTATTCCCGGCGATACGTTCTAGGCTTTCCGGCCTGTGACAGGCTGCGTCGCGCCGCGTTTGTGAAGCCCCAATCCGTCGCGGGGCTGGCAGGCATGTACCGCCCCCCGCCCCCCGAATTGCCCCCGGCGTCATAGAAGTTAGGCAATCCCTGCTACTCCACGCAGCATTGGCTCCTCATATAGTCAGAATAGGCGTCCCGCTGCGCATCGAGGCTATGCCCTTAGCAGGTTTTGGCAGAAGCCGACATTTAGGACGGCGGATATGAACGACCATTTCCTGGGAAGGGTTTCGGGCGCTTGCGTACGAAAGCCTCCAGTGCAGGAACCCGCGGGCCCCACGTGCCGGTCTATGGGTAAAAAGGCTTTGGGATGGTCCTGGCGGGTAAGCGCAGCTAATCCAGAAGTGCCGCTGCTGGTCCGATCAACGTGTTTTCGTGCGGCGTCAGATTGCTAGGTGCGTTTGTGTTGCTGGCCGGTGTGCCCTGGGCCCGGCGTAATTCTATGATAGGCATGCACTGGGTCATCGGCCAGGACACCATGGGCGTGACCATCATGCAAGGCGACCTGAGCATGAAACCGAGGTCTTCGAAGAACCTGGGCAGGCGGTGCAGAATGCGCTGGCTGGTGCCACCCTGGAAAAAAGCGACGTCGAAAAAGTCGCTACGCCAGAATGCATACAGAGCGATCTCCTGGATGATCTCCTTGGTCGCATTCTCCTCCTCGACCGCGTTGGTCGCTCGATATTGGCGACGCTTTTCCTGAATGATTTCAATCATCCGCTAGAACAGCAACTCGAACTCGATGCAAAATTCAGCGGAGCCCGCTAATTTGGACGGTCAACGCGTTGGCATCTTAGCGGCATGGCGTGGACCCGGCGTCGCCAAGCGAGGTGGCAGGCCGATTTCTTCGTGCGATGACGAAAGCCATCGCTGCACCTCCTGCTGAAGCCGCTGGCGCAAGGAATGCTATTGACCCAAGCCATGACGCCGGCACCGATCCGATGATCAGAGAAACGCAACCGAGAGTTGCAAATGAACCGACCGTTGGCGCGAGAAGCGCACCGCTCACGATCATCAAAGATAAGCTAGCGCCTCCCCGAACGAGGACAAGTGCGATGGGGTACCCGACGAGCACCGCAGGGATGACAAAGAATGCCGCTGCGACCGTAAGCCAGAACATGCTCAGAAGCACCGTGAGGGCTGCGCCAAGAACGTCGTGAGGGAGAGGGTCCGCGTCGTTGAAGACCAGCACCTTTATCGTCGTCGCTAATCCACATGCGAGAGCTGCCGCACAGTATGAGGCCAGAAGACTGCCCATATGTCGGCGGGCTATCCTGTAGGTGCCTCGCTTATGCACGGGCGTCGCCTTGAGATCGTGATCGGCCTCGCCCGCCTCCTGCCTTCCTCCAACTGTGACGTGGCCCGTGAGCCAAATCCCGCCGCGCAGCCTGCGGCGGGAAGTCCTTGAGGACAGCGGCAACGTCTATTCCCCCTCCCAGCACGCGCGGGCAAACCGCGAGACTTCCCCTGCAAGGTCGCGGTCCTCAGGCGTGTTCCCCATGAAGCCGCCATGCGGCATGGCTTCAAACACATGCAGATCCGCGGGCACGCCGGCTTGGCGCAGCGCGCGATGCATTCGAACCGTGTTGGAGAGGAACAGGTCGCGCGTGCCCGATTGGAGGAAGCTTGGTGGGAATCCGGTGAGATCGCCGAACAAGGGCGACAGATAGGGGTGCGACAGCTCTGCGTCGGCTGCGTAAAGCTGATTGTTTCGCATCAGCGAGCCGGGCAGGATCACATCGACGAGCTGGTTGACCTGGAAGCTGTCGCCAGATTCGGTGAGGTCGGCTTGGGGGGAAAGCAGCACCAGGCCTGCCGGCATCGGGAGCGCCTCCTCCCTGGCTCGCAGGAGCATCGCAGCCGCGAGATTGCCGCCCGCCGATCGCCCGCTCACGAGAATGCGCTTTGGTCCGTGGCGCTCCAAAACATAGCGGTAAGCTGTCATCGCATCGTCGAGCGCAGCGGGGTAAGGGTCTTCGGGCGGCGTTCTGTAATCGACACCGTAGCAAAGAACCCCATGCTGGTCCGCCTGCATCCGCGTCTGGGCGATGCAGGCATCTCCGCCACCAAACACCAACGCGCCGCCATGAAAGTCGATATAGGCGCATTCGGGGTATGATATGGTCTCCGGCGTTGCGATGTGGATCGTCGCACCGTTCGTGTGGATGGTCGCCACCTGCGAGCGGAGCGTGCCGGCCAGTCCTCTTACCGCCGCGGCATATTGCCCCTCTGCTGCGGCTTTTACCGCCTTCCACCCGGGATGATCGCCCGGCAGCGGCATCGTATGGAGCGAGTTCAGGGGCACACCGTCTGCGCCGACCAGCTGTTCGAGCTTGGCTCGCGCTTCGGCGCTGATGGAGGCGGGAAACGGTATCCGGCGCGCCGGTACGGCTACCCCATAGTCTTCATCGGTCATGTCGCGTGCTAATTCCTTCGCCGATCGGGCAGCGCGCATGGCGTTTGGATCGATTTCAAACTCCGTGTCGGATTTCTCGCCTTCAGCGATCATAAAAGCTGATCCACTTCGTTTTCGTTCGGTAGCTGGTAGCTTCCGATCAGGTCAATGAGCGTCGCCGGATCGCGCGAGGCGAGCAACATGCCGCGGTGGACGGGCTTGAGGAAGGCTTCATCGCCGACGTGATCGAGAAAGCGGAGGAGCGTGTCATAGAAGCCCTGCCCGGCCGGCGCTGCGAGCGCCTCACGAATTTCGCCATTGTCGAGCGATATCGCCCGGACCGCG
>Ga0208472_100036_pt1 | contig 11698 bp, 8 predicted proteins | sample DeeseametaMP0326_FD_184215 | JGI IMG/M metagenome (GOLD analysis project Ga0208472, IMG submission 184215) | Marine microbial communities from the Deep Atlantic Ocean - MP0326 (SPAdes) | ecosystem: Environmental > Aquatic > Marine > Oceanic | place: East of Recife, Brazil, South Atlantic Ocean... | reverse complement strand
CCCGCGCGGCGCAAACGATGGCGATTGAACAGGCGGGCAAGCTGGTACGGATCGGCCTTCTGTCGACTTTGCCCGATCACTGGGTGGAGGCTGCAATCCGGGCGGCTTGTTCCGTCCGGGGCGAACGCATCGAGATCGTCGAAGGACGCATGCGCGATCTGATGCCCCGTCTAGAGCGCGGGCGGATCGACGTGATCCTGGGCATAGTGGACGAGGCGGCGGATCGGTCCGACATTCTTTTCGAAGAGGGCTATGCGCTCGCGATGGCCGCCGATCATCCGCTTGCCGGGCACGCCGCGTTGGAAGCCGAGCAGGTCGCCAGCGCAGAAATGATCGTCCGGCGCAATTGCGAGGCCTTACCCCATGTCAGCCGGTTTTTCACCCGCCGAGGCGTGCGCCCATTTTTTTCGGCGCGCACCGCCGATGATGCGCGGGCCGTCGCTTTCATCAAGGCGGGGCTTGGCATCACCGTGATGCCGTGCTGCTTTGCGCAGGCCGGCATGGCGATGCCTACGCTCATCGGGTTCGAACAGAAGCGGCGCATCGGCATGATCACCGATCCGGTCGGGCGCAGACGGATTGAGGAGAGTGAGGGGCTGAAGCGCTTGACCCGGACTATCCGCGCCCTCGCGGACCAGAGGGCTTGAGACGTCACAACAAAACCTCGCCTGCGCACTGCCCATAATCGAAATGGCCTCGATCAGCGAAAAGGGCGAACGAACCAAAAAGGCGCGGGCCTTTTGCTTCCAAGCGCGGACAGGCGCCTCATACGAATTCGCTTGGGCAAGACGCTGTCCTGACCCACAAGGAAAGGGGGCAACCGTGAAGGAGGATGGCATGAACGACTTTGATGTGACGGCGGCCAAGAAGGCCACGGACTATCCGCGCAAGGTGCTGGACCTGTTCGATGCCTATGTCCATGGCGCGCTGGACCGACGGGGGTTTCTAAACCAGTGCGCCGCCCATGTCGGCGGCATGATATCGGCGACGGCAGTGCTGGCGGCGCTCAGCCCCGATTTCGCGCGCGCTCAGGTCATAGCGGCGGACGATGCCCGGATCGCAACCCGCTGGATCGAGGTTCCGTCACCTCAAGGCTATGGCATGATCCGGGCCTATGTCGCCCGACCGGCGGACATGGGAAGCGCCGCGCTGCCCGTCGTCATCGTCGCGCATGAAAATCGTGGGCTGAACCCGCATATCGAGGATATCGCAAGGCGACTGGCGCTGGAAGGATTCATGGCTATCGCCCCCGACGCCTTGACGACGCTTGGTGGCTATCCGGGAGACGAAGACAAGGCGCGGGAAATGTTCGCGACGTTGGATCGCGAAAAGATCGGCGAGGATTTTGTCGCGGCGGCCAACTATGCGCGGACGATGTCGGGCGGCAACGGTCAACTGGCGACGATCGGCTTCTGCTTCGGCGGCGGCATCGCCAATTTGCTCGCGACGCGCCTGCCCGACCTTAAGGCCGCGATCCCCTTCTACGGTAGCCCCCCGCCCCTGGCGAATGTGCCGAACATCAAGGCGGAATTGTTGATCCATTATGCCGGTAATGATGCGCGGATCAACGCGACATGGCCCGACTATAAGGCGGCGCTGGACAAAGCAGGCGTGCGCTATCAGGCCTTTGTCTATGACGGCGTAGAACATGGTTTCAATAATGATACGACGCCCCGTTTCGACAAGGCGGCCGCCGATCTGGCCTGGGCTCGTTCGCTGACGTTATTGCGCCAGTCCACCCGGTGACGGGATCGGCTGCGGACGATGGATCTCTCCTGATATCGCCATGATCGCTCATGTTCGCCCAGGTGCCAGGCGAGGTCCGCCCGTCCGCTTCACAGTCTTGAATATCGCGGAGTGACGGGGCAGGAACCCGAAGGCGCAGCCGATGATTGTAGGTGCGTCACGACAAAGGGATTTCAGGTGCACGAGGAACGGACAGATCAGAATGCGTCGCAAGCGTCCGGCGAGCCTGCCGGCGATCTGCCGGATCCCACCTCCTTCAGCCCCACAGGCAACCGGCCGACCCATCATTGGAAGCGGTCCACGATAGCCGAACCGGGGCTGGAACAGCGCGGCACCGTATTTTTCGCGGCGCTGCAAATGACTAGGATGCCGATGATCCTGACCGATCCGCGGCAGGACGACAATCCAATCGTGTTCGCCAACAAAGCGTTTCTAGATCTGACGGGCTATGAGGAAAGCGAGATCGTCGGGCGCAACTGCCGGTTCCTGCAAGGGGCCGACACAGATCGCGGCGCGGTGTCCGATCTGCGGGAGGCGGTGAAGCATCGCGAGGCGATTTCGCTCGAGATCCTGAATTACAAGCGCGATGGCACCGCCTTTTGGAATGCGGTCTTCATCGCGCCGGTATTTGACGACCATGGGGAACTGATCTACTTTTTCGCCAGCCAATTGGACGTCACCCGACGTCGGTCATCCGAGCAATCCTTCCGCCAGGCCCAGAAAATGGAAGCGATCGGCCAGCTTACCGCAGGCTTGGCGCACGACTTCAACAATTTGCTTCAGATCGTCACGGGCAATATCGAGCTAGTCCTGACGGGCGATCTGGACGATCGGCAGCGCCGACTGCTGACCAACGCCGCGCGCGCGACCGACCGCGGCACGAAGCTGACGCGGCAATTGCTGGCCTTTGCGCGCAAGACGCGGCTGGAGCCGAAGCGGATCAACCTCAACGACCTGATCCATGACTTTGGCGACCTGATCGACAACACGGTCGGGGCGCAAATCCGACTTGTAACCGCATTGGAACGGCGACTGCCCGACGTCCAGATCGACCCGTCGCATCTGGAAATGGCGCTGCTCAACGTGTTGCTCAACGCCCGCGATGCGATGCCAGAGGGCGGCACTGTCACCATCGCAACGGAATTATGGAAATTGAACGGCAATGCAGCGGCGCACCAGCTGCCCGAGGGCGACTATGTCGTGCTCAGCATCAGCGACGAAGGCAGCGGTATGAGCGAGGATGTGCGCCGGCGCGCGACCGAGCCCTTCTTCACGACCAAGGGGCAGGATCGCGGCACCGGCCTTGGACTGGCGATGGTGCATGGCTTTGTGCAGCAATCGCTCGGCCGACTGGAACTGGAATCCGTCGCTGGCGAGGGGACGACCATCCGAATGCTGTTTCCCGCGGCCATCGGTGATGCCGGCCGTTTGTCACCCCCTGCCCTTCCAAGCGCCATGCGGCGCGTGTCGGCCCAGGGGACGGAGACCATTTTGCTGGTTGAGGATAGTGACGATGTCCGCGCGCTGGCGGCTGAACAACTCAGTGCACTCGGCTACAAACTCGTCTTGGCGAGCAGTGGCGAGGAGGCTTTGGAACTGTGGGATAAGCAGGAGATCGACCTGCTATTCACCGATATCGTCATGCCCGGCGGCATGAGCGGTCTGGAATTGGTCGAAAGATTTGTCGACCTGGCGCCGGACATCCCTGTGCTCATGACCACGGGCTATAATGAGGACTTGGTCGCCGACATACCGCGCGGCACGTCGCTGGACGTTATCGGCAAGCCATATCGCCGGGAGGAATTGGCAGATCGAATTCGCATGGCCCTGGACCGGCACCTAGACGGCCCGCGAACCCGACCGCGCGATTTTTCGCATAAGGAAGGGTGAGGCGCACGGTGCTGCACCACCGGCCGTCCACCGCTGATTGCGTTTCAACTTTGTGAGATTATGTTGCAGCGCAGCGTTGACTATTGCGCTGGGCTGCGGTCGGTCTAAGACCGGTCGCCACGGAATCTCGAGAGGTTGAATTTGGCTGGGGAGCGTCTTGGTCTGCGGCAGGCAGCCGCGTGGCTCGCAGAAATCATCGGGCCTGACAAAGGCTATATCAATGTCGGGATCGTCTATACATTGGCAATCACGCTATTGTCGTTGGCGACGCCGATCTCGGTACAGTTGCTCATCAATTCCGTGGCGCGCACGGCACTGGTCGCACCGTTGTGGATTCTTTCCGGCGTCCTGCTGGCCCTATTGCTGCTGGTAGCAGGTTTGAGCGCATTGCGCGTCTATCTGCTCGCAATGTTCGAGCGCCGCATCTTTGCCCGGGTCGTCGCCGAGGTGACGGTACGTGCCGTCCATGCGCAAAACCCCTTTTTCGCCGATGAAAGCCGCGGCAGCCTGTTCAACCGCTATTTCGACATGGTTGTGGTGCAGAAGGCGGTACCCAGCCTGGTCATCGGCGCTTTCACCATCATCCTGCAAGGCGCGGTTGGGCTGATCGTCACCAGTTTCTACCACCCGTTTTTCCTGGCGTTCAATATCATCCTGGTGGGGGTCTGTCTGCTGATTTGGCTGGTCTGGCGCCATGGCGCGATCACCGGCGCGGTCGGCGTTTCCCATGCCAAGCATGAGGCAGCACACTGGCTGGAAAGCGTGGGCGCTTCGAACGGCTTCTATAAATCCGCGCGCCACCTGGACTTTGCGATGGATCGTTCCGAAACGGTCACCGCCAACTATATCCGCGCGCATCGCCATTATTTCCGCTACAGTTTCGCGCAAGCGCTTGGCTATTTCCTGGTTTATGCTTTCGCGGCGGCCGCGCTGCTGGCGCTGGGCGGGAACCTGATTTTAGCGGGGCAGCTGTCGATCGGTCAGCTGGTCGCGGCGGAACTGATATTGTCCGGGGTCTTCTACGGCATCTCCCAGCTTGGTTGGTATCTCGACACTTTCTACGATCTGGTCGCGAGTTCAGAAGAATTATCGCAGATTTTCGCCATTCCGCAGGAGGCCGCTGGACTGAGCGGTCAAGCTCCACCCGATGGATCGCTTCGATTTCGCGACGTGGTGCTCGATCGCTCGCACTTCGATTTCGCGATCGGCAGCGGCGAACAGGCCGTCATCATGGCGGAACCAGGTGTCGAGAGCCAGATCGCCCTGCTGCTCAAGCGGCACGCCAATCCTGACCGGGGGTTGGTGTCGATTGGCGGCAGCGAGTTGGGTAGCTTCGACATGTATCTGCTGCGTTCGGCGGTCGTCGTGCTCAATCGTCCGACGATCGTGGATGTGACGATCCGTGAATATCTTAACCTCGCTACCGGTGGGACCGCCGAAGGGTCCCGCATCATGGGGACGCTGGAACTGGTGGGCCTTGCCGCCCGGATTTCCAGCCTGCCAGACGGGCTGGACACGCACTTGGCCAGTTCCGGCTCGCCCTTGTCGATCGTCGAAGTGATGCAATTGAAGCTGGCCATGGCGTTGCTGAGCGGACCCAAGGTTCTGCTCTTGTCGCAACTTTATGACATGATGCCGACCGAACCGCTGCGCGCGACCCTGGACATGCTGCGCCAGCATGACACGACCGTCCTGTTGTTCACCGAACGGCCCGAGGCGCTCAATCTCGACTGCTGCTATTGGCTGGGCGCGGATGCGCAGCACCGCTTTCCCGGGCAGGCGGCGCTGGCCCGCTTCAGAGCCGACAGGGAGCAGCGCCCATGACCATCCAGCCGGCGCAACTGGCGCATTTTCGATCGCTCGCGACTTTAAAGCCCCCGCGCGCGGCCGTCGTCATCGCACGGTTGATCCTGCTTGGCATCCTGCTGGTGGTCGCCATCCTGTTCGTGCCCTGGCAACAGACGGCGCAAGGCGCCGGACAGGTCACCTCGCTTGACCCCGACGACCGGCCGCGCCAGGTATCCTCGCTGGTTGACGGTCGGGTCGATCGTTTCTTCGTGCGAGACGGGCAACTGGTACAGGCGGGCGACCCGATCGTCCAGGTGGTGGATGTCGACCCCAATTTCCTGGAGCGCCTTGCGGCCGAGAAGGCCGAAGTGGAAGCGCAGATCGCTGCGATCGAGCAGTCGCGCGCGGTTGCATCGATCGACGTGGGACGGACAGGGCAGCTTTTTGCCGAAGGACTGGCCGCGCGTCGGGATTATGAACAGACCCAGATCAAGGTCGCCGAAGCCAATGCCAAGCTGGCCGAGGCCAAGGCAAAGCTAAAGCAGATCGAGGTCCGCCAACAGCGCCAGTCTGCGCAGATCGTCACTGCGCCGCGTGACGGGCGGGTACAAAATCTGAACGCCGCAGCAGGTGGTGCGCTCATCTCGGCTGGCACGGTGCTGGCGATGATCGCGCCGGAGAAGATCGAGCGCGCTGTGGAACTGTACGTAGATGGGCGGGACATTCCCTTGGTCAATCAGGGCCGCCCGGTCCGGTTGGAGTTCGAGGGGTTCCCGGCCTTCCAGTTCAGCGGCTGGCCTGCCTTTGCAGTGGGCATCTACGACGGACAGGTGCGCTCGGTCGATCCGACGCCACGCGCCGACGGGCTGTTTCGCATTCTTGTCGAGCCGCGACCTGGCAAGACCCCATGGCCCGAGCAGCGCTTCGTGCGCCAAGGCGGCAAGGCGCTAGGCTGGGTTCAGGGCGATGTTGTCACCGTGGGTTATGAATTGTGGCGTCAGCTTAACGACTTTCCTCTCAACTTCGGCCAGGATCAGGTCGCCCAGAAGGGGGAGGCCAAGGCAGAGAAAAGCTCGATCGAGAAGAAAAAGAAATGAAGATGCGATGCCGCGTCGGTATGGGTGCTTTGCTGATTGCCGGTACAGCCTGTCCGGCCTTGGCGCAGAGTGGGCATAACACGGCACAGCTATCGTCCCGATCGACCAGCGCCGACCCGTTGACGCTGGAGGAAGTGCTCCAGTCGTCCGCGCGATCGGCCCCCGACATCATCGCCGCCCTGGCGCGCAACCGGCAAGCGGAGGCCCGAGCACTGACAGCACAGGGCGCCTTCGACACCGTATTCGCGGTGGACGGGCGCAGCCGGGTCGAAGGCTATTATGACGGGACGGAATTCGCCGGAAAGGCCGAACAGCCGTTGATGACCAATGGCGGCTATGTCTATGGCCAATATCGTGTTTCGCGGGGCGATTTCCCGATCTATGAAGACAAGGCCTATACCAACAAGCTGGGCGAGGTGAAGGTCGGCGCGCTATATTCGCTCTTGCGTGACCGTCTGATTGACGCGCGCCGGTCGGAATTTCGCCTTTCCGCCAACGATATCGACATTGCGCGGTTCGAAACCAAGGCGACGAGCATCGGCGTTCAGGCGCGCGCGATCGATGCCTACCAGAAATGGGCCGCCGCTGGATTGAAGCTGAAGGCCTATCAGGCGCTGATGGCATTGGCGCAGGACCGCACGCAAGGCATTCAGCGCCAAGTTGATCTGGGCGCCAAACCCGACATATTGCTGACCGAGAATGAGGCCAATCTGGTCAAGCGTCAGGCGCTAGTGGTTGAGGCGCGCCAGGATTTTCGCGCGGCCGCCGTAAAATTGTCGCTTTATTATCGCGATGATCAAGGCTTGCCGGTCGTGGTTGACGAAGCGCGCCTGCCGGACGCGGCCAGCGCCTTTGGGGCTTTGCGGGTGGACCCCGCCTTCAATCTGGAAGGCAGGCCGGATTTCGCGATCCTGCTGGAGGAAATCGACAAGGCGACCATCAAGCTGGCGCTGGCGCGCAATGACATGAAGCCCAGGCTGGACCTGAATGGCGAAGTGGCCAAGGATGTGGGACCGGTGGGACTTGGCGGGTCAAACCGCACGCCGCTGGAAGTGATTGTCGGCGTGACGTTCAAGGTGCCGCTTCAGAACCGTAAGGCAAAGGGCAAGCTCGCGGAAACGCAGGCCAAGATCGATGAACTGTCCATCAAGCAACGGTTCCTGGCCGAAAAAATTCGTGCTGAAGTGACAGCCATCGGCATAGAGGTGGAGACCGCCAACCAGTTGGTCGACACCACGGAACGCGAACGCACGCTCGCCGAGCGGCTGGCAAGCGCAGAGCGGCGCCGGTTCGAATTGGGATCGAGCGACTTTTTCCTGGTCAATCAGCGCGAGGAAAGCGCAACGAACGCCGCAGTGAAGCTGATTGAGGCGCGCGCACGGATCGCGGCGGCGCGCGCGGAACTCGCCGCTGCAACGGCTGATGAGGATGCGCTTGGGCTTAACCCTGCCCCTACCCTACCCTGACCAGCGACCGCCGACGGCAACATCGGCTTTTAGCAAAGGCCAAGACACCGCGCAGCTTGTGCCGCAATCGAAACGCATAGAAATAGCGCACGCCCTCATGCTGCCTGACCGGCGCAAAAAGGTCGCGAGACAATAGCCGGACATCGTCTCCTATCGCCCGCCATATGCGGCGATCGGACAGACAATGTTTCGCGTATAGCGCGCCGTCGCCAAAACTATAGGACGCCAGCAACGCCTTTTCCTCTGAACCACGACGTCTGCCATGATGATGATCGACGGCAAAACTCGGATCGTAACGAATGTCGCACCCCAGCCCGGCTGCTCTGAAGAGATAATCAGTATCCTCGGCGGCCTGAAAGCACGCCCCCGACCCGAAACGATCATCGAAGAAACCGACGCGATGGACGACGGTCGCGGTCAGCGCCAGATTGGCTCCCATTACGAAGCCGCCCGGGAATGCGCCAGGGTGCAGGATCATCGGATGATCTTCGATCTTGATGGTCACGGGTAGATCCAGCGGATTGCCAAGCAATATCCGCCCGCCGACAATCACATCCTTGCCAAGGCGCGCGAAGCAGCACGCCAGCGCATCAAAATAGTCGGCGTGCAGAACGCAATCATCGTCCGTCATCGCAATGACGCTGCCGCAGCAGTGGCGCAGGCCGGTATTGCGCGCGCGGGCCAGGCCGGCCTGGGGCTCTTCCACTAGATGCACGGAAAATGGCTGGCAGCGCGCCCAGCGTGCCAGCATCGTGGGCGTATCGTCGGTCGATCCGTTATCGACGATGACAACGTCTATATCCGTCCCTGCGGCATGACCGATCGCAACGGATACCGAGCGCAGCAAATTCGACAATGCAGCAGCGCGGTTGCGCGTGCACACGAGCAGGCTGATGTCCGACATGGTGTCAGGCCGCTTCTGACGATAGCATCGGATCCGTCTTCCAACTGCTGGCATAGGCGCTCAGCTTTCCATAGCTGTTGTCGCGGATCTCATGGGACAAGCCCATCAGCAGGGCGAGGATATGGCCGTGAAGACGATCGGTGATGAGGTGCTGCGCCTGGGAGAGCAGAGCAACCCCTCTGTTGAGCCGAGCGAGCGCCTGACCTTCACGGGCAGCGGCGTCACGACCAGCGGGCAGCCCATCATCGTCAACGAGCCAGTCGACCATCTTAACCCCGGCTGGCAAATCAGGCACGCGTTTCGCCTGCTCCGCGTCCGTGCGCATTAGGGCCAGTAGCGGCTCGGATGCAGCGCCCTGCCGTTCGAGGTCCAGCATCATCGCGGAATCGGGCGCCAGTCTTGCCGGCAATCTCAACGACGACTGGGCAAAGCGCAGGCTTACCCGGTCGCGCACATAAAGGGTGAAATCAGGATGTCGGCTCGCCATGTCGGCAAAGTCATCCGCCGCGCCGCCATCGCGGAAGAAGATCGACTGCGGCAGCTGGACGATCGTCCGATCGGGAAAGGCCGTCAGCAGTGATTCCCTGAACCGCTGGTGGTGAGACCAGAGGTCACCAAGATTGCCACCGCCGTGGATCAGCACCGGGCCATCGGGACAAGAATGCAGAAACGCGTCTCGATAAAAATCATGCCATGCCGACACATAGGACGGATCCCTGCCCGTGATAGCACGGAGAAGGACCAATTCTCCGAGCCAGATGGCGCTGTCGCCCACATTGGCATGATCAGGGAAATCGACCAGCGCATAAGGGCTGCCCCAGCGAAGATGCTGGGCATAGATTTGCCGGAGACAGTCCCGATGCGTGGATATGAGGGTGGCGTTCATGCAGCTGCGGCCACGGAAGCGCTGCACAACTGCGCATACAGGTCTTCGCATCTTGCGAGCCAGACATCCTGCGAAAACATCTCGACCGCGCGCCTTCTGGCGATTGTCCGGTCGATAAGGCAGGCATCCTGTATTGCCCTGGCCAAGCCTTCGACGTCACCCGGCTTTGCCAGCTTGCCCGCGTCACCGATAACTTCGCCCGCAGCCCCCATGTCGAATGCCGCGACAGGCAGCCCGCAGGCCATCGCCTCGGCGGCGACGAGGCCGAACGGCTCGTCCCAGCAAGGCGTGAAGAGACATATCGACGCTTTCGCCATTTCCTTGGCCAGCTGGCCGGAAGCGAGATGGCCACCATAGCGGATGTCGGCACCCAGCAACGGAACCACCTTTGCCGCCCAATAGTCGGGATCCTCTATCGCGCCGTAGATGATGAGCGACATTCCCGCCTTCCTCGCGGCCAGCGCCGCAAAGTGGGTGCCCTTGTTCGGCGTAATCCGACCGCTCCAGATCGCGGTCCCGTTCCCCTTTGCTCCAAAGCGCCACTGCTCGACGTCTATTCCGTTATGCAGCACCGACACTTCGGACGGGGTGTCGTTTGGCCACCATGCCTTGAGTTGGCGGGACGATGTAACCGTCAGGCGATGGCGCGATGACGGGCTCTGCCGCACAAATCCATGCAGGGCGTCATAGGGCGGGACGTGGAGGGACGTGAGTGTGGGAGTGCGATCCGTCCAGCGTCGTTCCAGGGGAAAGCGATGCAGGCTGTTATTATGCACGACATCGAACGCGCCATCGGCGATCCGTTCGCAGGCGGCTGCATAGGCGGCATCAAGATGGTTGACGAGCACCGCCGATCCGCGATGCTCGGCCCAGGGAAAGACCTCCTCATAATGCATGTCGACGACTGGATCGATAGTGAAGACCGGATCGCTATCGCCAGAAGCAAAGAGGGTGACATCATGCCCCCGCCGGCTGAGGCCAGTCGCCAGCTGCCATGCATGGGCTTCCATCCCGCCGGCAAAAGGTTGGCAGATGCGCTGGCGCACATGCGCCAGAAGAGCGATCCTCACGCCGCCGCAGCGGCGACTGTCGGCGTCTGGGCGGCTTGCTTTTGCCTTGCCTCCAACAGGCGCAGGATGGTGGCCGTGTTTGCATAGGGTTGATGGCTCTGTTGGCCGGTAAGGGCCAGGTCGTCCTGATCAGGCGTACGGAGAATTCGGATAGGACGACCCGGCGCATCGTCTATCAGGCCCATCAGGCGAAAGGCATGCAGCCAGTGGCCCATCGTCCTGTAGCCCCATTTTGCCTCGAACAACTGGGCGTTGCGGACCACGCTTTCGACATGATGGACTGGCGGCATGTGGTGCGGATGATATTGGTGGTACGCCCGCGCGCCCTTTGCCCAGGCAATGGCGATGCCGGCCATGCTGAGCGTCTTGCCATAATCAGTGTCTTCGCCGCCATATCCCACATAGCGTTCGTCAAAGCCGCCCGAACGCTGGAATGTTCGCGCCTGCATGGCGAAGTTCAATGACCAGAAACAGCGATAATCCTCGCAAATTTCGATGCCATGAGAAGGCGGCCCTCGCCGGTCGGAATGTTTTTCAGCAATCCCCTCAAAGCCTTCGCATGACCAGTCGCCCTGTGTGGCCGCACGTGGCAGATACAGCACCTCACCCATCAGCAAGCCATCGAAACCACTGGCATGACCGGCATAGTCGGCAACCAGGTCGGGTGAAGGAATGCAATCGATATCGAGGAATATCAATATGTCTCCGGTCGCGCTGGCGGCGGCGGCGTTGCGCGCGGCTGCAAGTGGCAGGGCCTCGCCGGCAATATGGATCTGGCGCACCGGGAACGATGTTTCAGGCAAATGATAGGGTTCATCCTGCATCGCCCCGATAATGAGTTCGGTTGGCAG
>Ga0208472_100035_pt1 | contig 11772 bp, 7 predicted proteins | sample DeeseametaMP0326_FD_184215 | JGI IMG/M metagenome (GOLD analysis project Ga0208472, IMG submission 184215) | Marine microbial communities from the Deep Atlantic Ocean - MP0326 (SPAdes) | ecosystem: Environmental > Aquatic > Marine > Oceanic | place: East of Recife, Brazil, South Atlantic Ocean... | reverse complement strand
CCAGCCGCAGTGCGTGCGGCCAAGGCCGACGCCGCCGCCCCGGTGCCCGTCAACCCATTGGTCAAGAACCGCGCCGATGCGCAGATTTTCCGCCACGAAGACGGCTATTATTACATGACCGGCTCCGTGCCTGAATATGACCGGCTTGTTCTGCGCCGCTCCAAGACCATCGCCGGTCTTGCGACAGCCAAGGAAGCGGTGCTGTGGCGGCATGAAGCCAGCGGGCCGCGCTCCGGCTTCCTCTGGGCGCCCGAACTGCATCAGATCGACGGCGTCTGGTATATGTATTTCGCCGCTGGCCCGAGCGGCGGCGGGGACGACGTGTTCCGCATCCGCACCTACGCGGTGGTGTGCGACGGGGCCGACCCCATGACCGGGAAATGGCGCGTGCTGGGCGAATTGCAGACGCCGTGGGACAGCTTCAATCTCGATTCCACCATCTTCGTCCACAAGGGCGTGCGCTACATGGCCTGGGCGCAGCGCGAACCCGGCATCGACACCAATTCCAATCTCTATATCGCCCCGATGAAGACGCCGCTGACGTTCAGCGCCCAACCCGCGCGGCTCACCATCCCGACGCTCGACTGGGAAGTGCGCGGCTACAAGGTGGCGGAGGCGCCCGCAATCCTTCATCGCAATGGCCGCCTGTTCATGACCTATTCGGCCAGCGCGACCGATGCGCGCTATTGCCTGGGGTTGCTGACCGCCGACGAAAATGCCGATCTGATGGACCCCAAAAGCTGGACCAAGTCCAGGCAGCCGGTGTTCGTCACCAATTCCCAGACCAGCGTCTATGGCCCCGGCCACAACAGCTTTACGGTCGACGAACAGGGCCGCGACATGCTGGTCTATCACGGCCGTGACTATGAGGAGATCAAGGGCGACCCGCTGTTCAACCCGGACCGCCACACCCGGGTCCAGCGCCTCTATTATACGGCCGATGGCACGCCCGATTTCGGCGTGCCGGTGGGCAATGGCCCCCTGCCCGAGCGCTTCGTGTCCGCCGCGAACCCGGCCGCGTTGCTGGCGCATGAAGGCACGCGCCTGACCGGCGGCAACCCATCGCTAGCGCAGACGCAGTTCCGCCAGACGAAGGGCCGCGCCGGGAAGGACAGCATCATGCTCTCGCCCATTCTCATGCCGGACCATTATCTGGTCGCTGCCAAGGATGGCACCGTGACGCTGCAACCCGACAGCAAGAGCGCGGACTTTTCGCTGCGTAGCCAGTTTGTGCGCCTGGAGGAAAAGGGGCAGGGCCTGTTGCGGTTCGCCGCCGTCGCCGCACCGGGCAAGGCCATCGGCATGGTCGATGGCCAGGTCGCCCTCGTTGCCAGCCGCGACAGTTCCGCCTATTGGCGGGCGGACTGACAATCCCCTAAGTCAGACAAAAGGCCATTGTTCAGAATGCCGGCGGTCCCAATGGTCGCCGGCTTTCTACATAGTTGTGCGGTCTTCCGTCCCGCTTTCAGCCCAATATGCAGCATAAATGTCACTGACCCAGGCCATCCTACATAGTGGGCCGATTTTCCGCTTGCGCTTCATTTGTCGGAGCAATAATTAGTCGGAGTAATCGAAACATGGGCATGGCGTATGCGCCGGCCCCTTGGGGAGGATATCCGATGGCTTTGAAGTCCGTCATTTTTGGTTCCACATCCATGGTTGCGCTGATGCTGGCCGGTGCCGCGCAGGCGCAGACCGTGCCCGACTCCGCCGCCGCGCCGCAGGCGGACGATGAGGTCAACGAAATCGTCGTGACCGGCGTGCGCGCGTCGATCGTGGGTGCGCTGAATGTCCGCAGGGAATCGACGCAGATCGTCGATTCGATCGTGTCGGAAGATGTCGGCAAGCTGCCCGACAATAATGTTGTCGAAGCGCTTCAGCGCGTGACCGGCATCCAGGTCACCGATCGTGCGGGTGGCGAGACAGCGACGATCACCATTCGTGGCCTGACGGATCCGCTTACCACCCTCAATGGCCGCAATATCTTCACAGCAGCAGGCACCTCCTTCGCGCTCCAGGATATTTCGGCGAATCTTGTCAGCCGTGTCGACGTCTACAAGACCCGTTCGGCCGACCAGCTGGAAACCGGCCTGGCCGGCCAGATCGACGTGCAGACCCGTCGCCCGCTCGACTTTGATGGCTTCACCATCTCCGGTCTCGCGCGCGGCATTTATTCCGAACTGGCGGACAAGGTGAACCCCAACGTGGCGCTGCTGGTCAGCGATCGTTGGGAAACCGGGATCGGCGACATCGGCATCCTGGTGAATGCCAGCTTCACCCGCGCTGAATATCGCAACCAGAATCTCCAGGCCGGCGCGATGGTGCCGTTCGCGACGGAAAATCCGCCAGAAGGATCTGGCCTCACTCCGCTTGAGCGCATCTTCCCGGGCGATCGCAACCAGAACTGGACGCCGGGCCTCGATGCTGGCCTGCCTACCGCGCCGGGCTCCACGCTTAACATCAATGGCGTCGAGACACCCTATTATCTCTCGCGCGACGCCGTCATCGCGTCGGACCTCTACGGCAAGCGCGAGCGGCCATCGATCAACGCCGCGCTGCAATGGGCGCCCAATGACAGCTCGGTCTACACCGCCGAAGTCTTCTACACCGGCTTCCGCGGCGAAACATTCAACAGCCTGCACTTCAGCTTCGCCGACTGGTGGGGCGACCTGCCGGCCGACGTGGCGAACAGCTTCGAGCTGTATGACGGCACGAACATCATCAAGTCGCGCCGGATGGGCTCGGTCGCCGGCTTCAACAGCGGCGACATGGCAACCAATCGCACGGACAGCTATGTCTATGCCCTGAACGCGAAATGGGACGTCGGCTCGCAAGGTAAGATTTCCGCTGACGTCGCCTATCAGGACAGCAAGAACGAAACCTCCTTCTTCGCCATCCGCACCGATCGCGGTCCGCTTGATCTGGATGTCGATTTCAATGCCGGGGGTGGCTTGCCCGCCTACAGCTTCGGCAATCAGGATGTGCTGACGGACGCGCGCCAGTGGACCGTTGGCAACCTGTTCGACAGCGGCACCAAGAATACCGGCAGCGCGCTTACGCTCATGCTGGATGGCGAATATAAGTGGGACGAAGGCTTCCTGCGCCGCATCAAGGCGGGCTTCCGCTACGATGATCGCAAGGCCGACAGCTTCGTCCGCGATCAGGGCGCCGGCGGGCTGGGGGTGACTCTGGACGCCTTTGGCGAAGGCACGCCCTTCACCAACAGCGGTTTCTTCGATGGCCGCGCCGACATTCCCACGAGCTGGGTGCTGGCCGATCCGCGCAGCATGAACAAGGACGCCGTTCGTCAGCTGTATCGCGCCGTCGAGCCGGGCCTTCTGCTATCGGACCAGATGACGTTCGGGCGCGTGTTCAGCATCAACGAAACCAACCTTGCCGCCTATATATTGGCGGATGGCGAGTTGGAGCTTTTCGGGCGGCCGCTCCAGCTTCAGGCCGGCGTGCGCTTCGTCGCGATCGACACGCTGTACGACTATTTCGATCGGGGCAATGATTTCGCCCGGACCACGGTGTCGACGGGGTCGGAGAAATTCCTGCCGTCCTTCACCGCGCGCTACAATATCACCGACAATCTGCGCATTCGCTTCAATTACGGGGAAACGCTGCGCCGTCCCGCCTTTGGCGATCTCAATCCGAACCCTGTTCTTGGTGGCGATCTGTCGCGCATTGGCTTCGGCACGGGCACAGCGGGCAATGCCAATCTTCGGGCCACCCATTCAAAAAATATCGACCTGGCACTCGAATGGTATTTCGAACGCAACAGCGCGATCTATGTAACCGCGTTCCAGCGCAAGATCGACGGGCTTGTCGTACCGTTGACAGCCCGCGAATTCATCCCGGACAATTATCTGCCGCGCAACGAAACCTATACCGAAATCTTCAATATCACGCGTCCGGCCAATGCCTCCGACGGGACGCTCAAGGGGCTGGAAGTGGGGCTGACCTATTTCCCGTCCTATCTGCCCAGCGTATTGAACGGCCTCGGCTTCACGGGCAGCGCGACGATCCTGGATTCCGAACAGACCATCCCGGTCGTCAACAACGCAGGTGAGATCACCGGCACCACCAAGTCTGCCTTCTTCGGCGTGTCGAAGCTCTCCTACAATGCGACGCTCGCCTATGATAATGGTCCGATCGGCGCGCGTCTGTCCTATATCTGGCGCAAGGGCTTCCTGAACAACAATGAAGGCCGGTCTTTTGCGAACCCGATCGGCTTCTGGCGCGCGCCGGAAAAGAGCCTGGACTTCCAGCTGACCTGGAACGTCAATGACGACATCGGCATCACCTTCGACGCCGTCAATCTGACCAAGGCCAAGCAGCAGAATTACTATAAGTTCGGCGACGTCGGCAATCCGACGGAATTCAACAGTAGCACGCTGCTGATCGACCGCACTTTCGCCTTGGGCGTTCGCTTCAAATTCGACTGAGTGCCCGGCAGGCCGCGGTGTCTCCTCACCGCGCCCTGTCTCCATGGCGGTCGGTCCGGGAAGTCTCTCCAATTCCCCGACCGGCCGCCATTTTATTTGGCGGAAAGTTGTTTTGCGCACGCTCTGGCCGCTCGCCGGGCGGCATCGGCCCGCTCAGCTATCAACGCTGATCACCCCGCGGCGGATCTGGTCGAGTTCGATGCTTTCGAACAGGGCCTGGAAATTGCCGTTGCCAAAGCCTTCATTGCCCTTGCGCTGGATGATCTCGAAAAAGATCGGGCCGAACATATTCTCCGTGAAAATCTGGAGCAATATGCCCTCACTCTCCACATCGCCGTCGATCAGGATGCGGTTGCGGCGCAGGCGTTCCAGATCCTCGCCATGGCCGGGCACGCGCTTGTCGACCAGTTCATAATAGGTTTCGATCGTATCCTGCAGCCGCACGCCGCGCGCGCGCAGCTTTTCCACCGTCTCGTAGATATTGTCGGTCGTGAGCGCGAGATGCTGGATACCCTCGCCATGATAGTCGCGGATGAACTCCTCGATCTGGCTCTTGTCGTCCTGGCTTTCATTCAGGGGAATGCGGATCGCGCGATCGGGCGCGATCATCGCCTGGCTGGTGAGGCCGGTCGCCTTGCCCTTGATGTCGAAGAATTTCTGCTCCTCGAAATTGAAGAGCGTACGGTAGAATTCGCTCCACACGCGCATCTGGCCTCGCCGCACATTGTGGGTCAGGTGATCGAGCAGGTCCAGCCCGACGCTGTTGGCCGCTTCCTTGTCGCGCCAGCCGGGCATCTCCGCCCAATTGGCATACAGATCCTCGCCATCCTTGATGAAATAGAGATAGGCGCCGCCAATCCCTTCGATCACCGTGTCATCCTCTTCCGTGGCCTTGGCCCCATGATCGAGCGCCCAGGCAAGCGCCGCTTGCGGATCGGCCACGCGGAAGGCCATGGCGCTGGCGGACGGTCCATGCACCCCGCGAAAGGCCGCTACGCGCCCGGCATCGTCCCGGTTCAGCATCAGGTTGATGCGCCCCTGCTTGTAACGGGTGATATTCTTGGTCGGATGACGATGGGTCGCGGTAAAGCCCAGCGCCTCGAACTGCGCGGCCATGGCGTCGGGATCGGGCGAGGTGAATTCGACGAATTCAAACCCGTTGAGGCCCAGCGGGTTGGTGGATGCAGCGTCGGGCTGCTGGTCCAGCATGGTGGCGGTCATAAAGGCTCCTCTTCCTTCTGTCTGGCATAGGCCTGAGTGCCGCGCGTCAGCACACGGTCCTCAGGCGCGATGGTATCGGTGTCATAATCGGGCAGCGCGACGAGATCGGCGTAGAGCGGGGCGAAATCCGTCTGCGTCGTTTGCGCCAGCAACTGCTCGAAACTGTCGATGACGAAATAGCTCTGCTGGAAATCGTCGATGCGATAGCGGGTGCGCATGATCCGTCGCAGGTCAAAGCCGATGCGGTTGGGTGACGGGTCCTCCAGCGCGAAATGCGATTCGGCGTTGGATGACACGATCCCCGCGCCATAAAGGCGCAAGCCCGCATCCGTCTGGATCAAGCCGAATTCGACCGTATACCAGTAAAGCCGCGCCAGCTTCGCGATGGCGCCCATTCCGTCCGCGCGCAGTCCGCCGCGGCCGTAGGCCTGCATATAATCGGCGAACACAGGGTTCGCGAGCAGCGGCACATGGCCGAACACATCGTGGAAGATATCCGGTTCCTGAAGATAATCCTCCTGCGCGGGCGTGCGGATGAACCGGCCGGCCGGAAAGCGCCGATTGGCAAGATGATCGAAAAAAACGCGGTCGGGCACCAGTCCCGGAACCGCAACCACTTCCCATCCCGTCGCCGCGCGGAGCCGTTCGTTGAGCGCCCCGAATTCAGGGATGCCTGGCCGGTCCATGCGCAAGATACCCAGGCCCTGAAGGAATTCGGGCACCACCCGCCCCTCCAGCATCGCTGCCTGCCGTTCGAACAGGCGGTCCCACATTGCGTGGTCATCCTCGCTATAGGCGTCCCAGCCCTGCATAATTGTCCAGTCGGCACCAGCGCCGATGGGCGGGTTTTCGGCATCCATCTCCATAGCCACACCATCGCAGATCGTCGGCGAAAATGCTTTTCAAAATTCCTGTGAGACAGGGGTGATGCGTAAGGATTTTTCATGATATAGCAGTTTTATGACGAATTCATCCGCCCTTGACCCGCTTGACTGCCGCATTCTCGCAGAGTTGCAGCGTGACGCCACGCTCAGCAATGCCCAACTAGCGGAGCGGGTGGGCAGCACCGGGCCGTCCTGCTGGCGGCGCGTCCGCGCCATGCAGGACCAAGGCCTGCTGCGCCGCGCAGTCTGGATCGCCGACCCCCATGCCCTGGGACAGGGCGTCATCGTTTTGTGCCATGTGCGGATGAAGGAATTTTCGGCCGAAGCCATTGCCGCGTTCGAGGATTTCGTGCGCGCCCATGAACAGGTGATGGAATGCTATTCGATGTCGGGCGAATGGGATTATCTGCTGCGCGTCGTCGCCTCCGACGTCGCGGACTATGAACATTTTCTGATGCGCACCTTGCTTAAACATCCCTCGGTCGCAGGCGCATCGTCGCAATTCGCGCTCTCGACCACCAAATATGAAACGGCGCTGCCGGTACGCTAAGCCGGGATTTTACTCTTGCTCCCGTCCTGTTACCATGCACAAAGCTTGCCAGCCGCCCGATGGCTGCCAATCTATGCGCGCGAACCCATGGCTCGCCAAGGATGACAGGATGCACGACGTGACAGTTCAGGACCGGCCGACCCCGGCCCACCCCCTCGCCCCGCAGGAAGTGGGCGATGGCCTGTCCGTGATCTCGATCGCGAAAAGCTATGACAAGCGCGTTGTCCTGTCCGACGTGTCGCTGACCGTGGGCAAGGGCGAAGTGGTCGGCCTGCTCGGCCCCAACGGCGCGGGCAAGACGACCTGCTTCTATTCGGTCATGGGACTGGTCCGCCCCGATCGCGGCCGGATCGTGCTCGACGGGCAGGACATCACCGGCCTGCCCATGTATCGCCGCGCGATCCTGGGCCTGGGCTATCTGCCACAGGAAACCTCGATTTTTCGGGGGCTGAGCGTGGCGCAGAATATCAGCGCGGTGCTGGAACTGGCCGAACCGGACAAGGCGGCCCGCGCGGCGCGGCTGGAGCAGCTGCTCGATGAATTCGGCCTCACCCGACTGCGCGATTCATCGGCCATGGCGCTGTCGGGCGGTGAGCGTCGCCGCTGTGAAATCGCCCGTGCCCTGGCGGCCAACCCCTCGATCGTGCTGCTCGATGAACCCTTTGCCGGCATCGACCCCCTGTCGATAGCCGACATTCGCGATCTGGTGAAGGACCTCAAGAATCGGGGCATCGGCGTTCTCATCACCGACCATAATGTGCGCGAAACGCTGGAAATCGTCGATCGCGCCTGCATCATCTATGGCGGTCAGGTGCTGTTTGCCGGCAATCCGACCGAACTGGTCGCCAATACTGAAGTCCGCCGCCTGTATCTGGGCGAAAATTTCCAGCTGTAACATGGGGCGGGGGCGGCCTTTCCTCCTCGACCGGGCGCCCGCCTGATGGCGCTGGGGCCGCGCCTCGACATTCGCCAGAGCCAGTCTCTGGTCATGACGCCGCAATTGCAGCAGGCGATCAAGCTGCTGGCGCTGTCCAATCTGGAGCTCGACGCCTTTGTCGCGGGCGAACTGGAAAAGAACCCGCTGCTCGACACCGGCCCAGATGATGCGCCTGTCGCGACCGATGGCATCGACCGGACTGTCGAGGCCCCGACGCTGGCGGCGGAAAGCGGAGCGAGCGACGATCTGATCGCGCAGGGCCTCGGCGCGGCCGACAGCCCGCTCGACGTCGATCATGGCGCGGAAACCTTCATCGACGATGGTCCGGGCGACCGGATCGCGTCGGCGCTGGGCACCGGCGGGGGCATGGAGCCGATCGGCGGCGGCTATGCCGAGGATGCACCCGACTTCGACAGTTTCGCCGCACCCGACATCGGTTTGCAGGAACATCTGATGGATCAGGCGCGCGCCGCCATGTCGGGCATGGACCTGCTGATCGCGTCGCAGTTGATCGGCCAGATTGACGAGGCAGGCTATCTGGAGGCGAACCTGCTGGCGACCGCCCATGGCCTGGGCGTGCCGCTGCATCAGGTCGAACGGGTGCTTGGCGTCATTCACGGGTTTGACCCCACGGGCGTTGGCGCCCGATCGCTCGCCGAATGCCTCGCTCTGCAAGCCAAGGAGGCGGATCGTCACGACCCCTGCATGGCGCGGCTGCTCGCCAATCTCGACCTGCTGGCCAAGGGTGCCCTCCCCCAGCTGCGCCGCATCTGCGGCGTGGATGAAGAGGACATGGCCGACATGATCGCCGAATTGCGCGGCTATGACCCCAAGCCCGGCCTGCGCTTTTCCGCCTCCACCGCCGCCCCGGTAACGCCCGACCTCTTCATTCGTCCCGCGAGCGACGGCTGGGCGATCGAAATCAACAGCGCCACCCTGCCCCGCGTGCTTATCAATCGCAGCTATTATGTCGAACTGTCGACCGGCAAGCAGGACAAGGATAGCAAGGCCTGGCTGGCCGACTGCCTGGCCAGCGCCAACTGGCTGGTGAAGGCGCTCGACCAGCGGCAGAAGACGATCGTCAAGGTGGCGAGCGAGATCCTGCGCCAGCAGGAAGGCTTTTTCCAAAAGGGCGTCGCGCACCTAAAGCCCCTGACGCTCAAGGCCGTGGCCGATGCGATCGGCATGCATGAAAGCACCGTCAGCCGCGTCACATCGAACAAATATCTCTCCTGCCCGCGCGGCCTTTACGAGCTCAAATATTTCTTCACGAGCGGCGTGGCGGCGGCGGGCGGCGACGGCGCGGTGTCGGCCGAAGCGGTCAAAAGCCATATCAAGGCGCTGATTTCGGCCGAAGATCCGCAAGCGATCCTATCCGACGACACGCTGGTCGATATGCTGCGGGCCAAGGGCATGGATATTGCCCGTCGCACCGTCGCGAAATATCGCGAAGCCATGGGTATTGGGTCGTCCGTGCAACGCCGCCGGCAAAAAGCGCTGAAGGGCAAGGCAGCCTGACCCTTTCGGTAAGGCGGTGCCCGCGCCGGAAGGGCGGGCATGTTTTGTCATGCGCTCCGCTCTAGCCCTTGCCTCCCCCAGCCGCTAAGGCCGCGCGATGGCGCGCGACATTCCCACGCTTCTCCACGATATCTTCGGCTTCACCGCCTTTCGCGGGGTGCAGGAACAGGTGGTCGGCCGTGTCATGGCGGGCCGCCCGACGCTGGCCATCATGCCGACGGGCGCGGGCAAATCGCTCTGCTACCAGCTTCCCGCCGCCGCGCTCGATGGCTGCTGTATCGTCGTATCGCCGCTGATCGCCCTGATGCACGACCAGTTGCGCGCCGCCAATGCGGTGGGGCTGCGCGCCGCCAGCCTCACCAGCGTGGACGCCGATTGGCGCGAAACGCAGGACCGGCTGCGCAGTGGCGATCTCGATCTTCTCTACGTCGCGCCCGAACGCGCCAGTCAGGAGTCGTTCCGTAACCTGCTCCGTTCGGCAAAGATCGCGCTTTTCGCCATCGACGAAGCCCATTGCGTGTCCGAATGGGGCCATGATTTCCGCCCCGACTATCGCCTCCTACGCCCGCTGCTCGACGAATTTCCGCAAGTCCCGCGCCTTGCCCTCACTGCGACCGCGGACGCGCATACGCGCGCCGACATTCTGGTCCAGCTGGGTATTCCTGAAGACGGCCTCATCATCTCGGGCTTCGACCGGCCCAATATCCGCTACGCCGTCCACCCGCGCGAAGGGCTGACGCGCCAGCTTGCCGATCTGCTCGCCCAGCATCCCGGCCCCGGCGTCGTCTATGCCCAGACTCGCGCCGCGACCGAAAAGCTTGCCGAAACGCTGGGGCGCGGCGGGCGAGCCGTGCGCGCCTATCATGCCGGCATGGACCCTGCGACCCGCGCCGCCAATCAGGCCGCCTTCATCGCCAGCGAAGATATGGTGATGGTGGCCACCGTGGCCTTTGGCATGGGTATCGACAAGCCCGATGTGCGCTTCGTCGCGCATGCAGGCCTGCCCAAATCGATCGAGGGCTATTATCAGGAATCGGGCCGCGCCGGCCGCGACGGGGAACCAGCGGTCGCGCATCTTTTCTGGGGGGCGGAGGATTTCGCCCGCGCGCGCCTGCGCATCGCCGAACTCGAACCCGCGCGTCAGCAGGGGGAGCGCGCCCGCATCGCGGCGCTGGGCGCGCTGGTCGAAACCGCGACATGCCGCCGTGCCATCCTGCTGCGTCATTTCGGTGAAAGCCCGCCGCCCACCTGCGGCAATTGCGACAATTGCCTGTCGCCCCCGGCCAGCGTCGATGCGACGGAGACGGCGCGCAAATATCTGTCAGCCGTCTACCGCACCGGGCAGAGTTTCGGCGCGGGCCATATCGAAGCGGTGCTGACCGCCGCCGCCAATGACAAGGTGCGCGAACGCGGCCATGACCGCATTTCCGTGCATGGCATCGTCAGTGGAGAAGAAATGGCGTTGCTGCGCCCGGTGCAACGCGCGTTACTGGTCCGCGACGCGCTGGAAACGACCGAGCATGGCGGGCTGATGCTCGGCCCCAATGCCCGCCCGATCCTGCGCGGCGAAGAAGAGGTGCGCATCCTGATGCCGCCAAAGCGCGAACGGCGCGGCCGCCGCAACGCCCGCAACGGCGCCGACGCCAATCCCGTGGGAAATCCGCTGTTCGACGCCTTGCGCACCTGCCGCCGCGAACTGGCGCAGGACCAGGGCGTGCCGCCCTATGTCGTCTTTCACGATTCGACGCTGCGCGAAATGGCCGAACAGCGGCCGGCCAATATCCGCGAACTCAGCCATATCAGCGGTATCGGCCAGAAGAAGCTTGACGCCTATGGCGACGCCTTTCTGGCGGCAATTCGCCCGTTCCTGTGAACCCAGGCTTCGGCAACTTCTGCACCTCTGCCTGAACAAAATCTTGAAACCCACGCCCGGCCGTCGCATGGCTCTCCCGGACAAAGGAGAAGCCCCATGTTTCGCACGCTCACCGACCGCATTCTCGTGTCCCCGCAGATCAGCGTGGAGCAAGTCGCGGAGGCAAAAGCACAGCGCGTGACGATGATCGTCAACAACCGTCCGGACGATGAGGAACCGGGGCAAATCAACGGCGCGGAGATTGAGGCCGCTGCGCTGAAGGCCGGCATCGACTATGTCGCCGTGCCGGTCGCCCATGGCGGCTTTGCCCCCTGGCAGCTCGATGGCATGGCGCAGGCGCT
>Ga0208472_100034_pt1 | contig 11918 bp, 14 predicted proteins | sample DeeseametaMP0326_FD_184215 | JGI IMG/M metagenome (GOLD analysis project Ga0208472, IMG submission 184215) | Marine microbial communities from the Deep Atlantic Ocean - MP0326 (SPAdes) | ecosystem: Environmental > Aquatic > Marine > Oceanic | place: East of Recife, Brazil, South Atlantic Ocean... | reverse complement strand
TGCGGAACGCCCGTGGCGGCTTTTCCCGTGACAGGGCCTGTCGACATCGTCACGCCGGAAACCGGCGCCCTGTCAGACGATCTGAGCGAGGCCATCGCTGGTGCCTTGCAGCGGGATCGGGCGGCGTGTGCGGCCTATGGGCGCAGTTTCAGCTGGGATCGCAGTGCCCGCGAGTTTCTCTCAGGGCTCCACGCAATCGACCCGGACGTCATCGAAAGCGCCGCCTGACGCATCACATGCCGGATTATCTTGCCGGAACCGGCGGGATGGACTATCCCTGCTCTGTCGTGGCCGCCCTGCTTGGGCGGCCCTTATCGTTTTTACGTGCCGGAGAAGTCCCGTGTCCCAGCCTCTCATGCCCCATGCGACCGCCAGCTGGCTGGTCGACAATACCGCGCTGAGCTTTGACCAGATCGCGGAATTTTGCGGGCTGCATATCCTTGAAGTGCAGGCGATCGCCGATGACACCGCCAGCATCAAATATACCGGGCGCGATCCCGTCCGCGCGCACGAAATTACCATGGACGAAATCCATAAGGGTGAAGCGAATCCGGACTATAAGCTCAAGATGTTGAAAGGGCCCGAACCCGTGCGCCGGACCAAGGGGCCGCGCTATACGCCGGTCAGCAAGCGGCAGGACAAGCCCGACGGCATCGCATGGATTTTGCGCAACCATCCTGAAATCTCGGACGGCGCGATCGGCAAGCTGATCGGCACGACCCGCACCACCATTGCCGCCATCCGCGACCGCACCCATTGGAACATCAGCAACATCACACCGAAGGATCCGGTGACGCTGGGTCTGTGTTCGCAGCGCGAACTGGATGCGCTGGTGGTGCGGGCGGCGAAGAAGGCTGGTATCGAGGCGCCGACCGATTCGCGCCTGGATGGCGACCGCGAGGCGCTGATCGAGGAACTGCGGCGCGAGCGAGAAGACGCCGTGCGTCGTGCCGAAGATACCCTCAAGAGCGAGTCCGGCTTTATTTCCAGTGCCGCGACGATCATCGATCCTTTCAGCAGCAACAAGGGCGAGGTCTGATGCCGTAGCGTCAGCGGCTCTTATGAGGCTGGCGCTGGAAATCAGACGTTTCTCAAGGGCTGCTTCCGCACGGGACGCAGCCCTTTTTCATTGGTTGACGCTTGCGTAAAGCGCGGGCGCGCCATACACTCCAGGGCATGGAGAGCATCGAAAAGATCCTGAAGGACAAGTATCGCCATCCCGCGCAGTGGGATCAGACCTTTCCGCCGATGTCGATGGGGCAGATGGTGACGGACAGCGCGCTGGCGCATCCAACCGCCCATATGGTCGATTTCATGGGGCGCAAATTCAGCTATGGCGAAATGTACGACCAGATCCGCCGCGTGGCCTGTGGGCTACAGGCCATGGGCGTGCAGAAGGGCGATCGGGTCGGCCTTTATCTGCCCAACACCCCCCATTATGTCGCGGCCTATTATGGCGCGCTGATGGCGGGCGCCATCGTCGTCAATTTCTCCCCCCTCTATACCGCCGCCGAACTGGAGCATCAGGTCGAAGACAGCGGCACGAAAATCCTATTTACCTTGTCTGCCAAGGCGTTGCTGCCAACCGCAATGGAGGTGCTGGAACATAGCACGCTCGAAACGCTGATCGTGGGATCGGTGGCCGAGATGCTGCCGCCGGTCAAATCCTTGCTGTTCCGCTGGTTCAAGGCCAGCGAAAGCGTGGCGATCCCCGATGATCCGCGGATCATCCGCTATGACCGGTTCATGACCAACAAGGGCGATTGCGCGGTCGCCCAGATCGATCCCGTCAACGACGTCGCCCTGCTGCAATATACCGGCGGTACGACCGGCACGCCCAAGGGCGCGATGCTGACGCACCAGAATCTGACAGCCAATGCGCGTCAGGCACAGGCGATCGACCCGCACCAGCATGAACCCGATCGCATCATCGCGGTCCTGCCGTTTTTCCATGTGTTTGCTAACACCTGTACGCTCAACCGCACGGTGGTGAATGGCGGCGAAATGGTGATGTTGCCCCGCTTCGACGCGGCGCAGGTGCTGGCCGCCGTTCAGCGCGTCAAGGCAACGTCCCTGCCGGGCGTGCCCACGATGTTCCAGGCGCTGCTGGATCATCCCGCGATCCGCAACATCGATTTCTCGTCACTGCGCGCCTGTATTTCGGGCGGTGCGCCGCTGCCCCTGGAGCTTAAGCAGAAATTCGAGGCGGCGACTGGCGCGCATCTGATCGAAGGCTATGGGCTGACCGAAACCAGCCCGATCGTCTGCACCAACCCTTATGAGGGGCTCAACAAGAGCGGTACGGTGGGGCAGCCTGTTCCCGCAACCCGCGTGAAGCTGGTGGATCGCGAAGATCCCACGCGGCCGCCACCCGAAGGCGAGCCGGGCGAACTTCTGTTCGCGGGGCCGCAGATCATGAAGGGCTATTGGAATCGGCCGGACGCTGACGCGAAGGTCTTTGTCGGCGACTATATCCGCACGGGCGATGTCGGCATCATTGACGACGATGGTTATGTGAAGATCGTCGACCGGTTGAAGGACATGATCGCGGTCGGCGGGTTCAAGGTGTTCCCCAGCCAGGTCGAATCCGTGCTCTACCATCATCCTGCGGTGAAGGAGGCGCTGGTGATCGGCGTTCCTGACCATTATCGCGGCGAGCAGCCCAAGGCGTTCGTGACCCTGAACGATGGGCATGAGATTGACGGTCCTGCGCTCAAGGATTGGGTGAACCCACAACTGGGCAAGCATGAGCGTGTCTGCGATGTTGAGGTCCGCTTGAACCTTCCCAAGACCCTGGTCGGCAAGCTGTCGCGCAAGGAACTGGTGGCCGAGGAGCGGGCAAAGGCGCAGGCCGCCGCGCTGGAGGCTGGAACCACGGCCTGATCCTTCCTATCTGATTGCCTCATAGAGATTTGAGGAATGACGAAATGGCGGAAGAAGTCGCAACGCTGGCCGGCGGATGCTTTTGGTGCACCGAAGCGGTGTACCAGAATTTGAAAGGCGTGAAGACGGTCGAAAGCGGCTATATCGGCGGCACGATGCCCAATCCGACCTATGAGCAGGTTTGTTCGGGCGACACGGGCCATGCCGAAGCCATCCGCATCACCTTCGATCCCGACGTCATTTCCTATGGCGATTTGCTCGACATTTTTTTCGCCACCCATGATCCCACGACGCTCAACCGTCAGGGCAATGACATCGGCACGCAATATCGGTCGGCGATCTTTCCGCATTCCGCTGAGCAGGAGCAGGAAGCCCGCGCCGGTATCGAGCGGGCGCAGGCCGATCAGTCCGCACCGGTCGTGACGGCTATAGAGCCGCAGGCGCCTTGGTATCCCGCCGAAGACTATCATCAGAAATATTGGGATAGGGTCGGGGACCAGAATCCTTATTGCATGGCGGTCATCCCGCCCAAGCTGGCCAAGCTGCGCAAAGGATTTGGGGAGCGTCTGGACGGCTGATCGTTCGCTTATTTGCTGTGTGTATATGCGGTCGTGACGACGGCGCCGCCCTTCCGGTGGCGTCTGTCGGGCATATCCTCTATGGACGACGGGCGCACATCAGCAACTGGCGGGGACGGAACGATGAACAAGGCAATGATATTGGCGGGGCCATTGCTGCTACTGGGACTGACCGGATGCGTCCGCACGGTGGCCAGCGTCGTTACCGCGCCAGTCAGGGCGGGCTCGCAGGTTGCCGACTGGGCAACCACTAGCCAGGATGAGGCGGACCGCAATTATGGCCGCAAGATGCGCGAGAAGGAAGCGCGCGAAGGCCGGGAGGCGAAAAAGGCCGAAAAGGCGCGTCGCAAACAATGTCGCAAGGCGGGCTATGAACGCTGCGACTGATGCGGCGCGCTGATCGCAGGTCGATTATGCCGCCGCGCGTTTCAGCCGATCATTGATCGCCACGCCAATGCCTTCCGGGGGGATCGGTGCCACGGCGATCCGTGCAGCGGTGCTCGCGTCGGCGATATGTAATGCCGCAAACAAGTTCGCGCCCGCTTCGCGCAAATTGGCTTCGGGGCTGAGGTTGATGTGGCACGGCATCAGGCCAAATCCGATCAGATATTCGTCCGCCTCCGCCCGAAGGGCTTCCAGGCGGACGGCCTTGGCGGGCGCATAATGGCTTTCCAACTGGCCAGGCGCTTCGATCGCAGCATCCGCCAGTCCGACGACGACGGGAAGTCCGGTGGCCTTGCCCAGCATCGCGGCCGTGACGGGGCCGGGTCGCAATAATCGTATCCGGTCCGCTTCCGGGGCGGCGATGGTCGATTCCAGCCCCTCGCTGGTCGGGCCTTCGTCCAGCACCATGCGCACCTTGCCATTCAGGCTGGCCAGCACATGCTCGGCGCGCGTCGGGCTGATCGATCCGCTGCGATTGGCCGAAGGCGCGGCCAGGGGGCGGCCGCTTTCGCGGATCAGCGCACGCATCGCGGGATGGGCGGGCAAGCGCAACGCGACGGTCGGCAATCCGGCTGTCACCAAATACGACAGCCCGCTATCTGCCCGTACCGGCAGCACCATGGTCAGCGGCCCAGGCCAGAATTGCGCGGCCAGCGTTTCCGCCGTGGTCGATAGATGAGCCAGTGAGCGCGCCATGTCCATATGCGCGACATGCACGATCAGCGGATTGAAACTCGGCCGGCCTTTGGCGCTGTAGATTGCGGCCACGGCGTTATTGTCGGTCGCGTCAGCCGCCAAGCCATATACTGTCTCGGTCGGCACCGCGACCGGCTCGCCCGCGCGGATCAACAGCGCCGCTTCCCTGAGCGATTCAGCGCCATAGCGGCAGGATCGTGTGGAATAGACTGGATTTGCGATGGTCACGGCCCCCACGCTATAGACCCCTGAATGACCGAGTAAAAGGCCATTGCGTCAGCACAATGACATGGGGCACCACATCGCTTTCCCTTCACTATGGAAATGATCTAAGGCCGCCCGATGAACGACGCTCTTTTAACCCGCATTGCCGAAGCACTGGAGCGACTGGCACCGCCGACGGCCTCTTGCGCCGATCTGGCCGCCGCGCCGGCCTATATCTGGGATGGGCATGCCGTCCATCCGGTTCAGGATTTCGCACCTGTCGATTATGATCTGCTGACAGGGATCGATGCGCAGAAGGAAGCGCTCCTGGCCAACAGCGCTCGCCTGGCGGACGGCTATGCCGCGCATGACGTGCTGCTGTGGGGCGCGCGCGGCACGGGCAAGTCTGCGGCGGTGGCCGCTGTCGTCGGGAAGTTGCAGCAGGGCGGTCGGGATATCGCGCTGATACAATGCGCCATTGACCAGCTGGCCAGCCTGCCGTCGCTGTTCGCAATGCTGCGGGGCAGCGCCCGTCCCTTCGTGCTGTTCCTTGATGACCTAGGTTTTGACGAGCAGGGCGCTGGCGACGCCCGCGCCCTGCGGTCGCTGCTGCAGGGCGGCACAGCGGCGCGTCCGGCCAATGTGCGACTTTACGTTACGTCTAATCGCCGTCACATCGTGCCGCGCCACCTGACCGAGCAGGATGATCCGATCAATCCGCGCGATGTGATCGATGACAAGATGGCGCTGTCGGATCGCTTCGGCCTCAGTCTCGGCTTTCACGCAATCGATCAGGACGCTTATGTCGCCATCGTCAACGGCTATGCGCAAACGCTAGGGCTGACCGTCGACCGGCTGGAGGCCATTCAATGGGCGACCCAGCGCGGCAGTCGGTCGGGCCGCGTCGCCTGGCAATATGTGGTCGAACTGGCCGGGCGGAACGGACTGACGATCTGATCGCCAGCCCTATCACTCACTTGGCCTTCGCAACGAGCCAGACGATCCCGCCGACATCATCGCTGACCAATAGGGCGCCCTGCGCATCCGCCGTCACATCGACAGGGCGGCCATGGGCGTCGCCATCCTCGTCCAGGAACCCGGTCAGCACATCGACCGGCTTCGTCCTGCCGGCCTCTCCGTCATTGAAGCCGACGAACACCACCTTGTAGCCAGCGGCCGGCTTGCGGTTCCAGCTGCCATGCAGGCCGACGAACGCGCCGTCGGTAAAGGGCGCGCCGAGTTTCACCTTGTCGGCAAAAGCCAGACCGAGCGGCGCGACATGGTTGCCCAGCGCATAATCGGGGCGCTTGGTATATTCGCGAATTTCCGGGCGCTGCGGCTGGACACGGCGATCCTCATACCCGCCCCAATAATTCCAGGGCCAGCCGTAGAAGGCGCCAAATTCGATCCGCGTCAGATAATCGGGGACAAGGTCCGCGCCCAGCATGTCGCGCTCATTGACAACGCCCCATAGCGCCCCGCTCTTGGGTTCGAAGGCAAGGCCGACAGGGTTGCGCAGACCGGACGCAAAGACGCGCTTATACCCGTTCCTGGGGTTCACTTCGAACACCACCGCGCGGTTGCGCTCGCGCTCCAGCCCATTTTCGCCGATATTGCTGTTCGACCCGACGCCGATGTACAGCAGCCCGTCGGGCGATGCGACCATGCTCCTGGTCCAATGCTGGTTGGGCGATTGGGCGGGCAGGTCGATGATCTTGCGCCCGGCGGCGCTGATCCTCGTGTCGCCTTCCTTGTACGGGAAGGCCATCAGCGCATCGGTATTGGCAACGTAAAGCGTGTCGCCGATCAAGGCCATTCCGTAGGGCGAGTTCAGGCCCGTCAGAAATGCCGTCTTGGTATCGGCCCTGCCGTCCTTGTCGGTGTCGCGCAGCAGGGTAATACGGTTGGCCGAAGGAACGCCAGCACCCGCCTTGTCCATCAAGTAGTTCATGACCCGCTGGACGATGCCGTCCTTAGGGCGCGGCGGGCTGTTGGTTTCGGCGACCAAGATGTCGCCATTGGGTAACCGCAGCAGGGATCGCGGATGCGCCAGGCCCTCGGCAAACCGGTCGACCGCCAATCCCTTGGCGGCAACGGGTTTCTCGCCGGCCTTCCACGGCTTGACCTCGGCAATATTCACCGTCGGGATCATCTCGCTGCGAGGGCTGGTGAACACCGGTTCCCGGCCCGTATCGGCGCCTGCCGGCAATCGGGCTGTGTCGCCCTGGGCCAGATAGAGAAATCCACCGCCGACGAGCGCGAGGGCGACGAGGGGGAGGGCAATGAGATGCTTGTTCATGCGCCACATCTATGCGGCGATCGGGTGTCGGGCAAGGTTATTGCCCCGTTGCAACGGCGCTTATTTGCCGCGTTCGCCCAGATAGATCAGCAAGGCGATAATGATACCCAGCGCCAAACCGCTTAACAACCCGATCGTCGGCTGACCCAACAGGCCGCCGCCGATCGTGCCGGCGAGAATCAGCAGCGCGATGATCGCGCCGGAACCGGTCGGATTGGAACGACGATCCTTCATGGCGCTGTCCTTGCCATGCTAATCTGATTGAAGCCAGCGCCTTTGCGACCCTGTCCAAAATGGGTCGAACGATCCCGAAGCGGGATATTCGTCCCGAAACGGGATATGCCTAAACGCGTCTTCATCATAGTCTCCCAGCGTTTTCGTTGATCCGCCTGGATGGCATGTTTCTTGGGTCGGCCCATGGATATCAAAAGGGGAAGCGGGGGCGCACCATGCAATTGCCATATCTGTCCGGCCGCAAAAGCGTTGACGACGCGGCCGATCTGATCAGCCGATTTGGCGCCAATGCCGGCTATGAAGCGGCCGCCCGTGCCGGTCGAAGCCTGGACCAGGGCAACCATATCCATTTCTGTCACTGGCGGCAGATAGAACGGCTCATCCTTTTGCTGGCAATTGATCAGCCGGCCGGTACCGTCCACTGACGATGTCTTAAAGGCGCAGCCCAGCGGTCTCGGGCAATCCGGCAAGGATATTGAGATTCTGCACGGCCGCGCCGGCCGCGCCCTTGCCCAGATTGTCAAGCGCGGCCACCAGCCGGGCCTGGCCGGTGTCCGGGTTGCCGAACAGGAACAATGCCAGTCGATCGGTCGCGCCCACATATTCCAGCGGCACGCCGGACATGGCCGCGCTGTCCTCCAGCGCGGCGACGGTGACGATCGGCGACTGCCCATAGGCTGAAGCCAGCGCGTCGTGAATGTCGGCCAGCGATGGCGTGCCCGGCATGGCGCGCAGTTGCAATGGCACTTCCACGATCATGCCGCGATAGGCATTGGCCACCGCAGGCGCGAAGAGGGGCGGGTGCGTCAATCCGGAATAGCGGGTCATTTCCGGCACATGCTTGTGCCCGAGGCTGAGGCCATAGGGGCGGAAGGCGCTGGGCTGCGCGGCGTCGCCCTCATAGTCCGCAATCATCGCCTTGCCGCCGCCCGAATAGCCCGATGCGCCGGACACTGTGACCGGCCAGTCAGCTGGAATGAGCCCGGCGAGCACCAGCGGGCGCACCAGCGCAAGGAAACCCGTGGGCCAGCAACCCGGGTTGGCGACGCGGCGGCTTGCGGCCAGGCGGTCCCGATGTCCCGGCTCCAGTTCCGGAAATCCATAGGTCCATCCGTCGGCCACGCGATGCGCGGTCGATGCGTCGATCACGCGCGTATGATCATTGTCGATCAGCGCCACCGCCTCGCGCGCGGCGTCGTCGGGCAGGCACAGGATCACGATGTCCGCAGCATTCAGCGCGTCGCGCCGGGCGGCCGCATTCCTGCGATCCTCCAGATCGAGCGTGATGAGCGAGAGTTCCTGCCGGCCCGCGAGCCTTTCGGCGATTTCGATCCCGGTCGTCCCATGCCCGCCATCGATGAAGACATTCGTGGTCATAAGCTTACCCTGCGCCGCGCGATGATCGGACTGGGATGGTCTTCCGCCAGCCGGGCGACGACGTCGGCCAAAGGTTCCTTCACCACGGTCATCCAGTGCGCGTTCGCATGCAATAGGGTGGCGCCGTCCGTCATGATGCCGACATGGCCGGGAAAGAAGATGAGGTCGCCACGTTTCAGCCCTGCGTCGCTTTCGATGGGCGTGCCAATCCCTTCGCTTTGCAGGTCGGTATCGCGCGGCACGCTGAGTCCTGCTCGGCCGAGCGCCACCTGGACCAGGCCGGAGCAGTCGATGCCGCGATGCCCGCGTCCGCCCCAGACATAGGGTTTGCCCAGGTGCCGTTCGGCCAACGAAACCCAATCGGCGGTCGACTCGGTTAAGGGCGCGGCATGGCGCAGATGCACAAACCCATCCCCGCAGGCGATGAAGTCACCACAATGCTCGCCCGTAAACCTGGCCCCAAGCGGCCAATAGTCCGCGATCGGCGATTTGATGTCGGGCGCGCTGAACAGGGGCGCGGTCAATGCCGTTACCCGATGGGTGGGCTGTTCCTCAACATCCAGCGCGTCGCGCCGGATATAGCCGACATAGCCGTCATGCCCGCAAAAACCCCATGCCCAGTCCGTGGTTACGTCCAGTGCGTGGAAGACTTCGCCACGCAGCAGTTCGCTGATCGCTTCGGCCGTTGGCGATGCCGCCGCCAATATGGGGGTGCCGGGCGCAACGCATGTCAGTGCAACCGCCCGCGCATAGTGAGCGGAAAAGAGCGTTCCTGCTAGCGAAAGATCGGCCAGGTCGCCACGCGCCGCATGAACGCGCCGGTCCAGCGCGGCCGAACGGCCTTGCAGTTTGAACCGGGTTCTTTCAGGCGGAGCGTTCCGCAGCGGGGTTGTCCATCCGTTCATCGCGCGCGGTTCCTGCGATGAAAAGGTGAAAGGCGTCAAGAAATTCCGCGCCTTTGGGCGTTCGGGTGATGAAAATATTGCGACGGTCGGCAACATCGCGCTCACGCCGCAGATAGCCGAGCGCCGATAATTTGTTGAGCGCGCGCGTGATTACCGGCTTTGAGACATGCAGCGTTTCGGCAAGGCCCCGGACGGTATGCGGCCCCGAGCTGATATACACCGTCATCATCAGGGCCATTTGGCGATTGGTAAGGTCGGGTTTGCCCGAGCGTACATAATCGACCAGTGTCGACATCCACTGACGCAGCAACGGGATGCCCGGGCGGTTGGTCTCGGCGGAGGACTGACTGGCTGAAAGGGCGTTCATGCCCGCTTAACGCGCGATGGCCAATCCGGTTGCGTAACGGATAGGCCTTTGTAAATGCGTCATCGTTCGGGGCGGTAGCGATCCTGAATCAATCTGAATATGGCGCGCATACCCAACGCTTCGCCACCCTTGGGGCGGCCGGGTTTGGCGGACGGACGCCAGGCGAATGTATCGAGATGCAGCCAGGGTGTGTTGTCCGGAACGAAGCGCTTCAGAAACAAGGCTGCGGTGATCGCGCCGGCAAAGCCGCCATCACCGGCATTGTTGATGTCGGCCACGTCGGATTTGAGCATATCGGCATAGGGATCCCACAGCGGCAACCGCCACAGCGGGTCGTCGACGTCGGTGCCATGGGCGATCGCTTGCCCCGCTAGATCATCGTTGTTGCAGAATAAGGCGGGCAGATCGGGGCCGACCGCGACACGCGCAGCGCCCGTCAGCGTGGCGAAATCGATCACCAGGTCCGGCCTGTCTTCGCCGGCGCGAGTCAGTGCGTCCCCCAGCACAAGGCGGCCTTCGGCATCGGTATTGCCGATTTCGACGGTCAGCCCCTTGCGGCTGCGTAGGATGTCGCCCGGGCGAAAGGCGTTCGCGCCAATGGCGTTTTCGGCTGCGGCGATCAGAAGATGCAGCCGGACCGGCAGACGGTTCGCCATGATCAATTGTGCAAGCGCAAGCGCGTGGGCCGCCCCGCCCATGTCCTTCTTCATCAGGCGCATGCCCGATGATGGCTTGATGTCGAGGCCGCCGCTGTCGAAACAGATGCCCTTGCCCACCAGGGCGAGGCGGGGGTCGGACGGCTCACCCCATTCCAATTCTATCAACCGCGGCGCAAAGCTGCGGTCGGCGGCCTTGCCCACGGCATGGATCATGGGGAAGCCCTGCTCCAGTGCATCCCCGCGGGTGGTGGTGACGCGGGCGCCGAATGGTTGCGCGACGCGTTCCACCGCCTGCTCCAGATCAGGCGGCCCCATGTCGGCAGCCGGAACATTGACCATGTCCCGCACCAGCGCGGTTGCACGGGCCAGATGCAGGGTCGGTTCAATACGGGCGACGTCCTGGGTCAGAAGGACTTTGGGACCCGTTGAATTGTCGTCCTGCCGATAGCGGTCGAACCGATATTGCGCCATCAGCCAGCCAAGCGCCGCGTCACCCGCCCGACCATCGACGAGCCGATACTGCCCCTCCGGCAAGGCCTCCGCCAATTTGGCGAGGCACCAGGGGCCCATTTTTCCCCGATCCGGCACGACGGTGACGACCGACCAATCATGCTGATCCCCGCCCCACAACAGCGCATGATCGCCAATCTTGCCGCGAAACTTTTGCGCTGAGAGCATGTGCCGAGTCGAGGCGGATTGCCCGCTGTTCCACGCGTCGTAGCTGTCGGGATCCAGCAATTGGATCATGTGCGCGGGCTGTTGGTTATCTGTTTTGAGCAGGTCGGAAAAATCGATCATGCCGACGATGTAAGGGAAAGTTCAGGAGGAGGGGAAGAGGCAATTTCCCATCGCGCGCGTGGCACGGCCGACCCATTCCGTCTTTGCCTCCCTTAGCCAATCGGCCTAGAAGGAATGAAAGAAGAAACAAGGAGATGGACAATGACACACGGAGATGACCGCAGTTTGCAGGCGGCGCGCGCCAGGGCCTATGCGCTCGCTGAAACCGGCCGTTTTGACAATGGCAATGCGGTTCAGCAGGCGCTGATCGCCGAAGGCTGGTCGAATGCCGGTCGCGCGCTGGAAAGCGACTATGCACGCCAGGCAGTCGGCGAGCGCTGCCGGGCCGCCCAGGCGCAGGCGCACTGATGCGCGGCGGCGGGGTGATGGCGGTTGCGGTGCTTTTGGCAGCTTGCTCGCCAACAGCAGATGAAACCGCCGGCAATTCGGTTTCAAACGCAGGCGCCACGCAATTTGCCAATCATATGGCGGGTG
>Ga0208472_100033_pt1 | contig 12177 bp, 12 predicted proteins | sample DeeseametaMP0326_FD_184215 | JGI IMG/M metagenome (GOLD analysis project Ga0208472, IMG submission 184215) | Marine microbial communities from the Deep Atlantic Ocean - MP0326 (SPAdes) | ecosystem: Environmental > Aquatic > Marine > Oceanic | place: East of Recife, Brazil, South Atlantic Ocean... | reverse complement strand
ACTATACGTGGGAGGCTCTCAAGAAGTCCGCCAAGTTCGGGGCGTTCGACCAGTCCTTCTCCGAATATATCATGACGCTGGTGGGCACGGTCGTAACGACGCCGTCGACCGATCCGAGCGTGGGCGGCAAGGTGGTGATGTTCGGCCCGGCCGAAGAGGCCGTCGTGACCGCCCTGCTCGACGGCACGGCGGACGCTCCGGCCGTCAAGATGCTCAAGTGCAACGACGAGAATTGCTACGACGTCGGCGAGCAGACCCTATCGGTTCCTGCATCCTCGGCGCTGCGGCCGCGCATCGCGACGATGATCAAGTCGATGAGCGACAAGATTCGCTCCGACACGCCGCTGAACGCGGCCGAAAAGCAGCTCCTCAATCTCGCTACGGTGCCAATCTACAAGATTCTCGCTGTGCAGGCCTATGCGCATTATGCGCTCACCGACGGCGAGATTCAGACCCTCTCGGAAATCGTGGCGGTCGATCTACTCTCGGCCATGCTCGACAACATGCTGGACCGCGTCGAGCAGGCGAAGGTCCACTACCAGACCTTCGACCAAGAGACCGCGACCCAGTGGAAGCAGCAGATCGCGGCGACGCGCGCGAAATTCAGCCAGCGAGATGTCCGGCTGAACAACAAGCTGCAGGTGACCATGCAGATCATCAACCGCAGCATCATGCTGGAATCGACGCTGCAGAACTCGATGACGCCGGGCATGGCCTCCGCGCTCAATTTCTCGCGCGGACTGAATGCGCAGGGACTGAACTAAGGCGGGGGCGCGGCGATGCTGGAGGTCTTCACGGTCGGCGGCGGCGAGTATCTCGTCAACGTGTTCAATGCCGTCGCGGCCTGGTCCGGGGGAGGGGGCTATCGCTCGCTCCTGCGGGTCGTGATGGTGATGGGCCTCATCTACTCGCTACTCGTTGTCGCGTTCACGCTCAACTACAAGGCGTGGATGAACTGGTTTTTGCAGGCGACTGCGATCTACCTGTGCTTGATGGTGCCGACGGTCAGCATCAAGGTGACCGATCGGATCAACCCCAGTCTGGCGCCATCGACGATCGACAATGTGCCGATGGGCCTTGGCGTTCTCGCCAGTTTCACGACCCAGGTCGGTGATTGGCTGACCCGCACGGCCGAGACCGTTTTCGTCATGCCGAGCGAGCTCAACTATTCCAGCAATGGCATGGTCTATGGCGCGCGCCTGTTCGACGCGACCCGCAATTTCGTGGTGAGAGACGCCGAGTTCTCGACCAATCTCGAAAGCCACTTCAAGAACTGCGTCTTCGGGGATGTGATGCTCTACCAGAAGTCGCTCACCAATCTCGCCAAGGCGCCCGACCTGTGGGCGGCGATCGGGCCGGGATCGGAGGCGCGGTCGCAGGAATGGCTGGAGCGACAGGGCGACGGCACCGTCCAGAACTTCATCGTCACCTGCCGGCAGGCCTATCAGGCTCTTGACGCGCAATGGGCGCCGATGATCGAGGCCAACGCCCCACTGTGGGGCAAGGAGGTCTATCCCAAGCTGAGCAACGCGCTGGCCGCCGACAAGCTCAAGCACGACGTGCCGATCGCGAACACGGCCTTTACCGGATCGGGAAGCAATTTCACCGAGACGATGCGCCAGAACACGGCCATCAACGCCTTCATGCAGGCGCGCAACAGCATGGCCGGCGGCGCTGGCGCCGCGGCTATCGACACTTTTGCGCAAACGAGGGCCGACATTCAGGCCCGCAACACATATAACTCCATCGCGCAGCAGGCGATGGCCTGGGTGCCGATCCTGAACATCGTGCTGACCGTCGTCTTTTTCGCGATGTTTCCTGTGATTTTCCCCCTGTTCCTCATGCCGCAGACCGGCGTCGGCACGCTCAAGGGCTATGCCATGGGGTTCTTCTATCTGGCGGCGTGGGGTCCGCTCTACGTCATCCTGCACATGATCTGCATGACCAGGGCTGAGTCAGCGGCCAACGGCGTGGCCGGGGGAGGGGTGACGCTCGGCAGCTATGCCGGTATCGGCGCAGTCAACGGAGAGACCGCGACGATCGCTGGTTTCATGCTCATGAGCGTGCCTTTCCTGGCGGCCGGCCTCGCGCGCGGGGCGATGTCGATCGCCGGCCAGTCCATGTCGATGCTGGCGCCCGCGCAGAACGCAGCCGAGGCGGCGGCGCTCGAACAGACCACGGGGAACTATGCCTACGGCAATGTGAGCTGGGCGAACTCGACCTCGAACATGCGCCAGGCCGACCAATGGACCACGGCACCCAGCTATATGGGCGGCGCGCCCAGCGTGGGATGGCGTCAGGACAACGGCGCGATGATCAACGGCTTCGGCAATGGTCAGGAGGTGTTCGACACCTCCAGTGCGATCTCGCGCCTCGGCTTCACGCCGACGATGACGACGGGATCGATCGCCGAATGGCGCGAGATGGCCAGCGAAGCCCACCGACAGGCGCAGGCTTACGAGAACGCTGCCAACGAGATACTGACCTCGACCCATACCAATCGAAGCGCGTTTGGCACTTCGACCGAGCGTTCGTCGGGATGGGACTCCAGCAGTGGGCGGCAGGCGAACACGTCGATCGACCAATCAGATCGTCGTACATCGAGCAGTTCAACGGGGCTCGAAGAACGGTCGGCGATTTCTCAGAGTCAGCGGGCCACTGATAGTCATAGCCACCAGGCTCAGGTTACCGACACTACGACCGGGACGCTTGCCGCCGGTCTTGGCGGCGGTGGAAACTCCGGAGGGCGTCCTCCAAAGGGAGCCGCAGGTCGTGTAGCAGCGGCGCTTCCTGGTGCGTCGCTAAGTGTTTCGAAATCCGGCGCTCAGTCGGACGCCATGAGGCACGTAACTGAAGACAGCCGGGGTAGTGACAATGCGAGCACGTCATCCAGCGGAAGCCGGGACGAACACGCAAACAGTGTCGGCGCTACTATGTCAGACGGCACCTATTCGCGGGGCGGCTCGTTCAGCCGGGCTTCAAATTCGTCATCGTCGTCAGTGGGGACTGAGGACTCGCTGGCACGTGCCCGGTCCTATTCTGAGACGGCGCGGAGGCTCGAGGAGTTGTCCCAACAGCTGTCGCGTGACGCTAGCTATGCCGAGACCCATGGCATGCAACTCAGCGAAAATCTGAGTCAGGATCTGGCCCAATGGTATCGACGGCAACAAGTCGAGAACCCTGGGCTGGATGCGCCCGAGCTATGGGCAACCGATCTTACCGATCAGCAACGGGCCGTGCGCCAAGGTATGATCGCACGGTGGATGCACGAAAAACAGGATGGGATTCGTGCGGAGATCGCAGGCGATCTGCACGAGCCCAATCTCGTCGAGGTTCACGAGCTGGCAGTCAGCAGCGCTGCAGACGTCAGGGCTTCCTATCGTCCCCATGGTGTTGACCGGCTTCCGGCAGGACCGGGCGGCGGTGATCCAAGGGCCGCCGCCAGAGTTATCTCGTCTGGCAAGGCCGAAGTGGAGGGTGCCAGCGCCGCAGCTCAGTCAATGAGGGCTCAGCGAGTGCAAGGAGAAGTCGATTTGCAGGGAGATGTTAATCGAGACCTCGATCATGATTTCTTCCGCGATCCGAAACTCAGGAAATAGGTTTTCAGACAGCGACGAAAAAATATCCGATGAAGGAGGCCAACAGAAGATAAGCCAGCATGTATCCGATTGTGCCTCCGAGCGTTGGATGCCCGTCGTGATCCACCGGAATTGCCATTCCCGGGATTTCTTCCTCAATGAATGTGTAAATCGGCCCCCCGGGGAGATGATCTCCCTGAGACATTGTGTCCGTATCTAGGCTGACATGCTGGACCATCGCCGAGCGACTTTACCATATTTGCCGTGTGTCGGCAATCGAGCGCGACAGCCGCGCTACGCTCCGCCATGAAATTGTCGGCTGCCCGGTGACGCAGAACCCGTGCTTCGTAGATCAGGGCCGTATTCGTGAGATCGAGGTAACTCGCTGAATCTCGCGCACGCATTGTCTGGTACCAGGTGACGAATTGCTGGGTCATCATTGGACCCATCGCGCAGCCATGCGCTTCGACATCGTCCGCGTCGGCTTCCACCAAATCTAAGGGATTTAATGGGTTCTATACAAAACGGCTAGAACCGGCTAAATCCCTTCATCATGGATCCTCGCAGAAATCCCTTCGCACCGGGCGCTGGCAGTCGTCCTCCCGAACTGGCCGGCCGAGACGCTATCATGGACGGTGTCGCGATTGCACTCGATCGGATTCGCGCCGGACGCCAAGCGCAGAGTCGGATACTAACTGGCCTGCGCGGCGTCGGGAAGACCGTTCTCCTCAATGAGATGAGGCGCGCCGCGGAAGGCGAAGGTTTCATCTGCGTTCCGATTGAGGCTCCGGAAGGTCAATCTCTTCCGGCCATGCTCGTTCCGGCCCTTCGTACAGCCTTGCTTAAACTTGATCGCGGCCAAGCGGCGATGACCCTTGCCAAGCGCAGTCTTGGCGCGCTGGCGCGCTTCGTCAAAGCTTTGAAATTGAGCTATGGCGAGCTCGAGGCATCGCTCGACCTAGGCGAGGTTGGCGTCGCTGATAATGGCGATCTCGAAGCCGATTTGATAGATCTTGTGGACCTGGTTGGGCAGGCGGCCGGCGAGCGACAGACCGCGCTCGTTCTGTTCATCGATGAACTTCAATATGTCGCTGAGCGGGAACTGGCGGCGTTGATCACCGCTCTGCACCGTGCGCGGCAAAACGACCGACCGATCACCCTTGTCGGTGCTGGACTGCCGCAACTGGTCGGACAGATGGGCAAAGCCAAATCTTACGCCGAACGTCTCTTTTTGTTCGCTAGCATCGGGCCGCTCGATGGGACAGCTGCGACGGCCGCCCTCGTCCATCCGATCGAAATGGAGGAATGTAGCATTACCCAAGATGCCGTAGACCGCATCTTGGAAGTAACCGAGAACTACCCCTATTTTTTGCAGGAGTGGGGTAAGCAAAGCTGGGACGCGGCTACGCAGTGCCCCATTACGGCAAACGATGTCGCCGTCGCACATCCCGCAGCAATATCGGCGCTGGATGACAGCTTCTTTCGTGTCCGATTTGATCGCCTTACGCCCTCCGAGAAGCGCTATTTGAGGGCTATGGCAGACCTTGGTCCAGGACCCTACAGTTCGACCGCGATCGCGGACCATTTGCAGCGCAAAGCGTCGTCTTTCGGACCTGTGCGGGCCTCACTCGTGGCAAAAGGGATGATCTACACGCCGGGATACGGGCAAACCGCGTTCACCGTTCCGCTATTCGATGCATTTATGCGCAGGGCAATGCCAGAGGCATAGACTGGATAGGAGTCCTCGGCTCCCATTTTTTGGATAGCGCCGGCGTTCATCTAAGCCATGGAGCCCAGCATTGAAAAATCTGCCTGGCATATATCCCTGGCATATTCGGACTGAAATTCCGAGGGATTGAGGAACCTTGGAATTTATGCCAAAGATATGCCATGAAGGTAGCTCGAACCGATAAATTGAAGTCGTTGCTCGACGCTTGGGAGCCGCACACCGTGGCGACCAGCCCGCATCTCAAGGCGCTCGGGCTGACGGCGCAGGATCTGCAGAACTATACCGCCTCACAGTGGCTGGTCTCGCTTGGCCGCGGTGCTTTCAAGCGCCCCATGGAAACCGTGACCTGGCAGGGCGCGCTATACAGCGTTCAATCGCAACTCAAGCTCCCGGTCCATGTGGGAGCCCTGACAGCCCTCGAGATGACGGGCAACAGCCACTATCTGCGCTTCGGAGAGAGCAAGGCCTATCTCTTCTCTCCGCTGCATATCGTCCTGCCGGCCTGGTTCCAGACGCATTGGGGGGAAGAGGTTCGGCACATGCAAAGCAAGCTGCTGCCGAATGACCTCGGCCTCACCGAGCAGCGAAGCCCGGAAGGCTATCCATTGACCACGGCGACGCCCGAACGGGCCATCCTGGAGCTGCTGCACCTTGCACCCAAGGAATTCGATCTCGTCGAGGCCGGCCAGATCGTCGAAGGCATGACGTCGCTCCGTCCCAAGCTCATGCAATCGCTGCTCGAGGCGTGCACGTCGGTGAAGGTCCGGCGGCTGTTCCTCTATCTTGCGGAGCGAGCGGATCTCGCCGTCATGCGCCATCTGAAGGTGGAGCAGATAGACCTCGGTTCGGGTGATCGCAGCCTTGTGAAAATGGGGCGCTATGTCCCGAAATACCGGCTGCTCCTGCCCAAGGAGCTCGTCTCGGGTGGCAACTGACCAATATCGCGATCAGGTCCGGCTCCTGCTGGATGTCCTGCCGCTGGTCATGGCCGATCCCGTCTTCGCGCTGAAGGGCGGCACCGCCATCAACCTGTTCGAATGGGATCTTCCGCGCCTCTCGGTCGACATCGATCTGACCTACCTACCGATCCACGACCGGACCCAATCCTTGCGCGCGATCAGTGAGGCTCTCGCCCGGATCAAGGCGGACATCGAACGCCGCCTGCCACCGACCCGCGTGACCCAGACACGCCAGGGCCAGGAAGGGATGGAGGTCAAGCTCAACTGCCAGCGCGGCAAGACCCAGATCAAGGTGGAGGTCAATCCCACCCTGCGCGGCCATCTCCTTCCCCTCCGCGACTTGCCATGTTCGGACCAGGTGCAGGAGAGGTTTGAGGCATTCGTCGAGGCGCGATGCCTCTCGCACGGCGAGCTTTTCGGTGGGAAGATTTGTGCCGCGCTCGACCGGCAGCACCCGCGCGATCTGTTCGATGTGAAGCGCCTGCTGGACGGGGAAGGGCTCGTTGACGAGGTTCGTCATGGCGTCGTCGCAGCTCTCGTAAGCCACGGGCGCCCGGTCGCTGAGCTGATCAGCCCGAGCCGAAAGGACCAAAGCGCCACATTCAAGGCTCAGTTCGAAGGAATGCCCTTCGAGCCATTCACCTACGAGGATCATGTCGAAACGCTCAAGCGCCTTGTGCAGACGCTTCACGCCTCGCTGGACGCCGCTGATCGACGGTTTCTCACAAGCTTCGAGGCTGGGGATCCGGAGTGGGAAAGCTTCCCGTTGCCCGCGATCCGTGAGCTTCCAGCGCCGCAGTTCAAATTGATGAACATCCATCGGTTCAGAGACGCGCAGCCCAAGAGGCATCAGGCGGGTCTGGCAGCGCTGGAAGCGGCGCTTTCGTAACCAACCCATCTCGGTCGTGAACAGGGCGCAGCTAGGCCGGCAGTTGGTCCAATTGAAGGCGGTGCGCTTCATGGGCAGTGACGGCGTATTCAATCGCACCGGGGAGCCAAGGCTGGGGGAGGGGACTGGTGGTGAGTGGATTGTGAATGACATAATATGGCGGTTGGCCACAGAATTTGTCGCGGTCATCGGGAAAGACGTAGAAGCCCGAGCAGCCGACGATCGCGCTGACGCAGCGATAGTCCTCCTGGAGGAAGCTGTCGGTGGGAATCTCTTCCCCGTTGGCCTTGAGCACGGTGTCTTGCCATGAGAGGTGCCAGCCACCGAGCGGCTGACCTGTATGCACGTCGACATGGGCCTGCGGGCTGCCGAAGGGGAGCACAGCCATGGCCGCGAGCGGGGCGCCCCCAATGCCGTGGGTATCGCCTCCCAGCCGGCAGGCGTTCACGGCGATCACGAACGGGAGGTTCGGATCGACCGCCTCCCGTTCCTGGCATTTGAGATAGCCATCACGCTTGGCTTTGATGACGGACGTCCAGCGCAGGAGCATCTGGTCGGTGGGAACCATCCCAGCGGCACTGGTGCCCCCATCCTGCCACTCCTGCGGCAAGCCACCCTTGGCGGCGTCGCCCGGCTGTGCGGCTACCGCCTCGATATAGATCCGGCCATCGACCATGAAGTCGGGGCCCTTGTCCTCGCTGGCCATGTTCCAGCCGAGGTCCTGAAAGCGTCCATAGAGCATCGCTTCCCAGATCCGGCTCGCCACCTTGCCGAGATCGCCGCTCCCGAACTCGTCGAGGAAATGGCTGTCGCGGCAATCCGACTGCGCGAACCTCGCCACCATTGGCGTCAGATAGTTCGCGATGTCGGGATCGCCGCTTGGCCAGATGCGGGAGAATGTATCGCGAATGAGCGCAGTCAGTTCGTCGTTATCGCTCATTTGGTGCCGGGCCGACCATCAAGGCAGGGTAGGGGGCGACGCCTCGGTCCTCAGGGGCTCGAGGCGTCAACCTCGACTAGCCGTTGAGCTTGTCTTTGACGGCTTTCGCCACAGTGAAGGTGAGCTTCCTGGACGCCGGAATCTTGATGGTTTCGCGGGTGGCCGGGTTACGGCCGTCGCGCGCGGGCACGTCCTTGACTTTGAACTTCCCAAACCCGTTGAGGCTCACTTCCTCTCCCTTGGCGGCCGCATCCGCGATTGCCGCGAAGACGAGGTCGACCGCCTTGCGGGCGTCCGCTTTGGTTGTGCCGGTCTGGCTGGCAAGGGTTTCAGCAAGCTCACTATTGTTCATTCGGATGATCCTTCATCACAGTGGAAGTCGGGCCCTGTATAGCTGCCTGAATAGGCCTGCGCCATCGGCGTACCAGTGCTGCATGAAAATGTCGGCCCTGCGGTCAGCAGACCGGCTCATGACACGATAGGCGAATGCGTTAGCCTGCCTGGCGGACCTTTCGGGCCTTTTCGGCAAAACGGCGCGCCATCTGCCGGTGCGCGAGAATGCGCTCGCTACAAGTCGACCGCGCGGCCGCACGATATTCACCCGTGGCGCGCTGCTTGTAATATTTGAGACTGAAATCCGCCATGCTGGTCTCCGGCAATCCAACTGTCGATGTTCCATCTCTGTGAGCTGTCCGAAAACTATACCATCAATGTGACCGGAGTCGCATTCCATACGGAGGCCAGTGCCTACAAGGCCTTCTCCGAAGTCTTCGATTTGTCGTTGTGGTGCCGTTCGCCATAGACCGGCGCCGGCTGATCGAGTGTTCCGCAGCGCTTTATTAGTGCTGCTCCCATGCTGTAAGGGGCACGTATGGCAAACCGAATTCCGCTCGACCCCAAGCTGCCGAAGTTATTCGACTCCACGCCGAACGAACGGCGCAGCAAGGCCCAATTAGATGCATGGTGGGATCGCCCTTTCGGGGTGACGATGGCCGACGGCCGTATTGCTGTTCGATGCTTGAACGGTGGGGCCTGGGATCGGTCTACGCATCTTGGCGTGGCCGATGACTACGACGCGGCTTGCGCGCTGGCCGAGGCCAAACAGGCTGATTGGCTGCGCGTCCGCGAACGGCCAGTTTTGAGCCCTCAGAATGGGCAAATTCTGCTTCTAAAGATGTCGCAGCGGCCCGACGAAAACATGGTGACGGTAGGCACCTTCGCCACGGTCGAAGCCGCGAATGAATACGTCCGAACGAACTATCCCCAGCCGTGAAGCCGCATGACGGCAGCGGTTCACAATGATCGAACCCGTTCGCGAACTACGGCACGCCACCGCCTTTGCTTTAGTGCCAACTGTGTCACTTTACCTCTCGCCAGGTAAAGTGACGTAGGTGGCAAACATCACGATCCGTCAGGTTTGCGGTTCGATATGCGGATGATGTTGACCAAGGCCGCGACGATACCGAGGGCAATTACGATGAGCAGGCCCCGGGGACCGGTGCCTGCAAACCTGTCGTTGATCCAGCCGAGCAGGGCACCGCCGGCAACGCCGCCAAGGAGTTCGGCCAGCACGCGATTACCGAGGCTGTAGCTGGCATCGGCACCTGTAGGGCAGGGTGGGTTCGTTCCTCTTCGGCGGTATGAGCCGCCGCGAGGCGATCCTTTAGGCCATCCAATCGGGGATCCTCCCCGATAAGATCGGGGTCTGATTCATCTTTGCTCATGGGGCGGGTCTAGCATGGTGTGAAGACGAGAAAAATGACGGGGAGGGGTGAAGTGACACGGATGGCAAAAGTGCCGTCTGCCGTCTCCATGAGCATTTGGGGGATTCACAAGAGTCCAGCTTTGTGCTTGATTCGTTCCATGATCCAGCAGGACCTCTTCGCGGCGGCGACGCCCCAGCGGACGACGGGCATGCCCGACATCGTACGCATTATCGCCGAGCACTCGGCGCGGCCGCGCTATACCTTTATGGTGCTTGACCTGATCGCGCGGGTTGCGCGGGCCAACGGGCAGGCGGGACCGCTCGTTCGCGAAGGCGAAGCACTTGTGCCGATCCGCGAATGGCTGGCCGCGACGATCGCACCCAGCGGCGCGCGTCATCATCAGCGCCGCGCGACCGCCGACAAGGTCCGAACTGCGCTCGTCGGCCGGGGAGAGTTGCCAGGTGATCCGACCGAGGCCGACCGCCTGGTCGAGGCGGAAGTCAGTGAGCGTGTCCGCGAAACCGGCATGACGGCAATCAGCCGGGCGGTGTCGGAGCTGGTGAGGGCCGGGCTGATCACGCGGCACTACCAGGGGTTCTTCGTCGATCATGAAAACCGCGGCGCTCAGCGTCATGCGGTCTACACCGTGACCGAGGCGGTCCGAACCGCGCTTCACCCAGGCATCGCCACCAGCGAACATCGACGGCAACCCTATGTCCGCGGCGCGCATGGGCAGCCCCGGGCAGAGGCAGCGCGCGCCTCAGGCTAAATCCCCGGTGCGTGCTGCGGCAGAGCGCGCTTTTCCTGGCGCTCCCATGTCTCGATCAGGAACAGGGCCAGCGAACTGGCGGCGTTGATCGCGAGACGCGCGATGCGCGGGTCAATCCGCCGGAAGCCCTTTTCACGCCCGTGAGCGTCACCACCATGCGTTCGTAGCGCACCGATGCCTTTTGCAACCGATGTCAGGCCGCTCAGGATCTGGCGGACGTCTGCTTCCACTGCGGCGGGCAGGTCGCTGCGCCCCGGCGACAGGTTCAGCGGCTCCTGGACGGCGCGGATAAGGCCGTCGATATCCTTTCGGGGCGGCAGCGGCAGCCCGAGCTCGATGAGGATGGATCTGCAGACAGCCTCGATGAGTGAGCATGCGGCGGTTACTGCATCTTCGGGGTCATCCTGGAGATTGGGGAGGGCGCGCGCTATCTCCATCTGCACCGTGTCGAAGTCCAGTGTTTGGACTTTCTGAATGAAGGGTTCGACGATCGTCCCGGAGCTCTGGCGTCTGGTCAGTACCGCTTTGCCGCCGACGATGACCACCGCCAGCTCGTCTGCGGCGAGCGCTTTGTTGAGATGCTCGCGAACTGCGGTCGCCTTATCGGGTTCTGTAAGATATTCGCGCGGATCGCAGACCTTCTCGATGATGCGCGTGATGTAGACATCGCTCTGGCCGTCATAGTGATTGGCGGTCTGACGCAGGAAATCCGTCGTCGCGGGCACGCGAGAGCTCGCGCCGATACGCATGTCGAGGCCGCAATCGAGGAAGAATTGTTCGATCTTCGGGCCCGACCGATAGATTCCGATCGCCGGGTTGTTATCGTTGCCGGCGCCGCCCGTGATCGTATCGACCAGCGCCTTGATGACAAAGGCAGAGAATTTGTCGCTCATGGTTTGGTTGCCGGGAGGGCAAGGACCGATTGCTTTCCGTCCATCCAGGCAGCGGCCACATGGCTGAGCGCGATCACTTCAGGTGGCCAGCGCAAGCGTGTAGCCCGACAGTTGAGAAAACTGCCGCGCGACCGCTCGGACTCTCCCAACATCAATGCCCATTTTCTCGACGAACTCCCGTTGCAGAGCTGGATCGACCTCGGAGAAAAAGGAGAAAGCGGCAGCGCTGAAGTTGGTCGCGCTGCTAGGATCAGCGATTAATGCCGCGAGTTCATGTGCGGAGAGCTTCGCGCCATAAGGAGCGGTCACCGTCGCCAACACCAAGCTTGCCACCTTTGCCATTCCAACATGTTATCCGGTCGCTCCCTTAGCGCAAGGTAGCGGCGATCATGCACTGTCGGTGCGGTCCGAGCCGCACTTCACCTGAGTATCGCGACCAGCGAGAACCGGCAGCAGCAGTATGTGCGGGGCACACACGGCCGACTTCGAGGGATAGAGGCGCGGTCGGATCGTGGGTTCTTTGCATGAATTTTTAATGAGATTAGTTGCAAAATCCAAGCCGGAAGCATATCTGCCACGCATGGAAACAGGAAGCATGTCCGCCCTTGCGCAACTCAAGCGCCACCTGCGTCCAGGTCAGGTTTACCGCCGCAAGGATCTGGCGCGCTGGTCGAACGCGGTCGACCGCCATGTGCGTCAGCTTGTCGATGAAGG
>Ga0208472_100030_pt1 | contig 12461 bp, 10 predicted proteins | sample DeeseametaMP0326_FD_184215 | JGI IMG/M metagenome (GOLD analysis project Ga0208472, IMG submission 184215) | Marine microbial communities from the Deep Atlantic Ocean - MP0326 (SPAdes) | ecosystem: Environmental > Aquatic > Marine > Oceanic | place: East of Recife, Brazil, South Atlantic Ocean... | reverse complement strand
GATCGGCAACGGCTGCCAGGCAGGCGGCGGCCAACGGCTGGCGCCCTCTGCCAAGCTGGATGACGGTCTGTTCGAGCTGCTCTTCGTGCGCCACTTCAATTCGCTGGGCGAACTGAAGCGAATCATCGACGAGCTCGAAAACCTGCCCCAGGACGGAGAGTTCGTGCGCTATCTGCGTGTGCCCTGGGTCGAGTTCGACAGCGACGGCGCCTTTCCCCTGAATCTCGATGGTGAACCGCGTCGCTATGAGCATTTTCGTGCCACGCTGGATCGTGAAGCACTACCGCTAGTGGTGCCAGAAAACTGTCCTCTGCTGCGCCACGGCAAGTAGCTCGAGAATCACCGGTATCCTGGGGAGCTGTTGCCGTTTCATGCACGGCCGCGCCTGGCCTGGCGCCATTTGGCGCAGCAACGTGGTTTGCGCTGAAATGGCAACAGCCCCTAATGCATCGACCCGTGAGAAAGGAGTGGATCACATGGATAATTTCATGCAGGAAGCCATCGAACAGGCCAGGCTCAGCCTCGACAATGGCGGTGTTCCCATCGGTTCCGTTCTGGTTCACCGGGGGGCGATCATTGGCCGTGGTCATAACCAGCGCCAGCAGAAGGGAAGTGCAATCCTGCACGGGGAGATGGATGCGCTGGAAGATGCGGGGCGTCTGCCCGCCTCGGTCTACCGTGACTCGGTGCTCTACACCACGCTATCACCCTGTTCGATGTGCAGCGGGGCCATCCTGCTCTACGGCATACCCAAGGTCATCATCGGTGAGAATCGCACCTTTCTCGGAGAAGAGGCATTGCTGCGCGAGCGCGGGGTCGATGTCGAGGTTCTCGACGATCCGGTCTGCCGCGAATTGATGACGCAGTTCATCGCAGCCTATCCGGAAGTGTGGAACGAGGATATCGGAGAGCCCTGAGCGGCTCGGATCATTGGCAGGTGACATGAAAAAGCCCACCTGACGGTGGGCTTTGCTCAAGGCGGTGAGACTTCAGGATCGAAATCCCGGAGTCTGGAACCCTTGACTGGGATTAGCCAGATACCTTGATGTTGGCGGCCTGAAGGCCTTTCTTGCCCTGAGTAACGTCGAAGGTAACCTTCTGGCCGTCCTGCAGAGTTTTGAAGCCTTCTGCCTGAATTTCGGAGAAGTGTGCGAACAGATCATCGCCGCCGTCATCGGGGGAGATGAATCCGTAGCCTTTCGTGTCGTTGAACCATTTGACAGTGCCGGTTGCCATTGTCGATATCCTTAACTTGCATAGTGATGTAGCCGAGCGTCCCGGGGGAGCCCGAAATGCGTGGTCAGACTAGGGGGGAATGCGCACTAGGAGTTCGACGAGATCGACTAACAACTGACGACATTCTGCCTGCAAACCTACGCAACGGATGTTGCATCGGCGGATATACCGGGTCAAGCAACAGCAGCTTGACTTTGGTAGAACCGTTTCCCATGCCCCGCTTACGAACCATAGATGGAAATTCCATGCACGTCTATAACCTGCCAGACCCTTTTTTTCGGGTTGATCGCGTCACACGGTATGGTTTTATTAACGCTTTTTAAGAAGATTGATATAACACCGTCACATCGTCGGAAGCCGACGACGCAGCGTGCAGCGAGGCTATTTATCGTGAACATGTATCGCAGTAGGGTCCTCGGGTAAGCTGTCACTCGCCTTTTCGGGTCGCTGCGGCAATCGCGCCTAGGGCCAGTGACCATTCATCATTCGAGTCAGGAGCAATGTGCGTGGCACAACGTGAAATCAGTTTCAATGACACTCACAGCAAGGCCATTGGTTATTTGCTGTGGATTTTCGGGTTCACCGGAGCGCACCGCTTCTACTATGGTAAGCCCGTCACCGGAACTCTATGGTTTCTTACCCTGGGGCTGTTCGGGATCGGTTGGTTGATCGACCTGTTTCTGATCCCGGGCATGGATCGCCAGGCCGATCTGCGCTTCCGGGCCGGGCCGACCAGCTATACGCTGGCCTGGATCCTGCTGACGTTCCTGGGGGTTTTCGGGATCCATCGGATGTACATGGGGAAATGGATCACGGGTTTGATCTATCTGCTCACGGGTGGTCTGTTCCTGGTCGGGGTGCTCTACGACTTCTGGACGCTCAATGACCAGATTTCTCTGAAACACGCGCGCCGCGGGCTGTAATCCGCCCCGGTCGACTCGTTCCAGGCGCTCGACGCCAGGGAACCCTTTTCGACGTCACAGGGAGGTGGCGCATGTCGGAGCGACTCCAGCTTACCGATATTCTCGAAACGCTCGACCGTCAGGTCGAGGATGACAAGATCACGCTGCAGGACATCGTCGATACCTTCAATTCCCGGGGCTTCGGACCGGTGGTATTGCTGCCGGCGCTGATTGCATTATTGCCGACCGGCGGTGTCCCGGGCGTGCCCAGCGCCTGTGGTATCTTCATTGCCTTGATGGCGATCCAGCTGGTATTTGGCCGCAGGAGCCCATGGCTACCAAAGGTATTGAGTCGACGCGGCGTCAGCCACGAGCGCTGGCATCGTGTTACTCAGCGCGCTAAACCCTGGACTCGGAGAATCGATCGGTTCCTCGAGCCTCGGTTGCGCTGGTTGATGGGTGACGTCACTCAGCGCTTGTTGGCGCTGCTGATGGTCGTGCTCGGATTGGGGATGATCCCGCTGGAGCTGCTGCCGTTTGCCGCTGCCATACCGGCGCTGGCGATCGTCGTCATGGCCTTGGGGCTCACGGCCGGCGACGGGGTAATGATGCTGCTCGGCCTTGGCGTTACCCTGGCTGGCGGCGTCGGCATCGGATTCTGGATGTTGTAATCGATCACGGCGAATCAGCCACGACGAATCAATCACGAATCAACCGCGCACGCCAACGGAAAGCCCCCGACGATCCATCGGACCGTCGGGGGCTTTGCCGTGGCAGAGCAGACGCGAGCATCCACCGCTGCGATGCCGTATCAGTTCCGTGCGATCAGGGTCGGGTCGTAGTCGCCCTGACGCTCGGCCTGGGACAGCATGGCGACACCGCGAGTGTCACCCTGCTTGGCCAGGCTTTCGAAGATGACCCGGTAGGCCAATACGGCCTGCACGTAGTCACGCGTTTCTCGGAATGGGATGCTTTCGACGAATCGATCGAATTCGCGCGGGGCGGTGGCAAGCCAGCGGTCCACGCGATGGGGGCCGGCATTGTAGGCCGCCGTCGCCGCGATGCGATTGCCGCGGTAGCGCTCCAGCATCGAGCGGATGTAGGTGCTGCCGAGCTGGATGTTCACCTGTGGCTCGAACAGCTCCGCAGTACTGGGTGCGCTGATGCCGAGTTCTCGAGCGACGTGGTCGGCCGTCCCCGGCATCAGCTGCATCAGTCCACGGGCCCCGACCGGTGAAGCGGCACGGGGGTTGAATGCGCTCTCGCGTCGCGCGATACCCATCAGCAGATAGGGATCGACCTGATTGACCTCTGCCCATTTCAGGAACGAATCGCGGTACGCTGCCGGAAACCGCCAGGGCAACGCGTCCCACTGCTTGGCAGCGATCGTGGTCTGGATCGCCATGCCGTACCAGCCCTGGCGAATGGCGTAGTCGGCCAGCGCTGCGGCCTGGTCCGGCGTATCGCGGGCGGCGGCCGTGAACCACTCGCTGCGTGCGAGACCCTCCTCGTCGATTCGCATCAACGCCTCGGTGCGCTGTACTACGGGCAGCATGCTTGTCAGCTCCTGCTGCAGCGTCGAGACGCTGGTGTCTGCCATCTCCAGCTGATAGGGCTGACCCAGACGATCGGCGGCGGCAAAGCCGAAGAAGCTGCGATTCTGCGCGGCCATTCGGTAGGCCTGGTGTGCCTTGGCATCGTCGCCCATGGCTTCGCTGGCACGCCCGAGCCAGTACTGCCAGTGGGCTTCTGCGCGCACCTCCGGGGGAAGCGCCTCGCTCCAGCGCGCGACGTTAGCCCAGTTGCCTTCGGTCACCGCGTTACGGATACGCAGCTCGATGAGATCGGCATCCGCGAGGCGTGGTAGCGTCGTATCGACCCAGCCCTGGTTGTTATCGATATTGCGAACCATGGAGTAGAACGCCAGATCGTGCTCGACCTGGTGGCGCCGGTCCTCGCCGATCGATACATGGGGAGAAATCTTGCGCCAGGCTTCCAGGGCGGCCTCGGTATCCGCGCGGATCAGACCATGCATGGCGGCAGCGATCAGCGCGCCACTGGCCTGGCCGTCGGGGCCGAGATCCAGCGGGACCTGGGTGACGGCGGCGTAATTGCCGCGGACCGTGTCGAAGCTGTTGATGGCCCGCTGCCAGGTGTCGTCCAGGCCACGCTCGAGATAGGTGACCAGCCCGCTCTGGCCGTTTTCCCAGGCCAGCATCATGCGCTCCCAGGTGTCCTCGTCTGTCAGCACGCCGCGATCCTCGAGCGTCGCGAATAGCGGGTCGCAGGCTTCGGGCTGCGAGGTGCCGACGTGCCACAGTGCCTCACCGCCCGCCGCGGCCCTGGCCGGCTCCCGGTCGAGCAGGGCAGTGTAGTAGTAGCACTGCCGGATGGTGCTGGAAGGCTCGCCGTCGCTGATCGCCAGGAAATCGTCGTAACGCCCCAGCTCGCCGAATCGCGTCTGCGCGGCACCGCGCATCCAGTCGGACAGCGGAGAGTCGCCGTAGCGGGTGATGAAGTCGTTCACCTCCGCGGCCGAAGCCGTGGAAAGCCGGGAGCGAAGGCGGTGATATTCCACGTAGCCAGCCAGGACGTGGCCCTCGATAGCGGCCTGATCGATATCGTTCCAGCGGCGATCGCGGGCGGCATCCAGCGCCTGCTTCATGGCCTGGTCGGCCTGGGTCGTGGTGCTCGGTGTCGTCACCGCGGCTTGCGCGGTCGCACTCAATCCGATGGCGCCGACGAGGCACCAGCGTAACCAACGTCTGCGGGTGGGCAATGCGGGCATTGGGTCTCTCTCTTTCTCGAAGGGCCGTTCTTCAACGCGCACGCTTGAAAGGGGCTGCTCTTTTCGGGGCTGCCTTGCAGCAGGCCACTCCGACAGACCAGGGTAGCGCTGCGTTCTCGGCGAGATACGCGTGTCACTTCGCCAATTCACCAATTCACCAATTCACCAATTCACCAATTCACGGCCCCATCGTCGCCGATGCAGGCCCGCTTGGGTAGTACCGTTTCGCAACGATCTGGTGCCTTCCGGTGACGCTATCGCCTCTCGCGGCGAGGAGAACATTGAATCCTGGCCCGATCGTGACCATCTAAGGGCTAGTTCAGTCTTTAGTCGGCGTCGATCGTGCCTGCTTCGCCCCAACGTCACTACCGGAGATTCCACCATGAATCCTTGGCGTTTTCTGACCCAGCTGTCCCGTCTCAAGCAGCGCAGCGGCGCACTGGCCCGCATCGGCCGCGCCTTTCGGGTCTTCGGCCCCATGACGCTGGACGTCTTGCGCGGGCGCTACCGGCCGATTCCGTGGGCTGCCTTCGGCTGGATGGCGCTGGCACTGGTGTACTTGGTGTCGCCGCTGGATCTGATTCCCGATTTTCTGATGATCCTCGGGCTCGTCGATGACGTCTTCATCGTGGGCTGGCTGCTGACCCGGGTCGACCGGGCGATGAGTGACTACCGGCGCTGGAAGGGCATCGACGACGAGGAAGTCACCACCGAGTGACGGCTCGGCTTGAAATGGGGCTGGCGAGCCCCATATCGCTGAACACCGTGATTTCATTAGCTTTATTTCGTAACCGCCTCGAGAGGCCCGTCAATGACCACTGCGACTCAAGAAGAAACGCTCGGCTTCCAGACGGAAGTCAAACAGCTTCTCCATTTGATGATTCACTCCCTGTATTCCAACCGGGAGATTTTCCTGCGTGAGCTGATCTCCAACGCTGCCGATGCCTGCGACAAGCTGCGCTACGAGGCGTTGGACAACGACGGTCTCTACGCAGGCGACGCCGAGTTGCGCATCGAGATCGAACACGATGCCGACGCCGGCACCGTGACCGTGCGCGATACCGGTATCGGCATGAACCGTGACGAGGTGATCCAGAACCTGGGCACCATCGCCAAGAGTGGTACTGCCGAATTCCTCAAACAGCTTTCCGGCGAAAAGCAGAAGGATGCCAAGCTCATCGGCCAGTTCGGCGTGGGCTTCTACTCCGGCTTCATCGTCGCCGACGAAATGGTCGTTCGCACGCGTCGCGCCGACAGCGACCAGGGCGTCGAGTGGCGCTCCAGGGGCGAGGGTGAATTCACCATTGCCGAGATCGATCGCCCCGAGCGTGGCACGGAGATCGTGCTGCACCTGAAGGAAGACGCCAAGGAGTTCGCCGACGAGTTCCGCCTCAAGAATCTGGTGCGCAAGTACTCCGACCATATCGACGTGCCGGTGCGCATGCCCAAGGTCGAGAAGGCTCGCGACGAAGAGGGCAAGGAGATCGAAGGCAGCGAGACCGTCAGCTGGGAGACCGTCAACGAGGCGACCGCACTGTGGGTGCGCCCCAAGGCGGAGATCGATGATGACGAGTACAAGGCGTTCTACAAGCACATCGCTCACGATTTCAGCGATCCGCTGACCTGGAGCCACAACAAGGTCGAAGGCAAGCTCGAGTACACCAGCCTGCTGTACGTGCCGCAACGCGCGCCGTTCGATCTCTACCAGCGTGATGGCGTACGCGGGCTCAAGCTGTACGTGCAGCGGGTCTTCATCATGGACGACGCCGAGGCGTTCCTGCCGCTGTACCTTCGCTTCGTCAAGGGCGTGCTGGATTCCCGCGATCTGCCGCTCAACGTCTCCCGCGAGCTGCTGCAGAAGTCGCCGCAGGTCGATTCGATGAAGGCGGCGTTGACCAAGCGCGCGCTGGACATGCTGAAGAAGCTGTCCAAGGACAAGGAAGCCTACCAGACCTTCTGGAACACCTTCGGCGACGTCCTGAAGGAAGGGCCGGCGGAAGATTACGCCAATCGTGACAAGATTTCCGGCCTGCTGCGCTTCTCCACCACGCACACCGACAGCGCGACGCAGGATCAGTCGCTGGCGGATTACGTCGAGCGCATGAAGGAAGGTCAGCAGAAGATCTATTACATCGTCGCGGATGGCTTCAAGGCGGCCAGCCACAGCCCGCATCTGGAGATCTTCCGCAAGAAGGGCATCGAGGTCCTGCTGCTGCACGATCGCATCGATGAGTGGCTGATGAGCCATCTCACCGAGTTCGACGGCAAGTCCTTCGCCGACGTCGCCAAGGGTAATCTGGAGCTCGACGACATGGCCGACGAGGCCGAGAAGCAGGCGCAGGAAGAAACCGCCAAGGCCAAGGAGGATCTAGTCAAGCGGGTACAGCAGGCGCTCGGCGACAATGTTCAGGAAGTTCGGGTCACGCATCGCCTGACCGATTCCCCGGCCTGCGTGGTGTTGCCGGAGCACGAGATGGGCTTCCAGATGCGTCGCATGATGGAAGCGGCCGGACAGCCGTTGCCGGAGGTGAAGCCGATCCTCGAGCTCAACCCCGATCACGCGCTGGTATCGCGTCTCGAAAGCACCGAAGGGGGCAACTTCGACGATCTGGCCCATATCCTGCTGGATCAGGCAGTCATCGCCGAGGGTGGACATCTCGACGACCCGGCGGCCTACGTCAAGCGCCTCAATACGCTGCTAAGTGCTTGATCGTCATCGATCATCGCGCGCTCGAGCGTGTCATGGCCGGCCCTCGTGGCCGGCCATTTGTTTAGTGTAAATGGCCTAATTGCACGTTCTTTCCTCAACTTTGCAGCCAACTACTGGTAACCTGCCGACTTCTTCATGATGGAGGAGCGAGTATGTCGCTATCCTTCCCGAGGCTTTTTCACCGACGTTCCGTCCGTGAATGGCCCTTTCTTCGACGACCTTTTCGACACGAGACCCAGCCTGCCCGCCGACAACGCATCCTGGCGGTCGTGACGGGGACAGTCCTGACACTAGGCTTCGCAGTGTTCCCGATAGCGTCTCGAGCCGAGTCGATATCCGAAACCGTGCCAACCCTCGAAAGCCAGATCCAGCGGCCCGCGCTGGACCCCGTTACCGAACTGCCCGACCTGCGTGACATCCAGGCCGGACCCAAACGCAAGGCGGCTTTCCTGGGCATGCTGGTGCCGCTGGTACAGGCCGAGAATGCGCGTATCCAGCGCGACCGCAACTGGCTGATCGGCGTCGGCAGCCGCATCAATCCGATGACGGCGGACGAACAGCAGCGGCTGGCTCAGCTATGCGACGACTACGGCGTCGAATGCGAGCCGGGCGAGGTGAGCCAGGAGCTGCTGGCGCGGGTCAATACCGTGCCGCTGGAGATGGTGGTGATCCAGGCGGTGGAGGAGTCCGGCTGGGGCACCTCGCGGCTCGCCCGGGACAGCAACAACCTGTTCGGCATGCGCTGCTTCAGCGAGGGGTGCGGTATCGCTCAACTTGGAACCTCGCGGCGTTTTCAGACGTTCGACAGCGTGCGTGATGGCGTCGGCGCCTATCTGCACAACCTGAATACCCATCGCGCCTATACTCAACTTCGCGGGCAGCGCGCCGCGCTAGCCGCCAAGGGCAAGTCGATTTCCGCCGAGAAGCTGATCGGCACGCTGCACAACTATTCGACCTCGCCCGATTATCAGCAGCAGCTCCTGTCGCTATTGCGCACCAACGGCGACTTGATTCGCACCCACGGCGCCGATAACGCCTTCGTGACGGGCAGCACGGCCTGATACCCCGAACCTCTCCGTCGACCGGTATTCGGATGATGTCCGCGTACCGGTCGAACGTGTGCGATCGGCCAGTTGGGCTAGACTACAGCCACTTTCCTGCCAACCCGAGGAGGCCCCCATGGCCAGCGATAGCTCCCTCGAGACATTGACTTTCGATAATGTCTGGTCCCGCTTTCCCGAGGACTTCTTTACGCGGGTGAAGCCAACCCCGTGGCGCGATACCCGGCTGCTCGACGTCAGTCCGAACGGGGCGGCGCTCCTGGAGCTGGATCCCGAAGAGGTCGACCGCGACCGCCTGACCGCGTTGATGAGCGGCGAGCGACTCTTGAGCGGCATGGATCCGCTGGCCCAGAAGTACACCGGGCATCAATTCGGCACCTACAACCCGGCGTTGGGTGATGGGCGCGGTCTGTTGCTCGGTGAAGCGATGACATCGCAGGGACCGATCGATCTGCACCTCAAGGGCGCCGGGAAGACGCCGTATTCGCGATTCGGCGATGGCCGCGCCGTGTTGCGCTCCTCGATTCGCGAGTACCTGGCCGGCGAAGCGATGGCCGGACTCAAGATCCCGACGACCATGGCGCTGGCCGTCGCCGTCAATGGCGAGAAGGTCATGCGCGAGCGGGTCGAGCCGGGGGCGACCCTGCTGCGGCTGGCCGAGAGCCACGTGCGTTTCGGTCACTTCGAATGGCTGTATCAACAGCAGCGGGTCGAGGATCTCGAACGGCTGATGCGCCACGTCATCGATCGCCACCGCCCCGATCTGGCGCAGGAGGCGGCGCCGCTCGAGGCGCTGTTCCAGGACGTGGTCACGCGGACCGCGGAATTGATCGCTCGCTGGCAGGCCTATGGCTTCGTTCATGCGGTGATGAACACCGACAACATGTCGATCCTGGGGCTGACGCTGGATTACGGCCCCTATGCGTTCATGGATCGCTTCGAGTCCAACCTGACGCCCAACCATACGGATACGACCGGGCGCTATGCCTTCGACCAGCAGCCCGGCGTGGCGCTATGGAATCTGACCGTGCTGGGGCAGTCGTTGACGCCATTGATCGCGGTGGAACGGTTGCGAGAAATCCTCGATACCTACGAGCCCACGCTTCAGGCGGCGTATGCCATTCTGATGCGCGGGCGTCTGGGGCTCGAGACCGAGCAGGAAAGCGACGGCAAGTTGATCGACGACTGGCTATCGCTGCTCGAGAGCTCACGGGCTGATTTTCATCGCAGCTTCCGCGCCCTGAGCGATCAGGATGTCGTCGGTGGCCTGTCGTTGCGCGAGGAGATCGTCGGCTCGGGTTCGGGTAATCAGCTCGATGAGTGGCTCGAGCGCTACCGCCAGCGTCTTGCCGACGAGTCGCGTGGAGAGACGGAGCGGCTGGCGGCAATGCGGCGGGTCAATCCGCTTTATGTCTTGCGTACCCATCTGGCGCAGCAGGTCATCGAAGCGGCGCAGGAAGGCGATACGCGCCCGTTGCAGACGTTCCGCGAGCTGCTGTCGTCTCCCTTCCTCCAGCGGCCGGGCATGGAAGTCTGGAGCGAGGCGCCAGCGCCCAGCGCGCCTCCCGTTTGTCTCTCCTGTTCGTCCTGATCGATACTCTTGATGATTGAATGCCGGCTCCCGATGCCGGCATTTTCTTAGGTGTATGGTCCCGAAATACAGGAACCGACGGATTCGAACGGGCGTTGTGCCTTCGCTCCGGCATCAATCCCAAAACCGCACGCAAGTAGCGCAGCAGGGAGACCATCGAGGCCTTCCGGCTGGCCCCCAGGGTTCCCTGTTTCACGTCGCTGATACCGATGGGCGCATTCCCTGTAGGGAGCTGCACCAATTTGAAATGCAGCGGTTTCATTTGCCTATTTGATACGCCTGGCAGGCTGTCCACTCACTTCTAAACCACTATCTTGGCGATAGTTCACCAGCAAGTGAACACTTGGATAGTTCATGCGTACTGTCATGTTTCATCTACGCTGCTGTGGCTAAAAATTAGCAGAAACGACTTTTCTTAAAGCGGCCTGAACTATCATTCGGTTTAATGCTTAAATACGACTTGCTAGGCAACTCATTGCTGAGATAACTCATGCTTTTAGACTGGCAATGCATATGGTTGGTAGTCAATATCTAAGTATGTAATTAGTTAATTTTCCTGGTTTTTGTGGGCGCTTCGTGATCCCTGTTCTGCTTGTTAACTTTAATTAATGTACTGGCTTTAAAAAGCTACTGTGATGCAAGCAGGTTTCTCTCTCTGCAGAAACAAGGGGATTCTTCATGGTTACTAATAACTTTTCTAAAAGCAGCCTCGACCTTAACGGCAAGATTTCCCTTAATATGCCTACGGCGCTCGACTGGGGCGTGGATGGCCGCCTTTACGTCACTGAGGTGAGCGGGGACGTGAAGGTACTGACAGTCGCTTTTGGCGACCCCAACCCGAACGATGGGGACAATGCAGCGAGCTTCTATGTCACCGAAGCCGAAACCATTTCGCTGATAAAGACCATTCCCAACCATAATGACGATGGTTCGAGCAGCGGCTCGAATAGTCGCGAGGTCACTGGAATCGACGTGACCGCTCAGTTCGATGAAAACGGCGCTCCGGTCCTTGTCAACGGCAAACCTGCAGTTACCGTTTATGTCACGTCAAGCGATAGCCGCATTGGTGCAGGCGGCGGCGGAGGCGATACCGGGCTGGACACGAATTCAGGGATCATCACGCGCCTGACCCAGACAGAAGATGGCTGGGATGCGGTGGATCTCGTTCGTGGCTTGGCTCGTTCCGAGGAAAATCACGCTCTCAATGGGCTCGAGGTCATCCAGGAGCTCGATGAAAATGGTCATCTGGTAAGCGAGCGGCTCATTGTGGCGAGTGGCGGCAACTCCAATACCGGTGCGCCATCGAACAACTTTGCCGGCCAGCAGGAGACCGCTTATAGCGGTGCCATCCTTGAAGTCGATCTCGACCAACTCAAGACGATGGAAATCAAGACGGATGGCGGTCGACAATATATTTATGACGTACCGACGCTCGACGATCCCTCTCGTGCCGGTGCGGAGGATAGCAACGAACCGTTCGGCGGCAACGATGGATTCAATGGTGGCAAGATCGATCCCGATGGCCCGGTGCAGATCTATTCTGCGGGATACCGCAACTCTTATGACGTGGAGGTCACCGAAGACGGGCGTGTCTGGACTTACGATAACGGCTCCAACAACAGCTGGGGCGGCCGGCCCATCGGTGAAGCAGGGGATAACGGCAGTACTACTGACAAAGCACAGCAAGCCGGCTATATCGCCACCAACCTGAACAATGGCGACGGTAACGGTAGCGACACCATCAACCTCGAGAACGGTTGGAATCCCAAGAACTACGATCAGTTCCACGAGATCACGCGTTCTGACGATCTTGCCGGACGCATTCTCTCCGCTGGGCAGGGTGGGGCCGCGACTTACACCATGACGCACCCGGATTTCGATGAGCCGCTGACCCTGGTTTATGGAGGCCATCCCAATCCGACGCGCGCCAGCGGGGGGGAAGCCGGTTTGCTGTTCACCCCCAAGAACGGAGTCGAGGACGCTTTTCTGCTGGTATCCGAGGACCACTACGATGCGGTCATCGATTGGTTCACCACCGTCGAGAACGCGTCTGGCGGGGCAGGTGCAGGAGAACTGACCCCGGCTTATTCATGAGGTCGGTCTGAAAACGAAGATGGCGAGTGGTTTTCTCTTGTAGAATCAGGATGTTCCTGCCAGAACACGATTCAAGAGG
>Ga0208472_100029_pt1 | contig 13315 bp, 11 predicted proteins | sample DeeseametaMP0326_FD_184215 | JGI IMG/M metagenome (GOLD analysis project Ga0208472, IMG submission 184215) | Marine microbial communities from the Deep Atlantic Ocean - MP0326 (SPAdes) | ecosystem: Environmental > Aquatic > Marine > Oceanic | place: East of Recife, Brazil, South Atlantic Ocean... | reverse complement strand
GTTGATTCCTTCGGGTAATTTTGATTGACTAGCATCGTGCGAGTCAATAATGCTTGGCTTGCCACCTCTATGCCGTATAGTTTCCCGGAGCATCTCGCCCAACAGGCGCTCGGCGGAGGTACGGCGGCGCTCGACGTTAGGCGAGTAGAGGTCCACCACGGCGATGGCGCTACGTAGCTGGTTACGCAGCGCATTGTTGATGCCGATACGGTCCAGGTCGCGGCGGGACATCTCGCCCAGCGGCTCGTTAGTCAGCGCATCGGCCACCGGCCAGTCACGGCCGCGATTATCCAGCACCAGCACGAAGCGGCCATCGTCAGTGCGCTGCAGGCGGCCATCCAGCAGTGCCTGCAGCCAGTCGCGGGCGCGCTCATCGTCGCTTTGTAGAATAGCGGTAATGGCTTCGCCTTTATCGCGGTAGGAGTCCACATCCAGCGCGGTCAACAGCGCGAGTGCGGCTTGGTCATCGGGAGTCGAGGAGCTGCTTTGTGCCTGCGCCGACACGGCGGTGCCGAGTAGCATCAGGCACAGTAGCCCCAAGGAAAGGAAACGCCTCATGGGGTTCTTCCTTTGGTGATCAAATGGGAGAGGTAGCGTGCTCCCCTACTGCGCCATTGCGCTGGCACAGTAGGGGACGAAAGTTACTCGGCGAGCGCTGCTTCGGCTTCTTCTGCTGCGGTGCTGCCCCCACAGGAACCGTTCACAACGTTAAAGTTGCCGCACTCCATGGGCTTGCGCCAATCAGAGATCAGGTCACGGGAGCCCGGCAGGTAATCCGACCACGCATCACCGGCCACGGTAGAGGGCGTTTGCCAGACGATATCGAACTGACCGTTATCCTGAACTTCACCGATCAACACCGGCTTGGTGATGTGGTGGTTAGGCATCATCGCCGAGTAACCGCCGGAGAGGTTCGGCACGGTCACGCCGATAATCGCGTCTTTCACCGTATCCACGTCGGTGGTACCCGCTTTACGCACCGCTTCGGCCCACATGTTGAAGCCGATGTAGTGCGCTTCCATGGGGTCGTTGGTCACCGCCATCTCGTCACCGGTGTGCTCGATCCAGGCGTCGATAAAGTCGTAGTTGGCGTCGGTGTCCACGCTCATGAAGTAGTTCCAGGCGGCCAGGTGGCCCACTAGCGGCGCGGTGTCGATACCGGAAAGCTCCTGCTCACCCACCGAGAAGGCAATCACCGGAATGTCGGCGGCATCGATCCCCTGGTTGGCCAGCTCACGGTAGAACGGCACGTTGGCATCGCCATTGATGGTGGAGACCACCGCCGTGGGCTTGCCCTCTTCGCCAAAGCGGCGGATTTCGGAGACGATGTTCTGCCAGTCCGAATGACCAAACGGCGTGTAGTTGACCATGATGTCTTCTTCGGCCACCCCGTGCTCATCTTTCAGGAACGCTTCCAAGATGCGGTTGGTGGTGCGCGGGTAGACGTAGTCGGTGCCGATCAGCGCGAAGCGTTCGATACCGACTTCGTTGATCAAATACTCAACGGCAGGAATGGCCTGCTGGTTGGGGGCGGCACCGGTGTAGAAGACGTTTTCAGACGACTCTTCGCCTTCGTACTGCACCGGGTAGAAAAGCAGGCCATTCAGCTCTTCCACCACCGGCAGCACCGCTTTACGGGAGACGGAGGTCCAGTTACCGAAGATCACATCCACTTCTTCCTGGGCCAGCAGCTCGCGGGCGCGCTCGGCAAACAGCGGCCAGTTAGACGCGGGGTCGACCACCACGGCTTCTAGCTGACGGCCCAGCAGGCCACCGGCTTCGTTCTGCTGCTCAATGAGCATTTCCACGGTGTCTTTCAGGGTCGATTCACTGATGGCCATGGTGCCGGAGAGCGAGTGCAGAATACCGACTTTGATGGGGTCGTCGTCTTGGGCAACCGCTTGCACGCTGGCGCCCATCACAGCGGCGGTGACCAGGGCAGTGGCGAAACGGCTAAGGGTACGTGGGTGTGTCTTGCGCTGCAGTGTGGTCACTTGAACCTCCTTGCGCCCCTTATGGTTAGGGCTCGTGTTTGGGGTATCGCGACCAAGCGTTGTCGTTATTAATGCGACGGGGGCACTTGGTGCGTCCACTCGTGGGTAGCGAGCCATGGCTCGTTATTCACACGTCGCTATTCATTCTGCAAGGGGTGCGCCAGATTAAAGCAAAGACTATTAATAAAAATAGAATCAAATACTTAGCAGTTTTCAAAAAACACTGTTTTATGCCGCGTGCACAAATATGACGCAATTAGTAAGCCGTCATGCACGCTTGTTATGCACCAATAGGATGCCTTGCACCACAAGAGGGTATTGTCACCGCCAATAAAAAAGCGCCCTAGGAGACCTAGAGCGCCAAGGAGTAAAGCGTTGGCGTTTACTTAGCCGCCGCAGCCGCCTTGCTACGCCGCTTTTTCAGCAGCGGCAGGCCCAGGGAGAGCACCGCGATGACTAGTAGCGCCAGCGAGATCGGCTTATCGATAAAGGTGGTCCAGTCGCCACCAGAGATCTGCAGCGCCCGGCGCATGGACTCTTCCATAATGTTACCCAGGATCAGCGCCAGAATCAGCGGCGCGGTGGGGAAGCCAAACAGGCGCATGCCCAAGCCCAACAGGCCAAAGCCCAACAGCAGCAGCAGGTCGAAGACGCTAAAGCTCATGCCGTAAACGCCGATCATGCAGAAGATCAGAATCATCGACAGCAGCAGCGGGCGCGGCAGGTCGAGGATTTTAGCGATCAGCGGGATCAGCGGCAGGTTGAGTACCAGCAGGAAGATGTTGCCGATATACATACTGGCAATCACGCCCCAGAACACGTCCGGGCGCTGCTCCAGCATCATCGGGCCAGGGGTGACGCCCATTACCAGCAGCGCGCCCAGCAGTACCGCCGTAGTGCCGGAACCCGGTACACCCAGGGTTAAAAGCGGCACGAAAGAGCCGGTACAGGCGGCGTTGTTCGCCGCTTCCGGGGCGGCCACGCCCTTAATGTTGCCCTGGCCAAAGGTGTCGCCATCTTTCGCCAGGCGCTTCTCCATGCTATAGCCCAGGAAAGAGCCAATGGTGGCGCCCGCCCCCGGCAATACGCCGGTAAAGAAGCCCAGTACCGAGCTGCGGCTGATGGGGCCAGCAATTTTCTTCACTTCACTACCGCTCAGCTTGAGCGAGCCGATGGCATTGCGCGGAGCTTCCTTGCCACCGCCCCCACGCAGCAGCATGTAGAACACTTCCGCCAGGGCGAAGATACCCAGCGCCACTACCAGAAAGTCGATACCGTCGAGCAGTTGAATCGAGTTGAAGGTAAAGCGTTCAGTACCGGTTTGCGTGTCGATCCCCACAATCGAGATCATCACACCCACTACCGCCGCAATCAGGCCTTTTACCAAGGATTTATCCGACAGTGACACCACCGCCGTTAAGCCCAGCACCATCAGTGCAAAGTACTCAGCAGGGCCAAAGCTTACCGCCACTTTGGAGAGCAGCGGTGCCACCAGCATCAAAAAGATCACCGATACCGTACCGCCGATAAACGAGGCATACGCCGCAATGGCCAGTGCCTTACCCGCCATGCCCTGCTTGGCCATCGGGTAGCCGTCAAAGGAGGTTGCCACCGTGCCCGCCACGCCGGGGGCGTTGAGCAGAATGGATGAGGTCGAGCCGCCGAAAATAGCGCCGTAATAGACCCCTGCCATCAGAATCAAACCGGAGGAGGGCTCCATGGCAAAGGTAATCGGAATCATCAGCGCCAGCGCGCTGATCGGCCCTAGGCCTGGCAGCATACCGATAATGGTACCGGCAAACACACCGGCGAAAACGTAAGCGATATTGATTGGCTCAAGCGCGATGCCAAAGCCATACATCAGATTGTTTAAGGCATCCATGGGAGTGTCTCGCGTTAAAACCCGCTAAGCGTGCGTCAGCACGCCCTGCTTAGAACGGCAGTACGCCGGTGGGTAGGTAAACATCCATTACCCGTGTCATGGTCAGGTAAAGGGCCAGCACCACACCCAGCGATGCCGCCAGGTTGACGCCGTGGCGGCGATAGCCGTAGTAGGCGGTTAAACCAACGCTTAAGAGCGTGGAAGCCAAGACAAAGCCCAGCGGCACCAGCAAAAACGCATAGGCGGCGATGGCTAACGAGGTCACAATGACACGCGCCCAGGGGGTGAACAGCAGCGGGCCGTTGGTGGCCTCATGGTCGATCTCATCGGCCCCGGCAATAGCGCTCGGCTTTTCAAAAAACAGCAGCGCCGCCAGCAACAGCAGAGACACGCCCAATACTTTGGGGAACAGGTCGGAATCCACCGGACGCGGTAAGGGGAACGTCGGGATTTGCCAAGCCATGGCTAAATAAGCAGCCGCCACCAGCGCCAGTACAAGCGCTAGCCACTGGTTAGTATTCAATCGGGTCATTGGGATTTCTCCGAAGGAGCCAACGCGGATGCGCTGGCCCTCGCGGTAACAGACAGAAAATCCCAGCGGCGTAGCGCCACCGGGGAATCTCTAACGGGCGCTGGCGCTTACTGGCGCAGCAGGCCCAGATCGGTCAGCACGCTGCTGAACTGCTCTTGCTGATCGTCCAGGAAGGCACCAAACGTTTCGCTATCCTGGTAGGCATCGATCCAGCCCAGCTGGTCGCTGGCTTCGCGCCATGCGTCGGTTTCGAGCATTTCAGCGAATAGCGTTTCGTAGTACTCCACCGCTTCTTCCGGCATTTCCGGCGCGCCCATCACGCCACGCCAGATATCGAAGGTGTAGTCGTAGCCCTGCTCTTGGTAGGTGGGCACTTCGGCCAAACCGCCGCCCAGACGCTCTTCAGAAGAGACGCCCAGCGCGCGCAGCTGGCTACCTTCGCCAAGCTGGCCCACGGCTTCACCAGCACCGCCGATCACCGCTTCGATGTGGCCGCCCATCAGGTTGGTCATGGCATCGCCACCGCCGGAGAACGGGATATAGTTCACTGCCGAGGGCTCCATTCCCGCTGCCGAGGCCAAGCCCGCTATTGAAATGTGATCCATGGAGCCAGGCGCACTGCCGCCGCCCACACTCAGGCCGGGGTTGGCTTTGAGCGCTTCAAACAGGTCTTCCAGGGTTTGGTATTCGGAATCCGCCGCGACCAGAATAATCGAGTAGTCGGTGTTGATACGCGCAATCGGCGTGAAGTCGGTGTGGTCGTAGCGGGAAGCGCCTGCCAGCGGCACCAGAATCATCGGCGGGCTGGTGGCAAACAGTTTGTGGGGGTTGCCGCTATCGCGGGCGACCTGGGCCCACGCCACGGCACCGCCGCCGCCAGGTACGTTGATGGCCGCGAAGCTTTCGTCTGCCAGAGACTCCTGCTGAATCACGCGGGACATGGTGCGTACCAGGGTGTCCCAGCCGCCACCGGGGTTAGCCGGCGCAATAAATTCGATAGAGCGGCTCGGGGTCCATTCTTGCGCTTGGGCAGATGTCGTCATGGCCAGGGCCGCCATCGGCAGGGCCAGCACGGCGATGCGCTTCAAGGAAAGCGTAGTCATTGGCGTTCTCCACGTTTTTGTTCAGGCGTTATTGTTCAAACGGTGTTTTGGTGGGCGCGGTTTGTTGTGTGCGCCGAACAAACCAAAAGCACGGCTAACCAGCAGCGCGGGCGCTGGAGTGGTTAGCTTTGTGTGGTTACGCCGTGAACGTTAGAAGAGTGCTACCCCCGACGACAAGCTTATGACCATAAACGACAAACTGTTCTTTTTGTGCGTTTTGTTCATTTTGTTCACGCCGAGGCACTTAGAGACTGTCCAACCACCCCTTAGCGGCGCCTAGCAGCCGATAGCGCCGTTCGGGGCGGCCAACATCGCCATACCCTAGCTCGGCGCTCACCGCCTGTTCAGCGACTAAAAACTCCAAATAGCGCCGCGCGGTTGAGCGGCTGGCGCCCATGGTGCGTGCTACCTGCATCGCGGTGAGCGAGTCGGGCGCGGCAGCCAGCGCATCCACCACCCGGCGCAGCGTTAAGCGGTCGATGCCCTTGGGTAGCGCTCGGCTGTCGGAGCGTGTGGGTTCGCTCGGGGTAACCCGGGCCAACACGTGATCCAACTCGTCCTGGCTCATCTCGGCACGGTTCGCCAGCACTTCACGCTCGCGGCGGAAGCGGGTCAACATCTGGTTCATGCGGGCCGCTTCAATGGGTTTGATCAGATAATCGAATATGCCGCCGCGCAGCGCCTCGCTAATGGTCTCCACCTCCTTGGCGGCGGTCACCATCACAATATCCACATGCACATAGTACCGGCGGATGGACCAGAGTAGCTCCAGCCCTTCAACATCCGGCAGGTAGGCATCCAGCAAAATCAGTTGAATTTCGGCGGCGTGCTGGGCCATCAGCGCCTTGGCTTCACTGCCGTTGCGCGCCATGCCGACCACATAAAACCCGTCGCTCTGCTCAATAAAGGCGCGGTGGATATCGGCGATGCGAAAATCGTCTTCGACGACCAAAATGCCGTATTGCGTCGCAGACATGGCGTTTCCTCTTATTCATTAGCGTCGTCATTATTCGTGTCGTTATGAGGGCGCAGGCTCGGTGGCGGCCTCGGCGCATAGCGAGCGGTCCAGCACGGCAATAAAGCATGCGCCGCCCAGTTCGCTCTCTTCCAGCGTCACTGCGCCCCCGTGCTGGCGGCACAGCCGCGCCACCAGGGCCAGCCCTATGCCCCGATGCTTGCCGGTTTTGGTGGAAAATCCTTCGGCAAAAATCGACTCCGCATGCTCGGCGGGCACCCCGGCACCGTTATCTTCCACTTCAATAAGTAGCTGCTCGCCCAGGTCGGTGAAAAACAGCCGCACAGTGGGCTGGTCGCCGTGAGGGCCGTTGAGCGCGGCGTGGCAGGCGTTATCCAGTAAGTTACCCACCACGCTCATCATGACCTCTTGGCCGGTGGGCGTTAGCGGGCAGGAGAGCGAGCTCTGCTCGTCGATTTCTAACGTAACGCCCAGCTCGCGGGCGCGGGTGAGTTTGCCCAGCAGCGTGCCGCTCAATACCGCATCCGCCACGTGGCGCATTAAAAAGCTCATTTGCGCCTGGGCGCGCTCGGTTTCCTGATGAATCAGCGCCAGCGCTTCGTCGATGCGCTGAAGCTGCAGCAGTCCCGAAATGGTGTAGAGCTTGTTGGAGAACTCGTGGGCCTGGGCGCGCAGCATATCCACATCGCGACTGGCTTGGGTGAGTGCTTGGGAGAGGTCGATAATTTCTCGGCGGCTACGAAAAGTGGCCACAGCCCCTTCTATTTCCCCTTCATGCAGAATCGGCACGCGGTTGACCACCACCGGGTGATCCCCCAGCCACATCTCCTGGTCAAACTCCTGCTCGCCATGCTTCAAGACTTCCAACAGCCGCGAATTGGGCACCACCTCACGGATCGGCTGACCCAGCAGCACATGCTCGTCGGGCAGCTCTAAAAAGCGCCGCGCCTGCTGGTTCACCAGGGTGATATGGCCATCCTGGTTCACCGCGAGAATGCCTTCGTGAATCGATTGCAGGATGGCCTCTTTCTCCATCGCCAAGCGGGCGATTTCGTAAGGCTCCAGCCCTAAAATGATCTTTTTCAAGTGCTGCGACAGCCAGTAAGCACCGGCGAACCCCAGCATAATCATCAGCGCCACCAGCGCCCAGCCGAGGCTGGTGTAGCGGGCCACGTCCATATCGACGCGATCGAGCATAAAGCCCACCGAGACCACCCCGATGATATTGCCCTCCTCATCCCACACCGGAGTTTTGCCGCGCATGGCCGTACCCAGCGTGCCGGTGGCTTCGGAGACATACGACTGGCCATAGATAAGCGCCTGGTCGTTATCGCCGCCCACCATGGGCTGGCCGATACGCTCGGGCACAGGGTGGGAGTAGCGGATCGATTGGGCATTACCCACCACCACGTAGCGCGCGCCGGTCTCCTGACGCACTCGTTCGGCAAGGGGTTGAATAATGGCGGAGGGGTCAGGAGAGGAAAAAGCGTTTACAATCTGCGGCATCCCGGCCACGGTTTTGGCCACAGCCAGTGCCCGCTCGCCCATTTGGTGGGTGATGATCTCGGCTTTGCGGTGGTTCAAATAGGTGCCCTGGGCCAGCAACATACCCGCCAGCAGCAGCCCCACCAGCATCATGACTTGCAGGCGAAAACTGCGTTTGTACCAACGGCGCTTGGCGCGGGTACGGCGCCAGCGCTGTAATTCGGCCAGTGTTCGGGGGCGAGGAGCAGTCATAACGGAACTCATGGTGCGCGACCGCGTCATTATGGCACGCAGTGCCAAGCGGCGTTAGTCGTTGCGCTTTCACCTCACTTTGCTTATATAGCAGCCACTTACTGAACCCAAGCTCAAGGAGGAGTGTCGTGCGACATTTGCTACGCTCACTGGTATTCACTAGCAGCGCACTTTGGGCGACCGGCGTTGCGGCCTCGCCGTTCTATGCGCCGCCGCCTCCGAAAGAGGACACCCCCGAATTTAGCGGCGATGCGGAGCTTGGTTTTACCCGTCTTTCTGGCAACACCGACAGCCAAACACTGATCGGCAAATCGCGTCTGACCTGGCTGACCGGTCAGTTGACCCATTCGCTACGCGGCGAAGTGCGTAACGTCAGCAAGGATGGCGAAACCAGCGCGGAGCAATATCTGCTCGCAGGGCGTGAACGCTACGACTTTAGCGGGCCGCACTACCTGTTTGGCTTTGCCCGCTGGGAGAAGGACCGTTTTGCCGGGTACGACCAACAGCTTTCGGTAATTGGTGGCTATGGACGGCAGTTGTTAGAGAATAAGCAGCACACGCTCTCGCTGGAAGCAGGCCCGGGTTACCGCAATGATCGCCCGCGAAAAGAAGATAACCAGCAGTTGGCCGTGGCCTATACCGCGCTGGACTACCGCTACCGACTCTCTGATTACGCTGATATTGCCCAGGAGATGTCGGTAGAGTACACCGATGCAAACACCACCGGCCGTTCGCTAACGGCGCTTACCGCCCGTCTTAACGCTAGGCTGTCGCTGCGCCTCTCTTATGAAGTGAAGCACAACTCACAACCCCCGGAGGATGCCAGCGAGCGCACTGATACCACGACCAGCGCCTCGCTGCTGTATAGCTGGTAGCACCATCATGGTGCTACCCACGCCGATTAGAAGTGAAATTTAACCAGTGCACTCACCGCGCTTTCCGTATCCATAACGCTGTCGGAAAGGCCATATTTATTGTGCCAGTAGGAGTACTCAATCCCTGCGTAGAGCACTCCTGGACGGCCACGGTAGTGCCCTAAGTCTAATTTTAGCTGTGGGTTGAAATGAAACTCTGCGTCATGGTCCGATGCCGACGTTGAGTAGTCGATATAGCCATCAAACAGAAAACGCGATGCTCCCACCTCAAACGGCGCACCCCAGGTGAGCGTCATTTGCAGATCATCGGCGATTTCACTGTTATTGACGTAGTAGAACGTGCTGTTGAAGTACGTTGTGCCTGGCACGTCCCAGGCGAAGCTCACGCCTGTCAGAATGTTGGTAGCATTGGTGCCGCCGCCAAATTCATAGGTTCCTGCTAGCGACACATCTTTCAGCGCGCCCCGCTGCAAATCGACGCCACTTAGCCAGCCAAGGCTGAGCGTTGGGGAGAATTCGCCATACAGATCGTCGTCACCATCGGCTTTACCTCGCCCTTGGTTACGATCCACAAACAAAAAAGTGCCGCCCCAGTCGTGTGCCGTCACGTTTTCAAAGGTGACATAGGTATCGGTGCGCTCATTACGCCCAAACGCTTGGTACTGATCGCTATATAGCAGCGAGATACTTGAGTCTGAAAATAGTTTTTCAGCCGAGGCAAGCGGTGATATCAACATGGCAGCGGCTAAACTAGCGATGGGTAAATATTTCATTGGGTCCCCTTATTGTTCAACACTGGCTATGCCAGCAAATTCAGTTAAACCGCAGCGGTACTTCGCCGCTACGGCGTTTCTTTTCTCAACTACGGTGTGCCCAGGCAGTCATACGCTTTTCTAATTGGGCAAACAGTTCGTACATCACCATGGCCATCGCGCTGATCACCAGCAGCCCGGCGAATACCAGCCCCATACGCATTTGCGAACCAGCGCTCATCATCAGGTAGCCGATGCCCTGGTTAGAGGCGACGGTTTCCGATACGACGGTGCCCACAAACGCTAGGGTGATGGCGATTTTCAACGAGGCAAAAAAGTACGGCAGCGAACGCGGCAGCCCTACTTTCAAAAGCACATCCATGCGCCGCGCACCCAGTACTCGCAGCACGTCTTCCATTTCTGGCTCCAGGGTTGCCAGCCCTGTGGCCACATTCACGACAATGGGAAAAAAGCAGATTAAAAAGGCAGTGAGAATCGCAGGTACCGAACCGATACCAAACCAGACCACCAGAATTGGCACAAAGGCCACTTTAGGAATGGCATTAAACCCCACCAGCAGCGGGTAGCAGGCGTTATACAAAAAGCGCGACGAGCCGATGATAAAGCCCAGCACTAACCCGACCGCCACTCCCAACCCAAAACCGATCAGCGTGGTCCAGAAGGTTTGCCAAGAGTGCTGACCAATGGGGCCTGCATAGGTAATCAACGCCTGCGCGGTTTCCAAGGCGCCGGGGAAGATAAAGCTCGGTACGTTAAATAGCCGCACCGTGACTTCCCAGATCATCACCAGCACCACCACCGCGATCCAGGGCGCCAGACGTTCAATCAGTTTGCTATTTACGGTCATAAAAAATGCCTTAATGGTGCCGACGCAGAGAGTCATCGATCAGGTGCTACGCACTTCGCCAATCTGGGCGCGTAGTTCCTGCACCAGATCAATAAAGGGTTTTTCGTAGGTGGTCTCCAACGCTCGGGGGCGAGGCAGCTCAATGGAGCGACGCTCAATCACGCGACCTGGGCGGCGGCTCATCACATACACCGTATCGGCTAAGAAGGCCGCTTCACGAAGGTCATGGGTCACCAGCACAACGGTAAATCGCTGGGCTTCCCATAAATCCCGCAGTACGCACCACAGCTCTTCGCGTGTAAACGCATCCAGCGCGCCAAACGGTTCATCCAACATCAGCAGACGCGGCTGGTGGATCAGCGCCCGGCAAATGGACGCCCGCTGCTGCATACCGCCTGATAGCTGCCAAGGGTATTTATTCTCATGCTCGGCGAGCCCGACGGTTTTCAGCAGTGAGCGCGCCCAGCCCACAAACTCCTCGCGGCGCTTACGAAACTGCCGACGGTAGGGCTCAACAATTTCCAGCGGCAGCAGCACGTTATCCAGCGTGGTACGCCAGGGCAGCAGGTTGGCATTCTGAAACGCCATACCGGAGATTTTCAGTGGTCCGGTGACCGGCGCGCCATCCACGCTGACACTCCCTTGGGTAGGTGCGTGCAGGCCTGTGCATAACTTCATAAAGGTGGATTTACCGCACCCGGATGGCCCCACGAAGGCGACAAACTCGCCCTCGCGGATGGAGAGATTAATATCCTCAATGGCGTTGCCTGTGCCGTCATAGGCCAGGCTTACATCATCAAAGCGGACAAACGCTGCCGACATTACTCAGCCTCCGGCAGCAGCATGCGCTCATCGACGGGCGGTAAGAAACGGGAGTCGAAGACTTGGCTGGGTGATGGCAGTGTGGGTAGGTCGTAGGCCTTAGCCACTAGCGCAACAGCATCCCGTAGGCGCTCATCGTCCACTCCCCCCACGCCATACTCGCGGGCATCTGGGGTGTCTACCACGCTTTCCAGGGCCAGCTTCAGACGGCGGGTTTCCATTTCAACGTCAATCAAGCTATCGCGCTCGCGCACGTACTCAATCGCCGCTTCGGGATCATCCAGGGTGTCGCCCAGGGCGCGGTTAAACGCCCGCAAAAAGCCTTGCACAGCCTCAGGGTTCTCGTTGGCGAAGGACTCGCTAACAATGATGGCATTGCCGTAAAGCGGGACCCCATACTCGGGGAACGGCATGATGGTGAGCTCCTCTTCGCTCATTCCCCGCTCTTCCAGGTTCAGCAGGCTGGTGAAGTAGAAGCCGGTAATGGCATCTACATCACCTCGGGTAAGCAGTGTTTCGCGCAGCGTAGGGTCGACGTTTTGCCACTCCACCGCATCGGCCGCTAGATCATTGGCCGCTGCAAAAATACCCCAAGCGCGGTAGCCGGTATCAAAGGCAGGGGCAGCGATGGTTTTGCCTGCTAAGTCAGCGGGCGTCTCAATCCCGCTATCCTTACGAGCAAAAACGGCGGCAGGCGTACCATCGTATACAATATAGACGCCGCTAATACCGGGGCCATCGGGGTTCTCGGCTAGGAATTCCACTAGCGCATTAAGGTCACCAAAGCCCATCTCATAGGCACCCGAGGCCACTCGGTTAATCGCGCCTGCTGACCCGCTGCCGGAATCAATTTGTACATCAAGGCCTTCTTCAGCAAAGTAGCCGCGGGATTCAGCCAACAGAAAGGGGGCGGAAGGCCCTTCAAAGCGCCAATCTAACTGGAAGCGAATGGTTGTCTCTTCCGCCTGACCGACCCCAGGCAGCCATAAAAGAGCCGACGCCCCCAATAATGCAACGCGTTTTAATCCCGGAAAAACCGCTGTTGAAGCATTCATAGCAAGCACACCTTGTATACAAAATTGTGCTACGTACCAAGCATGAATGCTGCCAATCTTTTACAACTATAATTATCTCAATACGTTAATAAGCATTGATAGATAATACTTAGGAAGATATCGCCGTCTATCGCCTTATCTTCCCAAGCCAACATGCCTTATGAAGGTGCGTAGACATAACCATATGCACCAAATAGCAACTTTTTTAGACTTTCGTCTATACACCACGTATACTATGCGCAGTTTCCTGTCCTCGCGCCATTCATTGAATGGCGCTTTTTTTTGCTTTGAAAACCTGTGGCCAGCGGCGTTAAGTCGGCTCCCTCTTGGGTTTATTAAGCTAAAGGTTCTGCTCCCGCTCTTTCCTGCAACCTCCCATTCCAAATAGGTACTCTTCATGAACCAACCTGCCCAACGCGCCGAGGGGCCCTCGCGGTTTTCCCTCGGTGACCCTATTGTGCTGGTGCTTAGCATCGGCTTCATCGTGGCATTTCTGGCGCTTTCGTTTTACGACATTGACCTAGTCGCCAATTCCATCAGCGCAGGCTTTGCCTGGACCGCGCTGGTGCTGGGCAGCTATTTCCAGCTGCTGCTTCTGCTGACGTTTTTTATCGCCATTGGCGTGGCTTTAACGCCTGCGGCAAAAGCTAAGATCGGCAATCTCGATGCACCAGAAATGAGCACCTTTAAGTGGCTCTCCATCATTCTGTGTACGCTGT
>Ga0208472_100028_pt1 | contig 13339 bp, 13 predicted proteins | sample DeeseametaMP0326_FD_184215 | JGI IMG/M metagenome (GOLD analysis project Ga0208472, IMG submission 184215) | Marine microbial communities from the Deep Atlantic Ocean - MP0326 (SPAdes) | ecosystem: Environmental > Aquatic > Marine > Oceanic | place: East of Recife, Brazil, South Atlantic Ocean... | reverse complement strand
CGATCATCATGTCGAGCACGCCTTGGAGGTAAGCGCCGCATCGCGGCTCATTCGCTTGACAGCTTACGAACAACGCCGAGCCCGTCGCCGACGCGGGTTCGGTTTGGCCGATCGCACTATCATGTCAACGGCGGAGCAAAAGTCGGCCATGGGGCGGCGTAAAACCAGGCCATCGTGTTACATGCCCGGGGGGAGTGGCGTGAGGGCGTAGGGGGCGTTTGCGGGAGGGGGCGGAATCCTACGCCAAGCTCGCCCAGATAGCCGGCGCGAGATCTTACTTGTTGCTGCCTTCTACGGTCGCGCCAGAAAGGCGACGGCTCAGTTCTATCCGGCGATGGCTACGCATTTTGAAGGTGTCTGGCCCAACGCGCCGATACTCAATGAAGCCGAGAGAACGCCAAAATCGCTCTGCCGCTTCATTCGCTTCCAGCACGGCCAACCGAATCTCTGTGGCACCTCTCGCAGCGGCCCAGCTTTCGACCGTCGAGTAAATTGAGCGTCCGACGCCACGACCACGCTGTGCGGCATCTACGATCATGAAGCCGAGATACCATGTGCCATCACGCGGATAATCGCGGAGGATGGCCGCGATTGCATATAGGCCGCCAGGCCCCTTCCATCCCAGGACAGCTTGATTGTGGGCGCTCTTTTCGGGCGGCACATCGGAGAAAAGCTCGCGAGCATCGTCCAGCGTGGGCGCGGCCCCGTCCTGCAACAGGAAATAGTCGCTGCAACGGTTGTACAGGTCTGCAACGTCTGCGGCGTCCGCTTGGGTAAGTTTGATCGGGGCTCCCGTCATCATCATCGCGTTTTGGCAGCAAGCACGCGCTGACCGTAATCCCGGAGTTCCCCGTTGGGACCGACATAGCGGTAGAGAGTGACGCGCTCGATCCCGAGTTCCTTGCAGAGGTCGGAAACGGACGTGTCGCGTTGGGCCATAGCAGCCTGAGCGAGCCGCACCTGGGCCTTGGAGAGGGCGAACTTGCGGCCACCCTTGCGTCCCCGCGCGCGGGCAGCGGCCAGGCCAGCCATGGTGCGCTCGCGGATCATATCCCGCTCAAACTCCGCCAGTGTGGCAAAAATGCCGAACACCATCCGGCCCGATGGCGTCGTGGTGTCGATCTGCGCGCCCTTGCCGGTGAGCACCCGCAGACCGATACCGCGATCCGACAGATTCTGCACCGTGCTGACCAGGTGGGTGAGCGTTCGGCCGAGCCGGTCGAGCTTCCAAACGATGAGGACATCGCCGTCGCGCAACGATTTCAGGCAGGCGGCAAGACCGGGGCGATCATCACGGCTACTTCCAGGTCGTCGCTGGTCAGCGTATAATGACGCGCGATCTCGCGCTCATCGAGCGGCGCGCCATAATGCCTCGCCCAGATTTCCAGGCTCACCAGTCGCCGTCTCGCCAAGCATCATCTCCTTCGCTTTGCGTGTCCGTCAGACGGTCCTCTGGCGGCCAACAGGAATATGTCCGTTAACTCTGGACCTGTAACGGCGATTCGGACAAGATCGCATAATGACGGGAAAACGGACAGGATCGGGCATCATGTGGCGCTGATCGGCTATGCGCGCGTCTCGACCGCAGACCAGAAGCTGTCGCTCCAGCTTGACGCGCTGAACACTGCCGGGTGCGACCGTATATTCGACGATCACGCATCCGGGGCAAAAGCCGATCGGCCTGGCCTAACCGAAGCGCTCGCCTATTTGCGCCCCGGCGACACGCTGGTGGTCTGGAAACTCGACCGCCTCGGCCGCTCGATGAGCCACCTGATCGAGAAGGTCGGCGAGCTTGCGGCGCGCGGCATCGGGTTCCGCTCACTCACCGAGAATATCGACACCACCACTTCGGGCGGCATGCTGGTGTTCAACATCTTCGGCTCGCTGGCCCAATTCGAGCGTGACCTGATCCGTGAACGCACTCATGCCGGCCTCAAGGCCGCACGCGAGCGGGGCAACAAGGGTGGTCGCCGGCCTGTCGTTACCCCCGACAAACTACGTAAAGCGCGGGCGCATATCGCAGCGGGCCTCACTGTTCGTGAGGCGGCGGCCCGGCTCAAGATCGGCAAAACCGCCCTATACAAGGCTCTGGAAAACGCGTGAAACCGCTGGCGATCAAGAACTCGTGGGTGCTGGTCACAGGGGCTTCGACCGGTTTGGGCAGAGCGTCCGCCCTCCGCTTGGCGGCATCGTACCAGGCCAAGCCCCTGATTGTTGGACGAAGGCTCGACAACTTGCGGGAGCTACAGACCGAAATTGACGAGCGGTTCAATGTGCCGTGCGAGATTATAGTGGCTGATCAACGTGAAATCGAGGGCAGGGAGAAAATCGCGGCTAAGGTTGCAGAATTGCAAGTAACAGCCGCTTTGTTGGTTGCCGGAATGACGAGCGTTGGTTCATTTGATGCAGGCCGTGCCGACACTTATGCCGAGGTAATTGAAACAAACATACTCGGTTTCACGGATTTGCTGGCTCGCCTGATTGCGATTTTCAGGGAGCAGCCGTTTGAATCCTCAGTAATCGCCGTGTCGAGCCTGGAGGGCGAAACATCCGTGCCCTTCCAAGCGGTCTACGGCGCGTCGAAAGCCTATGTGAGCACCCTCATGCGAGCGCTTTCCGTGGAGCTTGCCGGGACGGGAGTGAGTGTTGGGTCTTTTGCACCCGGTGGAATCGACACAGACATGGCTGCCCTCAGCGATTTGAAGTGGGGGAGGTTGGGTTTGATGGACGTTGACCGGTGCGCGGCCCATGCAGTCCACGCTCTGGTTTATCGGCAATCCTTCGCCATACCGGGGATGGGCAACCAGCTCACATATTTGGCGAGCAGGGTTCTACCTCGATCGTTGGTCAATCGGATTGCCGCCCTCCCATATCGGCGCCCGTAGGGCGGCACCACATAAAAGGGGCAGGAAAGCCTGCGAATAGCATCTGCTGGCATCGTACCGGATTTGTTCGCCCTTAGACCCAATGACTGCCTGAGCCATGAGGGCTTTGATCTGCGATGCTTCACCTGCGGAGGGTCAGCAACGGAGATGATCGATGGCAAAGAGATTGAAGTACATCGGGCTGGACGTGCACAAGGAGACGATCGCGGTGGCCGTGGCGGAGGGCGAACGCGGCGGCGAGGTTCGCTTTCATGGCACGATCCCGAATGAAGACGATGCCGTACGCGGTATGGTCAAGCGTCTGGCTGGACCTGGCATCACCCTTGATTTTTGTTACGAGGCGGGACCTTGCGGCTACGGCCTGCAGCGCCTTCTGACCCGACAGGGGCAACCCTGCATTGTCATTTCCCCCTCAATGATGCCGAGACGTCCTGGTGACCAGATCAAGACCGATCGGCGCGATGCAATGACGCTGGCGCGCCTGCTCCGCGCCGGAGAGCTGGCCCCGATCTGGGTGCCGGATGAAGCTCATGAGGCAATCCGCGATCTCATCCGTGCGCGGCGGTCGGCGCAGGAAGACACTTCGGCTGCCAAGCAATCGGTGCGCAGCTTCCTGCTTCGCCATGATCGCAGATTTTCCGGAAAGTCGGCATGGACCAAAACCTACTGGCGCTGGCTGTCGGAGCAACGTTTCGATTTCGCGCATCAGCAACTGGCTTTCGAGGAGGCCAAGCGTCGTGTCCTGGAGGCGCAGGCACGAACTGCACGCCTTGAGGCGGCGCTCGTCGAAGCGGTCGATGGCTGGCGGTTCGCACCGCTGGTTCGCAGTTTGCAAGCCCTTCGCGGTGTTCGCCTGATTGTCGCGGCAACCCTGGTCGCGGAGGTCGGCGACTTGACGAGGTTTCAGAACCCCAAGCAGTTGATGGCTTACCTCGGGCTGGTCCCGTCGGAATATTCGAGTGGCGCGCGAGTTCAGCGTGGCCGGATCACGCGCGCCGGAAACGCTCATGCCCGCACCATGCTGGTCGAGGCGGGATGGACCTATCGACTTCCTGCCCGCGAAGAGCGACGTTACCGGGATCGCGTTGCGGATCTTCCCGAAGATATTCAGGCGATCGGTTGGAAGGCTCAGGTGCGGCTATGCCAGCGGTTCCGCCGCCTCTCGGCGACAGGCAAGCCGCAACCCAAGGTCAACACGGCGATCGCCCGTGAACTTGTGGGTTTCGCCTGGGACATCGCCCGTCGCGTGCAACCGGTGGTGGCGGTCTGACCCGCCAGGGGTAGAGCTTCGGCTCTGGCCTTTGGCGACATAGGCATGGCCGGTGTGTCGCGGGCGCCCGACTGTGATGGGCAATCCTCGGTGTACGTTGGGGCAGGCAAGTCCGATGCCCGTGCTTAGAGTGAGGAAGGTCCAGCGACGGAAACGGGTATTGCGGTAATCAATCCGCGGATGAGAGCGTGATCAATCGTCGTCGATCAGGAGCCCGCGGCACTCCGGCCATGCCAAATTCACCGCTAGCCCAAAGGCCAGCGGACGCGTAAACTCGCCTTGTAACGCAGATGGCAGTCATGAGAGCGTGCAGATACGTCACTTTCGTGTAGTCACCCCAAGAAGACTTTGGCCGCATGCGTTTTCCAGTTGGCGACGATCCATGCGGGACGAAAAGGCGAACTTGTTTCTACGACATCGGGATGTAGTTCATCGAGCAATGCTGTCACGGGGGCTCCGTCCCAGAACATACCATAGCTTCGGTCGAACGGCAGGCGGGGTGCGGCTACCCAGAAAACGCGCCCCCCGCAGGGGCGGTGTTCGAGACGATTCTCATGTCCGGGGGCAACGACAATAAGTTCGTGACCAAGATCAGCCAAGAGGCGCATTTTCCGGTTGACATACGTTCGAACACCACCCCCTGTTGGACAGTAGTATTCATTGACATCGACAATTCGCATCGTCTCATGAAGCCGTGCTGTTGCAGGTAACTAAAGCGTTGAAATAGGACAAAGAGGTAAACAGGAAATATCCTGTCAACCGTACTGGATTATTCAAGTTGATAACCGGTAAGTGTGATCCGCATGCGAGCGTATCGCCCGATGATGCAATTTAACTGCGGTAATTTCATTGCCAATTCGTCTCTGTATCTCTACGCGCAAGTATCTTTGCCACTAGCAAAGTTTGTACTACGAATAGGCAGATCAGCGCGGTGCCGATGAAGCCGACGAGAGTGTTGAGTACCGGTATCCTCCAGATACGGTCTCCGCCGGGCTCAATTGCCATCATCGCGATCGTCAACAGGATCAGGAAGAGGCGAAGCTCGGTAGGACCCATTGAGAGATAGGATAGGCGTAATTCGCCCATCACTCGCGCTGCGAGGAATGTGTGAATCGACATCAACAGGTAACCGGCCAGCGCGACCATGGCGATGTCCATCGTCACGTATGGGGAGAGGCCGATGCCGGCCACGATCAGCAGATTTGCCATTCCGTCACAACTGTGATCGATGAAGTACCCGTAAGAGGGGCGCTCGATCTTACGATACCGCGCGAGGCTTCCATCCATTGAGTCGCCGAACCATTGTACGACATAGCCGGCGAGGGACAAAAGTAACCAAAGGCGACCAAGATTGCTCGCGATGTAGCCGCCAAAAACCATCGCGGCTCCAATCATGCCGATTGCGGTTAGCCGATCCGGCGTGATGGAAGCGGGCATTCGGGCGCAAAGCCATTGGAGAACCCGTCGTTCGCTCTTGGCAAGCCAATTCTCTTGTATGCGGCGTAGTTCGGAACGAGCAGGAGAGCCATGCATCATGGGAAAACCGGGAGCGTACGGCGCGTGATCGGTTGCGGTGACGTTCGCCCATGCAGAGCGTCAATCTCCGCCTGGCGGCCTTCCAGATAGTTCCTGCGCGAAGCAGCATACGGGTCCGGCGTGTCTTTCAACTCGCGAAGTTGTGAGTCGAACTGGACCCGGTAATCAAGCGACCCAACGATGCTTGCTGGAACCGTGTAGGTGGGCTGGTTGAACGGCTGGCCGAACGCCGACGGAAGAACCATTCGGTCGATACCAAGGCCGATGAGGTCTCTGACGGTCGTAGGGCCGATCAGCGGAAGGAACAGAAAGGGGCCGGGCTTTACGCCGTAATAGCCCAGTGTGTTGGCAAAGCCGTTCGATCTACGAGGTAGTTTGAACGGTTTTTTCCGGGCGACATCGATCATCCCGGCGACGCCGACCGTTGTGTTGATCGCAAACCGTCCGGCCGTCTCGGCCGCCTTGCCGGGTTTGAGCTGAACGAGGAAATTGAGGAATGCAACCGGTTCAGCCAGATTATTGAAGAAATTGCGGATTGCCCCACGAACCGGGCCAGGCAAGGCGCGTTGATAGGTCATCGCCACCGGCGCGACGACCGCCTTGTCAACGGTCTGGGTGATTGCAAATGCCTGTGCGTTGACAGCTTGCAACGGATCTCCCGGCGCATGACCCGGTCGAGCAGTGACCACAATGTCATTGTGTTCGACCGTCTGCTGCTCGGCGCCAATATCTATCGGCAAACCTTCCTCCGGTGACGACGGTGGCGTGGGAGCCTCAACGGGGTTTGCCGACGTTGCTTCGCCTTCGGAGCCTATAGCCGGTACCTCTTGCGGCACATGGCCGACAGGTGCCGTTTCTTGAAAAAGCACCGGCACGATCGCCATCTGATCCAGCATTACTGGAGGAGGCAGAAACAGTGCCGCAGCCACGATAGCAGTGCCCAACTCATAACCTTTCGACAGGAAGAGCTCACCTGGGCGTTGCAAGTCCACCGCCTTTGGGCCATCCTCTGCGAATGAGACGCCGCCGCAGGACGCAACCGCACCTGCCGAAAAGCCGGGACTGATTTTTTGCCTCCGAACGCCCCTGGAGAAAAAGGTAAACGGGAGAAGCTCGTCCACGCCCCGCAATCCGGTCTTGCCGCCGTGTACGAAGCGTACCGTCCGGAGCTTCTGCGCTTTCTGGTCACGCGCACAGGCGATCCGGTCGAAGCGGAAGACGTGCTTCAGGAACTCTGGCTGCGAGTTCATGCGGCCGGCGGCAGCCCCGTCGCAAATGGCCGCGCGTATCTCTACCGCGCAGCACAGAATCTTGTGCTAGACCGGATGCGGGAGAGGCGCCGACGCGCGACGCGCGACCGTGACTGGTCAGACGCGGAGTATGGGGCTGCCGGCCTAAGCGAGGCAGCCGATCCGCGCCTGAGCGCCGACCAGGCAATGGAGGAGCGGGAGCGCTCGGCAAGGCTGGAGATCGCTATCGCGGCGATTCCGCCCGCAGCCGGCCGAGTGTTCCGGCTTCACAAGCTCGATGGGCTACCGCACGCGGACGTTGCCCGAGAGCTCGGTATAACGCGCAGCGGCGTGGAGAAGCACATGGCAACCGCGATGGCTTTTCTTCGCCGGACGCTGAAGGACTGAGGCGGGATGGCTTGCTCGGCGTCTTACATTCGAACCAGGAGGCTGTCGGTGTGCTCCGTCGGCGGCGATGCGCAATGACCACGACAGAGGACATCTACGAGCAGGCCGCGCTGTGGCATCAGGGACAGCATCGCGACGACTTTGACTGGGATGGCTTTACTCGCTGGCTAGCTGCGAATCCTGAGCATCGTGCGTGTTATAACGAGATTGCGCTGCTTGATGAAGAGATCGATCGCCTACGGCCCGCTCTTCTTCCGCGCGCGGTCAAAAACAAAGGCGCACGCAAATGGCTGCGCTGGCGCATCGTCGCGGGCGCCGTTGCAGCCTCGGCCGTGGCCATCGTATCACTGCCGCTTCTGCGCTTTGACGCGCCGACCCCCTCGCCGACCTATCGCACTGCCGCCGGCGAGATGAGGTCTGTGACGCTACCAAGCGGTGCGAAAGCGACACTGGCACCGGGATCGACATTGGTTGCCAATGCCGACAATGCCCGCCACGTGCGGTTGACCGGGACCGCGTTCTTCGAAGTGCGCCACGATTCTGCTTCGCCCTTCACTGTCGAGGCAGCCGACTTCCTCGTCAAAGATGTCGGCACCCGGTTCGATGTCTCTTTGGAGAACGGTGTACTCAGGGTCGCGGTTCAGGCCGGGACCGTGTCGGTGAGCTCGGTTCGGTTCGCTCAACCCGTAGTGCTAGACGCGGGCAAGGCGCTTTTCGCAGACCCGGGACGCGGTGTGGTGGAGATCACTGCCCAGGCGACCGAGGCCGTCGGGAGCTGGCGGCAGGGTCGGCTCGTGTATAATCGCGCGCCGCTCGGGCTGGTCGTCGCCGATGTGTCGCGCTACGCAGGACGGCGGGTGGAGATCGGCCGCGACATGGCCCGCAGACGCTTCTCTGGCGTCATCACGATCGAACCGGGCGCGTCAGCCATCGACACGCTCAAGCAGCTGACGGGGTTGGATGCGAAAGTGGAAGGAAGCACTGTGCGTCTCGTCCGTGGCGCTAGCGACTAGCGTTGCCGGACCGGCAGCGGCTCAGGAGCGTGTCCTTCTGATCGACGTCCCCGCTGGTACGCTTGAAGCGATGCTCGCCGCGCTCGCCACTCAGACGAAGACATCGTTCGCGCTCGATGCTCCGCTTCCGCGGCACCGGGTGATCGCGTTGCGAGGCCGGATGACGATCGATGCCGCATACGCGCGGCTATTGGCAGGCACTGGCCTGTCCGCCCGCCGCGTGGGACCCGCGACCTTTCGGATATCGGCTGCCCCCGCCGCCCCGAACGCCGGCCCGACAGCCGCCAGCGCAGATCCAACCGTTTCATCGGACATCATCGTCACCGCCAGGAAGATGCGCGAGTTGCTTTCGCAAGTGCCGGGACCGGTCACGGTCCATGTACTGGATGGAAGCGCCGCCGCGGGCTCGGACGCTGGCACGTCGGCGGTGGCGACCCAGGTTCAGGGATTGATTGCTACGAATGGCGGGCCAGGTGCGAGCCGATTGTTCTTGCGGGGCATAGCCGACAGTCCGTTTATCGGCTTCGGACAATCCCCGGTGAGCGTGTACCTGAACGAGGCCCGGATCACTTACGACGCGCCCGATCCCGACTTCCGAATGGTTGATGTGGATCGGGTCGAGGTACTGAAGGGACCGCAGGGGCCGCTTTACGGCACGGGAGCACTGGGCGGCGTCTATCGCGTGATGACCATTGCGCCCGATTTGGTCCGATTTGCCGGCCGCTCTCGCCAGCGTCTCGCCGCCCTACTTGGTCACGGCGTCGGCGGGTCTGTCGAGGCAGTCGTCAACTTGCCCGTGCGTCAGAATCAGACCGCCTTGCGGTTGGTCGGCTACGCCGACGTCGCTCCAGGCTGGATCGACAACGCTGGAGGTCGCTCGGACGTCAACCAAACGGTCGTGCGCGGCGCTAGAGCGTCGCTTCGCGTTCTCCCGCGTGAGGGTTGGACCTTTGATTTCGTCGGTGCCGGTCAGAGCATCCGCGCGCGCGACAGCCAATATGTGGATCGCGACAGGGAGGAATTGACACGGGGGGACCGGCTGCGGGAGCCGCGGTCGAATGACGTCGTGCTCACCTCGGGGGTCTTGCAAGGCGAGCTCGGGTCACGTGTCCTAACCGTTTCTACAAGCCTCGCTACGCAGTGGACGCTTAAGGTTGACGACGCGAGCAGCGCGGCCGCGGTCCTCGGTCTGGTCGCGCCGCTGCGCTATGCCGAAACCCGCACATATCAGGTATTTGACCAAGAAATCCGCCTTGCGAACAAAAGCGGCCGAACGCCCTGGGCATTGGGCGTTTCGTACCTCTCATCCCGAAGCAGCGCTCGCGGCCGTGCATCGGAGGCCGGCCCGGTGGTCGCAGAATTGTTGGATGCTTCAAGAAGCGTCACCGAAACGGCCATGTTTGCCGAGGGTAGCCGGCCGCTTATCGACGGTCTTCGCCTCGGCCTCGGCCTCCGCGTTTTCCGCTCAACCGTCAAGGAGGACCGCGACGATGACGGCGGAACCGAAGTTCGGGCCAAGACTTCGTGGGGCGTCTCGCCCAGTGCGACGCTGTCGTGGTCGCCCTCATCAGTCTCGCTAGCCTATCTTCGCGTGGCGTCTGCGTTCCGGCCGGGAGGTCTTGATCCGTCGAACATGGAAACCCGCCGGTATGACGCCGACCAGTTGGTAGCTTTTGAAGCTGGCTTTCGACAAAATTCAATTAACGGCCGACTTCAGTTTGAGCTTGGCGCGTTCAGCTCCTTATGGTCGGACGTTCAATCGGACTATCTCCTCGATACCGGCCTTGTAGCCACGCGCAACGCTGGCGACGCAAGGATTCTCGGCGGCGAACTCACCGTCCGGTGGCGGCCGACGGCGGCTTGGTCCTTCGTCGCGGGCGCGTCCGGCCAGCGGGCTCGCCTTATTCGCGGTATCGACGGTGCCGATCTGGAGCGTGACCCGCGCCTTCCTGTTGTGCCTGGCGTGTCCGGCCACTTCGAGGTGCGGCATTCGATTAATGCTAGTTCCTGGCAGGTGTCGCCTACAGTAACCGGCCGCTACGTGGGGCGGTCTAGGCTGAGCCTGGACCCGGGACTCGATCGGCGGATGGGCGGGTTCGCCGAGTTCGCGGCGGGGCTCGAGGTCCGCAGGGGACCGTTCGCGGTGGAACTGTCCGCGACAAACATCTTCAATGCGCGGGGCGACACACTTGCCTTTGGCAATCCCTTTTCGGTACGCACAGAACGCCAGTACACACCCGCCCGCCCACGCGCCTTCGCGATCTCACTATCTCGCGACTTTTGAAGGCCGTGCAGGTCCGCTCGTTTCTAGCAAGCGGACTGCGGATTTGTTCGGCCGCGGCGTCTTCAGACAATAGACATTATTCCAGAGCGGTCGGGAAAATTGATGACGCGAGCAAGGACGCTTCCCAGCGCACCAAGTCATGCGCTGGTGATGTATCAGTCTGAGCTGGGGGCTTGCCGCTCGCATCGGAGCGGTGGCGGCGATGATGGTCGTGGCTCTATCGCACGAGCCATGCGACCTATAGCGGAACGCTATCTGCGCGCGATGCCACCTTTGTGTCGGCGTTCGAGCCACGCGAATTGTCCGGGGCCTGTGGCAATGGACTTCGATTTTCGGGACCTAACTAACATGAACATCGGGCCTTTGGGCTTGCCCATCAAACCGAGTACGCTGCCAGCCACGCTCAGGACGCTTCAGGGCGTTGTCCGGCCCCGCTTCACCCGTTGGGGTAGCCTTGCGTTCTCGCTAGCGATTCTTGCCGCCGTTGCATTTCAGCTGCGCTCCATCGATTTCATAACTCTCACCACCTTAGTACCGACGAGCGCTCTGTTCTGGTTGGCGTTTGCGGCTTCCTACCTAGCTACACCGGTGTCCGAGTGGGCGATCTTCCGGGGGCTATGGCGCTTGCCCGTCGTTGGTCTGCTTCCGTTGCTTCACAAGCAGGTGACCAATAATCTTGTCCTGGGCTACATGGGAGAGACGCAGTTCTATCTTTGGGCAAAACGCCGGGCTGAGATGGTCGCGTCGCCATTTGGTGCCGTAAAGGATGTCGCGATTCTGTCCGCGCTTGCTGGCAATGTGGCGACGATCGCCGTACTCGCTCTCGCCTATCCCATGTTCCTTGAGTTGAGGACCGGAAGCGTCGGAACCGCGATTGTCGGGTCTGTGTTTTTCGTGATGGCCGTGTCGATCGGTATCACCGCATTCGGACATCGAATGTTCACGCTTCGTCGTCCTGTGCTGATCCGCATCTTCGTCGTCCATCTCCTGCGCATTGCGGCGACGGTGACGCTCTCCGCGCTTATGTGGCATCTCGTTGTTCCCGACGTCGCAGCAGGAAGGTGGATATTGCTGGCGAGCGTCCGCCTGATGATGTCGCGCCTTCCGCTAGTCCCCAACAAGGACGTCGCGCTCGTGGGCGTTGCTGCCCTTTTCGTTGGCCAAAATCTGGAGATCGTTGCTGCGATCGTACTCGTCACAGGTATCACGGTCGCGGCCCATGTCCTCGTGGGTATCGTACTTGGATTCGTCGCACTCGCGCCCGAGACCTACCACTATAAGCGTCGTATTCGCGCTCACGCGCAGGCATGTCGCGAGCCGGGTCCTGTTTACGATGCCAAGCGGTCGCCGCCGATGCTTAAGGACCAACTCATCTAATAAAAATCTCACAATAATGAGAATATCTATGAAATATAGATTGAGGTGGATACCCGGACTTGCAACAGGTGCTATCGCGGTCGCGATAGGAACATTTGTTCATGGTTGGTATACCGGTCACTGGAGTGGATTGGTAGGAGAGTTACCGATCCGGGCCGCTATCATGATGCCTTTCTTTGTGTTAATTTACCCGTGGATTTCATCAAGTGAAAAATTCTGCGCGAAGAAGTGAGATCTGCGGAGGCTCAAGAAGGCCTTGCAAGTCATTGCGCTTATCGGGAACCTGAAGCTGGGGCGTACGACATGAACTCAGTGAATATGTCAGTTTTGTAAGTCGGTGTCGGCAGAAGCGGGGCATTTCCGCCATTGCCGTTTCCCGGAGTGCCACAGTCGGTTTCGCAGCCATCGAAGTGAGTGGCAGCAGCCGGCATTTCGATCGAAGTCGGCGTCGGCGGATGGTCCATAAACCGTGCAGAGAAGTGGCAAGCGGCTCTTATACACAAAGAGTCATCTGGTTTCGTCGTGCAGCATGGCCGGTTCTCAGCCAGCGGCCTGTTGTGGGGCCCAGATCAAATGCACCTCCCCTTGAACCGCCTTTGAAACGCGGCTACTCGGCCTCGAATCGCGTAACAGTATAACACCGCGCGGACGCAATATTCTTCAGGCAAGGCGATGGGAATGAGAACCAGGGCGGTGCTTTTAATCGGGATTTCTCTTGTTGCGATCAGCGGCAACGCGGTCGCGCAGAGCGCGTCTACCGCAATGCCGAGCAGCAAAACCGATGCCGCGAACGCGCCGACCGCTCAGGCGACTGCGCCTAGGCCATCCCGCCCGGAGATACCCGCTTCGGACCGCGACATCATCGTCACCGCCCCACTCCAGCAAAGCGAAACCGACGTCCTTCAGGGCACATCGGTGCTGAAGGGTGAGGCGTTGACCCGAGACTTGCGCCCGTCACTTGGCGAGACGCTCTCGCGTCTGCCGGGCGTGTCGGCGACCTCCTTCGGCCCTTCGGCGTCCCGGCCCATCCTGCGCGGTTTCCAGGGCGAGCGCATCCGCGTGCTGACGGACGGTATTGGCGCGATCGACCTGTCCAATACCTCCGTCGATCATGCGGTGGTCATCGACCCGCTCCTGGCCGAGCGCATTGAGGTGCTGCGCGGGCCATCGGCGCTGCTGTTCGGCTCGTCTGCGGTGGGCGGGGTGGTGAACGTCATCGACACGCGCATTCCGCGGACCCGGCCCGAGAACGGCTATCGGCTGAATGGCATCGCCACCTACGGCTCGGCCGCGAACGAGCGTTCGATCGCCGGCGCTGCTGACGTGGCGGTCGGTCC
>Ga0208472_100027_pt1 | contig 13344 bp, 10 predicted proteins | sample DeeseametaMP0326_FD_184215 | JGI IMG/M metagenome (GOLD analysis project Ga0208472, IMG submission 184215) | Marine microbial communities from the Deep Atlantic Ocean - MP0326 (SPAdes) | ecosystem: Environmental > Aquatic > Marine > Oceanic | place: East of Recife, Brazil, South Atlantic Ocean... | reverse complement strand
CTTCCCACAGCTGTTGAGCGGTCTGCGTGCTGCTGGTGAGACTGGCAGACACTGCGTCCATATCCACTCGACGTGGGTTTCTTACCGCAGGCTCCAACTGCTCAACGCCCAAACCAATGTGACGCTCGATTAACTGCAGGTCAGCTACTGCCTCAAGACCTGCGCGGTTGAGAGTTTCAAGCCGCTCTCCAGAAGCATTTAAGCCATACAGCCCTAACCCGCCCGATAAACCCAGCAGGACCACTGCAACGACAACCATGCCGGTTAACTTGGCTTTTAAGCTTGTGAACTGAAAGCGCGCCACAATACCGCCAAGCCCCCGGCGCTTTAATGCCCCCTGGTGCAGACGATAGCGGCGGGATTTACCCTTTTCGCGTATCTCCGCATACACTCGGTCTGCCAAGGCGATCTGTTTATCCGAGGCTTTGCGGCGTAAAGAGGTGTAGCCAACAATGCGGTCGCCATCTCTCAAAGGTGCCACTGTGGCATTGACCCAGTAGTGATCACCATTTTTACGGCGATTTTTAACCGTTCCCTGCCAAGTGCCACCTGCCTGAATGGTTTTCCAAAAATCGGCATAAGCGGCTTCGGGCATATCGGGGTGGCGAATTAAATTATGCGGCGCGCCAAGCAGTTCATCCCTTGAATAGCCGCTGACTTCCACAAAGGCTGCGTTGGCATAGGTCACATTACCTTTTAAATCAGAGCGTGAAATAAGCACGGTCTCTTCATCAAGCACATATTCGCGTTGGGTAACGGGCTGGTTATTACGCATAGAAGCTCCCCAGGGGCATTTTTTAATAATTTGATTTTTCTTTATTATCCAGAATTAGCGGGGCACTTAACCAGTAAACAGATGTAAAAAAGCGCCGCTCTCTTCAGAGCGGCGCTTTTAATGATTTTATTGCTTGTGTAAGCCCATCATGCTGGCCAGCTACTTGAAGACCACATTAGCAACATCCCGGTAGCGATTAGCAAAGTGCACCGTCATCCCCTCTTTTAGGTAATCCGGTAGCTCCTCGTAATCACGGCGATTTGCCTCAGGCAAGATGACCTCAAAGATATCGCTGCGCCGTGCGGCAATCACTTTTTCGCGGATACCGCCTACCGGTAGCACCTGGCCGGTGAGGGTTAACTCACCGGTCATCGCCAACGGGCGAGTGATGGCTTGATGTTTAGCCAACGACAGTAGCGCGGTGGTCATGGTTACCCCGGCAGAGGGGCCATCCTTCGGCGTGGCTCCTTCAGGCACGTGGAGGTGAACAAAGGCAGAGTCAAAGAAATCTGCATCCGCACCGTACTCCGCCAAATGCCCCAAGGTGTAGCTGTAGGCAATATTGGCCGACTCTTTCATCACATCGCCCAGCTTGCCGGTTAGCTTGAAGCCGCGATCTAGCGAATGCACCTTGCCTGCCTCAATGGGCAGCGTGGCACCGCCCATGGATGTCCAGGCAAGCCCTGTGACGACTCCTTCGCCTTTCAGGACTTTCTCTTTACGGAAAAGCGGTGCGCCCAGGAACTCTTCCAGGTTCTTGACCGAGACCTTGACGGTTTCAACATCTTCTTCCAGCAGTTTCACCGCGGCTTTGCGCACAATGCGGTGCAGCTGTTTTTCTAACTGACGTACGCCTGCTTCACGGGCATAGCCGTCAATCACCTGCTTCAGCGCCGCATCGCTCAAGTTAATGCGCCTCTTCGACAAGTTGTCGCGCTTAAGCAGCTTGGGCCAGAGGTGATGCTTGGCGATCTGCAGCTTCTCTTCAGCGATATAGCCCGACAGGCGAATCTGCTCCATACGGTCGAGCAACGGCCCGGGGATGCTATCCAGCGTGTTAGCGGTGCACACGAAGAGCACCTTGGAAAGATCCATCCGCACGTCGAGATAGTGGTCGAGGAAGTCAACGTTCTGCTCGGGGTCAAGCACTTCCAGCAGCGCCGAGGCGGGGTCACCCTGGAAAGATTGACCCAGCTTATCAATTTCATCCAGCATGATGACCGGGTTTTCTACCTCAACCTCTTTGAACGCCTGAACGAGCTTACCGGGCATTGCGCCTACATAGGTGCGTCGATGGCCTTTGATTTCAGCCTCATCCCGCATACCGCCCACCGAGAAACGATAAAACTTACGTCCCAGCGCTTCGGCAATAGAGCGGCCAATGGAGGTTTTACCCACCCCTGGCGGGCCAACCAGCAGCACAATCGAGCCGCCTACATCGCCTTTAAAGGTGCCCTCGGCAAGGAACTCGACAATCCGCTCTTTCACGTCTTTTAGGCCATCGTGGTCGCGGTCGAGGACTTCTCGAGCATGGGCAAGATCCAGCTTATCCTGGCTGGTTACTCCCCAAGGCAGCGAGGTTAACCAGTCCAGATAGTTGCGGGTGGTGCCATACTCCGGCGAGCCCGTTTCCAGCACGCTGAGTTTATTCAGCTCCTCATCGATACGTGCCTGAACTCGCTCTGGCACCACCAAGGATTCCAGCCGGTTTCGGAAAGTATCCACGTCGTTTTCGCGGTCATCTTTAGAGATGCCCAGCTCACGCTGAATCACCTTCAGCTGTTCGCGTAGGAAAAATTCCCGCTGACGCTCCTGCATCTGGGCATTGACCTGCTCGCTGATTTCGCTTTGCAACTGGGCGACATCGATCTCTTTACGCAGCAGCGGCAGCACTTTTTGCATCCGCTCGGCAACGGGTAGCGTTGCCAGCACGTCTTGCAGCTCTGGGCCTTTGGCCGAGGTAATCGCGGCGGCAAAGTCGGTCAGCGGGCCGGGCTGATGGGGGCTAAAACGGTTAAGGTAGTGTTTTAGCTCCTCCCCGTAGAGCGGGTTAATGGGCAGCAGCTCTTTAATGCCGTTGATGATCGCCATGGCATAGGCACGGGTCTCTTCATCTTCGGCATTGACCGGCTCTTTCGGGTAAGTCACTTCCACCAAGTAAGGCGGCTCTTTGGAGAGCCAGCGCTGGATTTTAAAACGCTGCAACCCCTGAGCAATGAACTGAATCTGTTGATCTTCGCCTTTGAGCTTATGCACCTTCACTGCGGTGCCAATCTCGGGGAAGACTTCATGATCCAGCGACTCAACGCCATGCTCCCCAACAAACGCAACGCCGATAGTGTGGTGTGGCGTGTTATTGACCCGGCGCATGGTCTCTTCCCAGCGCTCGCGGTTAATGACCAGCGGCTGAACCTGGGCAGGAAAGAAAGGACGGTTATGAATCGGTAGCAGGTAGATGCGCTCGGGCAGCATCTCACTGGCAGGCAATAGCGAATTTACCCGCTCCCCATCAGAGCGGTAACCGTTGCTTTTGGGGTTATCTTCTTGAGAATCGTGCGACTCACTCTCAGTAAGCCAGTCTTGATGTTCGTGTTCTCGATCGTAATCCTGGTCGCTCATGCGCCCTCCCATCAACAGTCACTAGTGGCTTGGGCCACTCAGCATTGCTAAAGGAATGTGGGCACACAGGGAAAACTTCAACCCTCAAGGCAATTTAGCCAATGGTTATGAAAGCATTCATGGCCAAAGCGTCGGCATAGGGCGGCCATTCACACGCCAGACTCCTCGAATCACATCAAACTGCAGCTCCCGCGTGCCTAAAGGCAAGCCCAACCAAAGGGCGGCAACCGTTGGGGCATCATGCCAAATAAAATCGCCGTCGATGCGCTCTAGCCAGCGAGCACGTTCATCGGATTTACCAAGAGCCGTGATACTTAACTCATCCAGGCGGCGCGCATCAAAAAACAGAGCCCCCTCGGCATCCACCTGCAAGCCAAGCAACGGGCTATCAATATCAATAGTGGTAACATCTAAGCGCGGAGAATTACTGAGTACCTGGAGCAAATTTGGCTCTAAGCGTGACAATAAGCCTTCTGCCATAGGCAGGCTAGCATCGCCCCAAGCAGCCTCCTGACGCAGCCGACGAATGGTTGCCCGCACTGCATCTCCGTTTAGCCGGGAAAGCTCCGCTTCTATACGGCCGCTTAACAGCGAGGTATCAGGTGCTTCGCTAGGCACACGCACATCGCCAATAATCAGCTCGCCCTTCAAGCGCAGCTCACTCTCATCCAGCTCCATATGGCTATGCACATCTAAGGGTGTGACATGAATATCGTAAGCGGGATAGCGCAGCTCTAAACTTTCAATATGCAGATGGTCGCGCTGAGCAAAATGGTAGGCATCTTCAATATAGGTATAACGGCTTTCTAGCTGGGTTGGCCCCAGCGTGAGTTGGGCAAGGCCATCGGTCAGCGTGAGCTGTTCCAGCAACCCGCGCAAACGCCAGTCACCAAACAGCCCCTCTAGCCGAACGCGAGCACCACGAACCGCCAGCTCACGCCCGCTCTGCTGAATCACAAAGGGCGCCAGGGCCAGACGCAGTTCGGTGTGCCCACTCAACGTTTGGTAGCGGCCTTGCCAGCGTGGCACCGAAGGCGCCGAGACCTCACCCACCGCTTTCTGCAATACACTATCCAAGCGCGGCAATAGGGTGCCTTCAACATCCGTGCTGAGCACACCATGACGGGCCCGGTAGGTCAGTTCCAAACGCCAAGGCCGACCTAAAAGAGGAGAAAGAACCAGCCCTCCACGGGAGGTTAGCCACCCCTGGTGGTTCTCAATTCGACTGACACGCCACTCGCCCCGCGCCTCCAGATCTTCCAGCGCTTGGCGTAGGCTACGTTCAAAAAGAACGCTGGATAGCAGTTGCGCGACCATCCAGATCACGGCCACGGCCGCGAGGATAGGCACGATCAAACGTTCCTTGCGCATGCTATCTCCTTGAATAGCCTCCCCAAGAAGGCTTCGCTCCATACAAGCAGTAGGCGTGCAACACAGTAAGCATAGCAGTTGATGCGCAGGCTTAACTTAATGCAGCCAAAACCAAAGGTGCATAGTACTCCAGGCGTAGACCCCTGCCATCACATCATCAATCATAATGCCAAAGCCACCGGCTACTCGGCGGTCAGCCCAGCGAATGGGCCATGGCTTAAAGACATCGAAGATGCGAAATACCACAAACCCCCACAGCGCTGCCTCCCAGGAGAAAGGAACCGCTGCCATGGTAATCCAGTAACCAACAAACTCATCCCATACGATCCCTGAGTGATCATGCACCCCCAGGTCATGAGACGTTTTATCGCAAAGCCATACGCCAACCACAAAGGCTGCCAGCACAATGCCTAGGTACCAGCCTAGCGTCAGGTCGGCCATCATCCAGTAGAAAGGAATCGCAGCCAGAGTACCAAAGGTACCCGGTGCCCAAGGCACCGTGCCACTGCCGAGGCCAAAAGCAAAAAAGTGGGTGGGGCGCCGCCAGACGCTCGCCGGTGCTCGGTTCATTGGTCACCCCCACGAAAATGCTGCCAGCCAGTCGCCCCTTCTACAGGCACTCCCGCCACCCCAAGCGCTTCGGTGCAGCGGCCAATAATGCTAAGCGAAAGGCCTAACTCGGCCAGCTGCATTTGCGCTTGAGCAACCTGGGAGGGAGGTAGTGTCACCAGCAGTTCGTAGTCATCACCGCCAGATAGCGCTGCGGTTAAGGCCGCTTCGCTGCCCAGCACTTCGGCTAATCCTTCGGCTAGGGGTAGCGAGTCGGGCTGCAAAGCGACACCTACCTGGGACGCTTCCCGCAGATGCGCCAGATCCGCTAGCAGGCCATCGGAGATATCCATCGCCGCTGTGGCCAATCCGCGTAGCGCAATGCCGGCCTTTAGCCGGGGCTGAGGCAAGAGATAGCGCTGTAGCAACGGGTGTTTCAGGTCGCGTTCACCCTGTTGCCACAACGCTAGCCCGCCAGCACCGCCACCTAATGCACCGGTCACGGCCACCACATCGCCCACCTGCGCGCCCGAACGCGTTATAGCCGTGCCAGTAGGCACTTCGCCCATCACGGTGACGCTAATGCTGAGCGCGCCAGAGGTAACATCGCCTCCAGCGAGTGTCGTCGCGTGCTGCTGGCAAAGCGTGTGAAAACCGCTGGCATAATCGGCAAGCCACTGCTCAGCGGCAGTGTCATCTTTAAAGGCGCGCTGATCCAAGGTGATAGCCATCAAGCACCAGCGCGACTTAGCCCCCATCGCGGCTAAGTCGCTGAGTGCCACGGCTAACGCCCGGTGTCCTATCGCATAGGCGGGGGCATCGTGGGGAAAGTGAACATCGACGACGGATGTATCAACACTCACCGCCAGCTGCTGCCCCGCCTGGGGTACCAATAGAGTGGCGTCATCGCCGCATCCTAGGGCAACGCCATCTGTCGCTTGTGCCTCCTGCGGCGACATAAAGTAACGTCGAATCAGATCGAATTCGGCAAGCACAAAGGCCCCTTAAACGCTTGATCAGGCGGCCCGCTTACAAGCGGCGGGCGCTGACTTCGGCACTTCGTAAGCGGTTTGCCAGCTTATCGAGAATGCCATTCACGTATTTATGGCCGTCGGTGGCGCCAAATGATTTTGCCAGCTCAACGCCTTCGTTAATCACTACGCGGTAAGGCACTTCCATTCGCCGGGAAAGCTCGTAAGCGCCGAGACGAAGAATCGCCAGCTCCACCGCGTCCAAATCTTCCAAACGGCGATCAAGCAATGGGGCAATTTCACGGTCCAGCTCGGTTTTGAAACGCACCGTGTTATGCAGTAGCTCATGGAACAGCGCTTTGTCCGCGATTTCCATGACCTTTACCCAGTTCTCATGATCTTCTAAGTCATCGTCAGCCACTTGGCTACGAAACTCAGCTTCAATCGTGGTAATGGACTTACCGGTCATCTGCCACTGGTAAAGCCCCTGTACCGCTAACTCCCTTGCGGCGTGACGCCCCTGCTGTGCCGCAGAGGGCTTGCGCTCACGACGCTCGCTCATTGAGAGTCTCCTACCGGCAACGCGCGCAGTAGAGACACCATTTCCATCGCGGCCATCGCCGCTTCGGTGCCTTTATTACCGGCTTTGGTGCCTGCACGCTCAATGGCTTGCTCAATAGACTCAACGGTTAATACGCCATTGGCTACGGGCGTATCAAACTCAAGTTGGAGATGGTTAATAGCCGTGTTGCAGCCACCCGCCACGTACTCAAAATGTGGCGTGCCGCCACGAATGACCGCACCGAGGGCAATCACCGCATCCGGCTTCATCACATTGAGTACACGCTTCACGGCCAGGGGCAGTTCCCACGCGCCCGGCACATGAACGATATGGATATTTTCCACATCCACACCGTGGCGTGTCAGGCTATCGACGGCACCTTCCACCAAGCTATCGACCACGTGGTGATTAAAGCGGCCCACCACGATGACATAGCGTCCATCAACGTCTACAAAAGTGCCTTCAATTTGCGAAAGGGGTTGCATCAATTTATTCCTGCTGAAAAGTTGGCTCATACGCCGTGTCATTGGGCCCCAGGCGCTCGACTACTTCAAGACCAAACCCAGAGAGCGCTGAGAATTTCCACGGAGAGCTGAGTAGCCGCATTTTACCAACGCCTAAGTGGCGCAGAATCTGCGAGCCAGTACCAATCGTTAAGTAGTTGCCAGAACCGTCTGAGTCGCTGGTACGCGGCTGGCGTACGCGATCCAGAAAGATATCTAGCTGGTCTTTCAAATCTTGATTAGGACGCCCATCATCAATCAGTACAAACACACCGGCCTGGGCTTGGGCAATTTCATGAATAGCGCGGTTGGCATCCCACCGACACTGCTCACCCTTCATTAAGCCCATCACGTCGCGCAGCGTATCGGCAATGTGCACACGTACGGTGGTGGCCTGCTCCGGCGTCGGCTGCCCTTTTACCAGCGCCAAATGGTGCGCACCTTGAATACGATCACGGAACACATGTAGCGCAAGCTTGCCGTGAACGGTCGACACCTGAGAGGTTTCTATATGGTCCACCGTTTGCTCGTTCACAATACGGTAGTGGATCAGATCGGCAATGGTGCCCATCTTAATACCATGCGTCTTCGCAAACACTTCCAGTTCCGGACGACGCGCCATACTGCCGTCATCGTTCATAATTTCACAAATCACACCGCTGGGATCAAAGCCTGCCAGCGCTGCCAAATCACAGGCCGCCTCCGTATGACCGGCACGGCGAAGCACGCCGCCCGGCTCGGCCATCAGCGGGAAAATGTGCCCTGGCTGAACGATGTCCGAAGGCTTGGCATTCGGTGCAACGGCTGCCTGCACAGTGCGCGCGCGGTCAGCCGCTGAAATACCGGTCGTGACGCCTTCGGTTGCCTCAATAGAGAGCGTGAACTTGGTGCCAAAGCCTGAGCCGTTGTCCCGTACCATCAGCGGCAAGTTGAGCTGCTCGCAGCGCTCACGGGTCATCGGCATACAGATCAAGCCGCACGCGTATCGTGCCATGAAGTTGATATGCTCAGGCTTCACCATTTCGGCGGCCATGATGATATCACCTTCATTCTCGCGATCCTCATCATCCATGAGAATCACCATTTTGCCCTGGCGAATATCGTCCACCAGCTCAGCGATAGGGGATAAGCCCTCAGAAGAGGAGTGCGCCATGGAATCTCCAAAAAATGTGGTCGCATCGTATGCGATTTCGGGCGTCAGGGTACCTTGCAATGACGGCTTGCGCTAGTCAGCGTGAGGGGTGGCGGTGATCCACCAGTCTTGCCCAACGGTTCGCGACTCTTTAATCGTCAAGCGTTTCTGATCGGCCATCTGGGTAATTCCCGGCAGTGCAAATAGTGGCCTTGCTTCACCGCCTAATAGCGTAGGAGCGACAAATAGCTGCAGCTCGTCGACTAAATCCGCCTCCAGTACCGCTCCCGCTAGCGTTGCGCCGGTCTCTACCAACAGCTCGTTAACCTGCTCATTATCTGCCAGCCAACGCAGCATGTCAGCCAGCGCAATCCGGCCCCCTTCGGCAGGAAGCACCTGAATCTCAGCACCCGCCGCCGCCAGTTTACGCCGTTTCTCTTCGCTATGCTGATCGGTGGTGATAATCAGCGTGCGCCCTGGCTCTCGTAGGCAGGCCGCGGCAAGCGGTAAACGAAGGCGCGAATCCAAGATCACTCTTAGCGGCTGGCGCTGCACGATCTCGGCGGCGTTATCCAGTGCCAGTTGGTCGGCACGCAGCGTTAAGCGTGAATCATCCATAATGATAGATTCCACGCCGCTCAGAATAGCGCTTGAGCGGGCGCGCAGCCGCTGCACTTGGGTGCGCGCTTGCGGGCCGGTAATCCACTGGGACTCCCCCGACCCCATGGCGGTACGGCCATCCAAGCTCATCGCCATTTTCAGCCGCACAAAGGGGCGCTGACGCTCCATACGGGAAATAAAGCCCGGATTCAGCGCCCGGGCATCTGCTTCCAACAGGCCTACCTGCACCTGAATGCCTGCTGCTTTCAAATACTCAATACCGCCACCGCTGACCTGGGGATTAGGGTCCCCCATCGCCACCACCACGCGCGCAACACCCGCTTGCGCCAGCGCCACCGCGCAGGGCCCTGTTCGCCCGGTATGTGAGCAAGGCTCTAGCGTGACATAAGCGGTGGCACCCTGGGCGGCGCTGCCTGCCGCCTTTAGGGCGTGAATTTCTGCATGGGGTTCTCCCGCACGCACATGGTATCCCTCGCCCACAATGCTGCCTTCCGCGCTGCCATCAAAGTGCACCATCACACACCCCACCCTGGGGTTGGGGTCGGTGGTATAAAGCCCGCGTTTGGCTAGCTGGATAGCGCGAGCCATGTAGCGATAGTCGGCGGTGGAGAATTCACCCATTACGATGCTCCGTGCTGTGTCCCACTGCCCTCTGGCTCATCCGTGGGCTCTTGGGAGAGGCGGTCGATTTCCGCCCGGAACTCGTCTAAATCCTGAAATTTACGATATACCGAGGCGAAACGAATATAGGCCACTTGATCCAAGCTACGCAGCGCTTTCATCACCGCTTCACCAATCTCACGCGCGTTGACTTCACGGTCGCCACGGGCGCGCAGCGTCTGGCGAATACGCTCTACCGACACTTCAATCGCTTCAGCGCTTACCGGGCGCTTTTCCAGCGCGCGCAGCATACCGTCGCGTAGTTTCGCCTCATTAAAGCTCTCGCGAGAGCCGTCGGATTTTACGACCCGCGGCATAATCAGCTCAGCGGTTTCATAAGTCGTAAAACGCTCTTGGCAGTTGGCACACTGACGGCGGCGGCGCACCTGGTCGCCTTCCGCCACCAGCCTGGAATCTGTCACTCGGGTATCATTTGCACCACAAAAAGGGCAATGCATGGCAGTCAACCTATTATCAGTACGCACTAGTAGCTGTGCGTGCAGCGTGTCAGCCTATACGAATAAAAAACGCTACAAGGCTTCATGCCCTGCCCGTTATTCGCCATTTTATAAACTGTTTTATCGCCTATTGTCAGCGGCAGCCTTATCGCTGCCCTTAGGGCGTAGCTGTGTTATACAACGCGTATCAACACGGTATTGTAACGATTTGGCACACAAGCTGCAGCGTTTGTCGAAGGTTGATTTATAGGACGCCCTTTATGACCCCTTTCGAGCAGACCGTTCACCACTACCTTACCCACCTGTATGGCCCCCGTGCGGGGGAAGTACAGCGGCGTATTGGCCAGCATCTTGCGAATTTTCGTACCGCCTCGACGGCTTCCCCACCCGCTAACACGGCGGGCCACGACGCACCAACATGGAGCGAAAAAGATCAGTGGGTCATTTGTTACGGTGACTCCATCTTGGATGAAGGTACGCCGCCTTTAGCGGTGCTGGATACTTTTCTACAGCGCTATCTGGGGGATGCCATTAGCGGGGTTCACGTACTGCCCTTTTTCCCCTGGAGCAGCGACGACGGCTTTTCGGTGATTCACTACCGCGAGGTCAATAGCGAGCTGGGCGAGTGGGCGCATATCCAAACGCTAGCCAGCCACTATGACTTGATGGCTGATTTAGTGCTGAACCATGTCTCCAGAGAGTCGCTCTGGTTTGTGGATTACCTGACCGGCAGCCTGCCCGGTCGCGACTACTTTATCGAAGTGGATCCGGATACCGATGTCTCCCAAGTCACCCGCCCGCGCAGTAGCCCACTTCTAGTGCCGATCTCTACGCGCCGGGGTACGCGCCACGTGTGGGCGACTTTCTCGGAAGACCAAATAGACCTCAACTTCGAAAACCCGGATGTGTTGTTAGAGTTCGTGGGTATTCTGCTGTTCTACCTACAGCAAGGGGTGCGCATTATTCGCTTGGACGCGGTGGCGTTTTTGTGGAAGCGATTGGGCACCTCCTGCATTCACCTGCCGGAAACCCATACCGTTGTGCGCTTACTTCGCGCCATCGTGGATGAAATAGCCCCCGGCACGCTGCTGATCACCGAAACCAACGTGCCCCATGCCGAAAACATCAGCTACTTTGGCTTGGAGCGATTAGCGAAAGGCGCGCCCGATGAAGCCCACATGGTGTACCAGTTCGCCCTGCCGCCCCTGCTGCTGCACACCCTCACCCGCGGCGAAGCGACGACGATACAAACGTGGTTAAACAGCTTGCCGGTGCTGCCTGAACAGTGCACCTACTTAAACTTCACCGCGAGCCACGACGGTATTGGCGTACGGCCGTTAGAAGGCCTGTTGCCTGACCATGAACGCGACGCACTGCTGGAACTGATGCATCGTTTTGGTGGCTTTGTCAGCATGCGCAGCAACCCTGATGGCAGCGACACACCCTACGAAATTAACATTACCTGGTTTGAGGCCATGTGCGGCACCCGCCGCGGGCCAGACCCGTGGCAAATTGCGCGCTTTCTATGCAGCCAAGCGATCATGCTCAGCCTACAAGGAATACCCGCACTCTATATCCATACGCTCACCGGCACGCTAAATGATGTCGAAGGTGTGGAGCGCAGCGGCCGCTTACGCTCGATTAACCGTCGCCGCTGGCAGCTTGATGAGCTGGCACTGCTGCTGGAGAGCCCTTCCACCCCCACCCATGACGTTTTCCATGCCCTGCACCGGCTACTAGTGCAGCGTCGCCAAGAGCCCTGCTTTCACCCCAACGCCCCGCAGCGCGTGATAGAAACGCCACCCGAGCTGCTAGCCATTGAGCGCGGGCCACTCCGTAACGGGCGACGCCTACTCGCGCTGTATAACGTCACCGATGTTAAGTTTGATCTCGCTCACGCAGGCGATGCCCTGAACCAAGCGCTTACCCAGTACCACTGGCAGCCGCTAGACCCGCTGACAGCTCACCACGAAGAAACACTGCCGCCCTATGCCGTCCGCTGGCTGGCTGCTGAAGCATAAGGCTTGCGACATAACGACTCAGGGCAACGAGAGATAATCGTTAAATAATCTTGTTCTGACACACTTACGCTAAACCACTGGTGAAAGCGTGAGTGACTATGTTGCAGCAAAGTGTTGCGATTGGCCCCATGGGGTTTAGTCTGCATCAATTGATGATTGGATTTGCCTTTTTACTGGCCCTGCTAGCGGGTGCGCTTATTGGCCAGCGGCATCGCGTGGCGGTCAGCGATACGTTATTTACCCTGCTATTTGTGGCGCTGGTGGCCGCACGCCTCGTCTTTGTTGTGCGTTACTGGAGCGACTATGACAGCATGCTATCGCGCTTAGATATTCGCGATGGCGGCTTCGATATACTCGGTGGTATAGTGGCGGGCCTTAGCTACGCTGGATGGGCAATATGGCGCTCACCGCGCCAACGAGTACCGCTTGCCGGGGCGCTTTTGGTAGGCGGTTTAGCCTGGGGCTTGACAGCTGGCAGTACGCTACTGATCGAACAGCAGGCACGCCCACTGCCCACTACTCCGCTTGCTACGCTCAACGGCGAGCCTATTACCCTGCCCAAACTTGCTCAGCAGGAGCAAAAGCCCATGGTAGTTAACCTATGGGCAAGTTGGTGCCCGCCATGTATTCGTGAAATGCCGGTGTTTGAAGAGGCCCAGCAACAAGCGCAGGACATTACCTTTGTGTTCGTTAACCAAGGTGAAAGCCTTCAACACATTCATGCGTTTATGAGCGAACACGGCTTTGATTTGAAGAATGTATGGCAAGACCCGAGCAATGCCCTGGGTCAAACCACCGGAGCCCATGCCATGCCCACAACGCTTTACTACAACGCGGATGGACAGCTCGTGAGCACCCATTTTGGCGAGCTTTCCCGCGCCACTTTGCAAGATGGCCTTTCGCGTATTCGCTAATATATTTTGCCTCGCGGCACCCACACCAAGCCGTTTTCATAAGGATAGTGCTATGCAACGTGTTTTCTTACCCCATGTTGGCCGTTTCGCTTTACTTGCCGCGCTGGGTAGCGCAGCGGCAGCCAGCCATGCCGACGAGCTACCAGCGCCTGTGCAGGCGCTGGCCAACCAGGGCTTAACCATTCACG
>Ga0208472_100026_pt1 | contig 13388 bp, 6 predicted proteins | sample DeeseametaMP0326_FD_184215 | JGI IMG/M metagenome (GOLD analysis project Ga0208472, IMG submission 184215) | Marine microbial communities from the Deep Atlantic Ocean - MP0326 (SPAdes) | ecosystem: Environmental > Aquatic > Marine > Oceanic | place: East of Recife, Brazil, South Atlantic Ocean... | reverse complement strand
TATTGATTTATTCTTATATTGTGTTTAATTCATTATTTTACATATCTAAATGTTGTGATATACATTTCTATTGATTTATACAGTTAACAATGTAATCATCATATATCAAGGGATCATTTATTTATTGTATATTATGTTTTTATTTTGCGATAAATAATTATTTAATTTTATGATATACTAAATGTAAATAATTAGATTTATACCATTTTATTCTAGTAAGTAAATTATTAATATTTTCCATTTTATTTTATGACAATACTAGTTGTTATTATTAGTATTTTAATTATTCTATAGTATTTTATGTATCGATTGACATATAAAATTCATATCTTAAATTATTTAATTTTATCAATTCAAAAAGTCTATATCTTATGGCGATAAATAATGAAACTATTATGTAATAACTATTTATTTTTACAAAAATGATTCTTATCATTTCCTTATTTTACGGATATGAACTTAGACAATTATACTATACGAATTATTATGAATACCAGATAAGTTCTTTTTGATAAAATATAATAATTGAATTATTCTAATGGTAAATTAGTTTACATGATATAAGGTATTTACAATACATACTACAAACTGATATAAGCTAATACCGACGATTCATTGAGCGAATAATGTTACATCGATAATAAAAAAGATCCTATTGGTGATCTATCACTATATTAAGTATACTATGTGAATGATATTGATAATAAGTTCACGGATTCATAATATTAAAGTATCAAATGTACTAATATTTCTATGGATGAGTACATGTCGAAATAAAAAATCGAATATGTTAAAATTCTTGTATTTGATCCTGTAAACACCGAAAGATTGAAAAGATATAATTTATCGAGACTAGCATTTTAGAAAGATCCCAAACTTGTATGGAAATAATATATTACATTTTAAAGTGGAGAAGTACTAGAATGTTAACCTATATTTGAAACCCATCATGTAAATATTAGTAAAATATTACATTAAAAATATGGGGATAAGGTATCAAGAATGGAACTACTATGTAATGATATATTGATTAATGATGTCATATTGAAATCATATTATTAGGAAGAATGATTTATTTATTTTGTAAAAATGATTTATCCGTATGATATCAAAATAAAATATTTTTAATAATATGAAGAAATTATTAACTGATTGGCATGATACAATGAACATAGAGTTGAATAATAAGAATATAAAGAAAATACAAGGATTGGATTATTATGGAGATATGTGGTGTTGTTTTTGTATATTCATACGACCTACAGATGTAAAACATTTAGAATTAAAAAATAATCAAATATCTAAGATACAAGGTCTAAATAAGTTATATGAATTATTCCATCTTAATCTTTCGAAGAATAGAATATCGAGAATCGAAGGATTAGATTAATTACATCAATTGAAATACTTATATTTGAAAAATAATAATATATCGAGAATCGAAGGATTAGATAACTTATATTAATTAAAAGAATTGGATCTTTCGAAGAATAGAATATCGAGAATCGAAGGATTAGGACATATGAGACATCTTATCTAACTAAAATTATCACATAATCAAATATATATGATCTAAGATATTAATCATATGAAAGAGTTATAAGAACTTATATTGGATCACAATAGAATACAGAAGATCGAAGGCATCGATAGACTTAATAATATATACATTTTGGATATATCATACAATAACATATAAAGCATGGAACATCTTCATTATATGTCTAATCTTAGATTTCTGTATTTGTAACATAATTAAATTAATATCGCATATTGTAATAGATGTTCTCATGAAGTCGATTTATCGCATAATAGAATATAGAAAATAAAACATATTAATACGAATGTTACTATATTAAATCTATCTCATAATAGAATATAGAAAATAGAGAATATCTACGGGAAATACTTTAAAATCGATATGTCGAATAATATGATAGAATAAATAAATAAAATCGATTGCGAGATTAGAATATTCTATGTTCTTAATAATAGAATATAGAAGATAGAAGATTTATCTTGTATAAATAACGATGTATTCTATTTTCGGATCGATATGAATGATGATATACTAGTAAGTACCGAAAGCATATCGGCAATACTATTATTGAAAGAATATGAGGTTCTTACTATTGATATGAAGACATTAAAATACTTATCAAAGAAATACAGATACTTCGACATAGTAGATTCGAATAAATGGATATCACATGGAATACTGAAAATTAAAGTATCGAAATAGGAATATCGTTATTCCGATACTTTAATACGAAATAGAATAGCATACAGAAACTTATTGTACCAAAGTGTTCTTGCAAAGAGTAAATAATGGTTTCGAATAGAAAAAACATATGAGATGGTAGAATTACTGGTATGAATAAAAAGTATCAATGATATTAGTAATTATTAGACAATCCTATATTAAAAGAGATCAAAGTAAGTAACATTGATAGTATGTATGGATTTATGAATCTTATATTATTGGAATCATTAGATCTTTCAAACAATAAAGTAAAAAAGATATAATACATTACAGCATGATTTTTCAATAAATAAATCAGATTAATAATTCGGCAAACAAGAAATTAATACTTGCATCAGTATGTTCGAATATAGGATATGTCTTAGACACTTGCTACTTCAACATTTAAATATATGTTTCACGATCAATCTTAGATATTTAGTACTTCATCATTTCAACGTATTTTACACGATCAATATTCTTCATGTAAAATACATTCTTACTTATTACATAGTATGATCTATTTAATCGAATATATGTCTTCAGTCTAATTAATTATTCATCCGAAGTATTATCATTGTATATTTTTATTGATTTTCCTATATCCGGAATCTTTTGAATCATCAATTACACGAATTAAATCATTCTACACTTATCCATAAACTTTTATTTATCTTAATAGTCTGATACTAGTGTATATTCGAATGCTTCTGGATCATCTTATATCTTCCTATTATCGAAGACAAGTATTCCATCATACGGAAATTCTAATCTCTCCATCAAATAATCCTATTATGTGAAGTCCGATGAATCGATCTTCGATGAATAGTATCTTAATACTTCAATGTATTTATGATTCATCAAATGTATTTAGTAATTGATTCTCTCAGTGATCTGTTAATCCAATTCTCGAATCTTCTTATTAATCGATTCATCTTAAACTATCTACCCTGACTTGAACAATTCCCAATACTAATCATCGGTATTATATGACCATAAGAAGTTCAAGTATACAGAATAATAGAATTCATTCTTAGTAAATGATACATTCAAATCCTTATATCTTATGTACTTCATTATCTCAGGTACAAATAACTCTTCTCCATTAGTACAATGAAATGACTTAGTATTAGTGATACTTAAACTAAAATACTTGATTTACTGAATAATAGTGTAAACCAAGTTCGTATTAGTAATACCCATAGAGAGTAGTTAATCAATGAAGTACTCATTCGTATAGAACTATACATTCTCGAATGGTAGTTTCTTGATGTAATTCGAGATATTCTAGAAGTCATACTTGAATAATACATTTATTACATTAGTCAATTAATATTAATCGGAATGTAATATGTGATTTAAGTCATACAATGATAATCCAATATTCTACTATTCGAAGTCTAATTCTTATAATACTGTACTATTGTCCTTCATATAAGATATTTCATTATCAAGAAGAGTAACTTATTAATTGTCTGTAGTAATAAAAGTAGTCATGTTTTTTGAATTTATTAAGTAAATAAATAGTAATGATGGTTTCGAATAATTCATTTTCTACTAATAAAATCATTCACATTATTGATACTTAGTAATAGTCATATTAGGAAGTTTAAAAGATAATTAATTATCTCCAAATTCAAAAAGTCTAAAAGTCTAATTAGATTCAGAATAATGTACAGTTTCTCCATGATAACTATATCTCTTATGAGTATTATCATATTCCCAATCTCCGTCTAACATTAATTTGGTACATTTACAAAATTATGTATTCATAATGAGTAATATATCACCTGCCTATGTCTATTAACATAAATTTTTATCCTATGTACATATTATGACATATTCTTTAGTCCCAGGATTCTCTAAATAATGAATTTATTCAAATTAGTGTACTTATTTTAAATTAAGAGATATTCCATCTTTCTACATGAAGTTATTAATTTCTTATACATGTTCAGGAGTAATTAAATCGTTGATGCACATTATAGTTAGTATGATTCAATATTGATCATCTTAAATATATAGCAATTAAGTAAGATATCATTTTATTAAAGTTAAAAAGTATTAGGCTCATGGCGAAAAATAAAAATATATCATTTCTTAATATCGAATCCAAGAGAATATGGTATAACTTTATGATGGGTATATATGTATTCCGAGAATTCTACATTCTATACTTCTATTTAATTATCAAGTTATTTACTCTAATATAATACATCTACTAATTCAGGATCATATCTAAATATAAAGCTTTTATTATTCGGAGTATTTCTAAATTCTATTGTATTCTTACCATACCAATAATAATAATCTAAGTTATCGTCTACATGATAAGTCATATATTTAAGTTTCAATATTGCCTTATAATCTTATAAATTAACTATAAGTATTGCATTATCTCCTTTATAGTCATCCACTAAAATCTTATCCGAACAAATCATAATATTACTATGAGTAGATTTAAGGAAATGTACTTAGGCAATATCATATTCACAAGAACATCTCTATTATAAATCTATTATTTTATCTACATGATCTAAGTACTTATTGATATAATCTATGTAATTCTAAAATATACTATTATAACTTTATTCGAACTTCCATTTTGTGACTTTAGTAAGTTTATATTATTCTAATTCTAATATATCATCAGATGTTACTTTAGATTAATCTATTAGGTCGGATATGTTTTTGTATAACTTCTATTATTTTAACATATTCTTTTCGAGTATATTTTTTCGTATAATAAATGTTCTACTAATTTCATCTTACTTAATAATCTATATCTTATCGGAATGTCCGAAATGATTATCTATACATTCGGAACAGAATAAATCATTACATTAAATACATCTATACTTTATGGGTAATGCAATATCGCATGAGCACACATACTTTTAAGATTTGATAAATTCTATGTATTATTGTAACATTTATTCGTAATAAATAAGTAATTTGATTAGTCCGAGTATATGCTTCGTATTAATCAAATTTAATTATCAAAATGTACGATTTAAAATGATATATTAATATGTGCTGCGTCGTATTAATATTCTTTATTTATCAAAAAATTAAAATGGATACTTTAGAATTAACAAATGATTAAATATGGCAACTCAAGAATCAAAAAGATATACTTAATAAAGCGGACTTTACATTATCCGATCTTGGATTGAGTAAGTTCGAACTTTAATATTTACTTATGGAAGATAAATCATAATTCTATAACAAAGAGTTTATTACTTCTGATAATGTAAATGTATAACTGTCTTAAGATCAAATATTCATGTTAAAGAAGTAAAGTAATATATTCGATTAGATCGATCTATCATAGTAGAATATAGGATTGACATACTAAGAACTACAATGTTTGCTTGGATATGAACCCGATATAGTATGTATCATGAATACTTATTATAAGTTCGATCATTCGTAATTGAATGAAATTATAAAGAAATATACTATTCCCGAGTATGATAATAGAAGATTTTACATTAATTAAAAGGATTATATACATGCTATTCTCTTGAGAGATGGGATATAAAGTAATCGATTAATAGAGTAGATAATGAAAAGATTCAAAGAATATAAGTATGATACTTTCGAATATACTAAGACTAATATAAAATATATTTTAACATCTGATTATGTATATTATGTAGATAAGAAATAAGTATACTAGAATTGTATTACTAATAATAAATAATACATATTCACTACCGAATTGATGAGTCTAGGATATAACAATAAGCCATGTAAGAAAGAATAAAAGTATCCTGATTAGTATGATGGAGATAAAATAGTAGATGTGTATAAGATGAAGTGGAATAATGATACATTCAAAGAACTAATTAATCCTCAATGTGTACCATTGACAAAGTAATAGTTGTATTACAGTGTATACCTCAATCTTATGTATTCCGAAGATACATATGGATTATACGAATAGAAGTTCTTAGATGGATCAATAATAAACGATTAATCTATAACTAATAAAATATCTGAATTAGTATAGATTAATGATTAATAAGAATATACTTATACATTCCATGAGTACATAGGATATGATGGATACATTGGAGGATATGAAAATAGTACCACTAAAAACATAAGTTCGAATGGATATTAACTATATATTTATCATAAATATTACCTTGAAAAGTATTAAAACTACGAATCGGTAACACATTAATTTGGAATAAAAGAAGAAGTAAATAAAGTATTGTTTATCTAATTACTGTTACATAACAATGATCCAGATCTATTATGTCATGCATACGATAATATAGAAAAGTATCCTTAGTATATCTAATTGTTTAAATAATAGATTATATTGAGTAGATTTTGTAGATAGAATATAGAAGTATGTAAAGGTAAAAAGTATACTTCGGAATATGATGATACACTATACTTAAATAATATTGATTCAGAATAGTATATTAATAGATTGAAGAATAAAGCATAATAAATTAAGATATAAAGATTGGATGGTATCGAATATCCCAAATGTCAAATAGGGGCATATCAGTTTAAGGAATTAATGATATGATTCTATAAAATGAATAATAATTATCAAGTAATACGATACTAAACTAATACATTCATAATAAACTTAGATGAAATACATAGTATCACACGAAGATAAATTATATTACATGATAACTTAATATGGATATGTATTTCCGGATTATTAAATAGAACAAAAGAAAAGTGCTCCACTTTGGTATTTTAAAACTCCATAATTAAAAGATGGATACGCATATATTCATAAAGCAATATATACTAATAAAGATCTTTAATCTATAGTAAATGATTTACCGGATAATCTAGAAGATTTAGATTTAGAACATTGGATTGATTATATATAAAAACTCAATGATCCAGACGGATATGAAAAAGTAGTATTTACATATAAAGAAGCAATAGATTGGATAAATCATAATACAATAGTAGATGATGTAATAGTAAGAATATACGATAATGAATTAGGATGTATACAATCATCATTTATATAAATCGAATATTCTTAGGATGTGTATAATCATACTATGTATCGTTTAGGAGGATTGACAATCAAATAATTGCAAGATGCGATCAAATAATCCGGAACTGAGAAAGAATTCAAAAAGATAATGAGAGATCATATCAAAGAAGAACAATCATGCACATGGTGATTCAATCATGATATAACTCATACAATGAATAACATGAGAATACTATTAATCCTAATATACATATACATACTATAATGTAAAGGATCATCCAAAATACTTCACCTATATTAGGATTATTATTATTTGTTTATTATACTATTTCGACATCTATTACGGTCTACGCTTATGTAGATTACGAACTATTACATTCACTCATTTTGAATATTCAAAGATAGATATATTATGATGATAACATTCGAATAACATCATTTTTATCTTACCTATACGAATATTCAAATAAACAAATCTTTAACTAAGTATCCATTAGCAATTACTTCGATTCTCTTAGCATTACTATGTGTCTCTTTTACTATATTAATAGCATTAAAGTTATTCAATCCGACAAGACATTCATCAAATTCGACTATTGATCCATCATCTAATGTAATATATACTTTTGATTAGATTCCGATCTAACATTATAACATATCAAACAATAGCTTCTATGCGACCTAATGTTCTAAATCAAGATTATTAGCATAGTCATTAAAGTATACTTTCTAATACTTAGTATTTTTACCAACGAAATTACAATAATGCTACATGAATTCATCTAACATCCAACCTTTATAGAGAATATATTCTTATTTGATAGTATCATGCATTTACTCGACATTATCAAATAATCCTTTATCATCATATACATAGTACAATTGACAAGTAGGAGTAAAGTATCCATCATTATCACTGGTTCCACGAGTTCCACGAGTCTTATGATTTTCCCATTAGGTATCTAAGTCCTTGTAATATTTAGGATCAATTACTATCTATTATATCATTAAGTCTTCATCAGAATTCTTGTATCTCATCAACATTACTAATTTCCCATTTTCGGATTATTCGATTTAATCAAAAGTTACTTATCTATTGATATTCATGATTTATATGATTGTATGATTCTTTAGTATATGTATGTAAATAAAGAATCTATAACATTTCATTTTATGAAGAAGTTCTTACATGGAATTAGGATATTTGATTTTAATATATTCCATTCTTAATAAGAACTATACATACACAAAGTATCATAGTAGATAAGAATACAAAATATATAATTGAAAAGTCATAGTCTCTTGTCGATTTTCAAGAAGTTCTTATCTTGAAATCGGATATTTACAATGATTCACTTGATAATCTACACATTTAAAGATATACTATTCTTACAAATACAAGAATATATTACATTGAAATCAGTATGTTCACAATGAAACACTTAGTAATAAAGATATGACATTCTTACAAAGTATCATATATTTCATAATCAATGTATTATTCAGAAAATCACATAATAATTCAATACGTTTTATATTGTCATAAATGGATATTCTAAGATTAATCAATTTATCATATTAAATTGTAAAATAAGATTCTTGGCATTATTAATTACAAGCATAAAGATTTATTTACATATACAAATGCAATAATTTAAAGTTACAAAACTCGATTTATCAAATAAAGATATTACTAAAATAGAAGGAATAGAATAATTTCCTGATCTCGAAGAATTAGATTTGTCAAACAATAAGATATAAAGTTTAGATGGTATACAATATCTTACTAAATTAAAAAGGTTAGATGTATCACATAATATCATTCATAATATCGAATAATTATCTGAATTGAAGTAACTTATGTAATTGGATATTTCATGGAATCATATTGATGATATAGATTGTCTCAAATAATTGAAACAATTAGAATAATTAGATGTTTCATGTAATATGTTAAATCCTTATTCATTTAAATACTTTATAAATGAAACTAAAACTCTTACTATTGGATAGTAATCATAGAGTACGTTTTAAAAATACATTAGATGTATAAATAAATATTTATTCAATGAAAATGATAAAGTCAAAGGATTCAAATTATTATCATAACTTAATTCTAAATGGTTAGCCGATAAACATTTAAGTGGAAATAATTATGTTGGACCAGAAAGTCTCAAAGGATAAGTACATTATTATGAAGACGAATAGAGATAAAGAAAGATTATGATATGTTCAGTAGAAGATTTCAAATCAGAAACTTAGTAAAGATCGATTATGATAGTTGATTTTCCGGATTTCAAAGTAGTATTATCAAATAAGGATTCTTAACTTTGTAGAGTATCAGAAGGATATTCAATTGAATATTTTAGAGTATATAATGATTATTGTTTCTTATCAAATTAAGGAAATGAAATGCATTTCTAATATCATCCAGATTACATTAGAGATGGTAAGATGGAAGTATTACATTCTGAATTGGGAAATACAAAGTATATGAGTAGAAATAATAGATATACTATAACTCCTCCAATAGTAAAATAATATGAATACATATTTTGATTTATTTAATTAATATCATCGAAGATACCAATACTATATGATATCTTTCGAATCTAACATATTTCGTATAATACATTCTATTATTACGAAGTCCATATACGAAGTCCATATACGAAGTCCATACGTACATTAAATAGTTTCTTATATTGAAATCATATCATTTTAAATGTATTCCATTCTTACAAGGTCCATATTCACAAAGTAGTTTTTATCTTGAAATGTATATATTTACAATGATTCATACGAAGTCTATATAATATATTCTATTCTTACAAAAGAACAATATTACAAGTATTCAAGATTTTCCATTCTCATAAAATATTCTATTTTCACAAGATAATATAGTTCGTATATAGTATGTTACGTATACAAAGTACGTTGAATCATATTAGACAAAAATACAAAATAGATAAACTAAAAGTAATAGTCTCTTGTCGATTTTAAAGATTAATCCAATAAAAATAACATGTCGTAGTATGAAATACCATTATAGGAATGCTTTAATCTAAAATAAATCAGTATAAATAAGAGAATTTGATGAATACTAGATGAAATACATTATTATTATCTTACTTGTTCGAATATTTGACAAAGTAACATAATATCTGTATAAATTTAAATCTTATGAAGAAGTTCTTATCTTGAAATGTATATATTTACAATGATTCACTTGATATTCCATACATACGAAGTCCATACGAAGTCCATAGATTAAATAGTACGAATATTCGACCTTGATAATTTATTCTTTCGTATGATTCCATTAGTTTAATACCTCTACTAATGAAACATATATTCTAATCTCTTGAAATCATATTAGTATATCATTCAGATAATAGAAGACATACATGAATTCCTATTTACCATTTAAAAGTCATAGTCTCTTGTCGATTTACTATTATTATCTTACGTATATGAATATTCGACAAAGTGACATGTTTCATCATTGCAATTAATACATATGTATATTTTGTATTAATGAAACATACAAGAATACATTTACATTGAAATAATACTTTTAGTTTATTACGATTACTATTCACATAAGACCTATATTAGTATCAGATACCTATAGATATCATATAATTTTACGTAAGATTCATGAAACTTAGATATTTTACAATGAAACACTTTATAATCCTCATAAAGTCATCGATTTTCAATAAAAACATAACATGCCGTAGAAAGGTTATCGTCATAGGAATCTAGTACAAATAAATGAATACATCATTATCTTACTTATACGAATATTCGTATACGTAACATAATATATAATCTTTTGGTCCATACGAAGTACATATCTTACTTGTTCGTATAAGAAGTTCTTACTATTCAGATACTAAAAGACATGTTAGATCATTGCAATTAATTTACCTATTCGAACCTATCAATATACATGAATTGCTATAAATAACATAATTCTATGGAATATCATGGAACTTAGAGATTCTAACATACGAAGTCCATACATACGAAGTACATTATTCTAAGACCAAATAAGTTTAATACATATTAGACAAGAATACAAAATATAGATACGACTATTGTAGCATCAAAATCAAATAAATACATCGTTCAAATATTCAATAAAGTAACATAATAGTTCATAAAGAAGTTCTTATCTTAAAATCAGATATTTACAATGATTCACTTGATATTCCATTCATACAAAGTAATATAGTCAAGAAGTTCTTACATTGATAATTTATGTCTTACGAAGTCTATATACATATGTATATTTAAAGATATTCCATAAGAACTATATTAGTATGTTATTAAATATCAATGAAACATAGAGATCTCACAAATTACAATATTAACGAAGTTTCTTACATTGATATATGTTACAGTATGAATATTGTAGTTCTTATCTCTAAATCATATATTTGCAATGTATCATGTCGATTATAATATTCGACAAAGTATAGATTACAAAATATATAATTTAAAAGTCATTCTTGTCGATTCGAATATTCGATCTTAATAATTTATATATTTCAAGATATACCATTCGAATATAAATAAGATACTAAAGTATACACTATGTATTCTATTGATTGTTATGAAATCTTCCATTCTTACGAAGTATCATATACATGAAGTATCATATTAGACAAGAATACAAGATATATGATATACAAAGTATCTTACTAGTTCTTATCTTGAAATTCATATTAGTAATATACGAAGTACATTGAATGTTTAAACACTACTATATGTTACGCATACGAGAATAATAAATATACGAAGTCAATATAGATAAATAATCATATACCCTTGTAGATTTTAAACTTAATACATTCGAAGAAATACATTGATATTCCATTCATATAAAGTACTATATTTCATCATTACAATTAATACTTTATCATAAAATATCAATGAGACGACTTAGATTTCACATATTAAAAACATTCAAATTCATGTACATAAAGTATATTTTACAATGAAATACTTAGTAATAAAGATATTCCATTCTTACGAAGTACATGTTATATGATTCCAAAGTAACATAATCCGATAAAGAAGTTTTTACATTGATAATTTATGTATTTCGAGATACAATATGGATAATATCTTATCGTTTATTAAATGATTTTATGTCTTTAATGCATATACGAAGTCCTTAAATTACATATCCTATATTAAATGATATTTCATATCGAGTTATAAAGAAGTTCTTACATTGAAATCATTGAGGGTTCATATATACATGTTATCATATCTTTCTAATACTAGAAGTAATATTATGTCTTTAATATCTATACATAAGAGTTTCACATGAATTCAAGTACATTATCTTTACAAAACTTATGATAGAACAGAACTTTGTATTGGTAAGTTCTTATATTCCAACATAGAATCCATTATGTTCAACATATGATATTCTTACAAAGTAACATATTAGACAAGAATACATAATATATAATTGAAAAGTAATAGTCTCATGTCGATTTACGAGATTAATCTAATAAAAATAGAAGAACATTTAAAAATAACATGTCGTAGTGTGAAATACAATGAGTACAAATAAAAGATTATAGAGGGTTCATATGAGATTACCTTTTTTATTATTTTACTTGTTCGTATATTCGATAAAGTAACATAATGTATGTATAAGTTTAGATGTTCTTACAATGAAATCATATTCCATTCTCATAAAGTAATATAGTATTGTAAAGAAGTTCTTATATTAAAATTAGATATTTACAATAAAACACTTAGTAATCAATATTTGATTCACATAAAAGTACAATATCTACCAAGAAGAACATATTGTAATGTAAAATACAATGAGTAACAATATCATTAAAATAAGATAACATATTACACAAGAATTCATATGTTATAATAGAATAGAAATCATATAGATAAAATACATATTAGTATGTTAAGGAAGTTCTTACATTGAAATCATAAATATATAGTAAAATAATAGACAAGAATACAAATAATAGTAGTCTCTTGTCGATTTAAAAGATTCATCCAATAAAACAGATGAGACTTAAATAAAATATAGTGTATGTTGTGAAAATACATTGAGTAACACTATCATTATAGGAATGTTTTAATGACAAATAAATTAATTAAAATAAGAGAATC
>Ga0208472_100025_pt1 | contig 13464 bp, 11 predicted proteins | sample DeeseametaMP0326_FD_184215 | JGI IMG/M metagenome (GOLD analysis project Ga0208472, IMG submission 184215) | Marine microbial communities from the Deep Atlantic Ocean - MP0326 (SPAdes) | ecosystem: Environmental > Aquatic > Marine > Oceanic | place: East of Recife, Brazil, South Atlantic Ocean... | reverse complement strand
CTTGAGGCGCGACATGGGATCGTTGAGCTGGCGGAATTCACCGCCAGGCGGACGCTCCGCCTGCCCTCAAAGGCAGCCGCCGGGCAGGCTACGCCGCGGGGTACGATGCTACTGACATGGCCAAGCCTTCGCTAACGAGCGTTCAGCTCCGGCCACCATATGAACACTCATAAAATAGCTATTCTGCTCCGCCCAGCGTAAATATGCCGCGCGCAGCGCCGATCGGTCATAGCGTGGAGCGCGGCATTCCGCTTTTCGCGCGACGATCATCATGTCGAGCACGCCTTGGAGGTAAGCGCCGCATCGCGGCTCATTCGCTTGACAGCTTACGAACAACGCCGAGCCCGTCGCCGACGCGGGTTCGGTTTGGCCGATCGCACTATCAGGCAGGGCGGCCAAAGCGGCGCATAACAATATCCATCGCCTTGGCCGCATTTTCGTCTCCTATTCCGCAGTATCATTTCGGAAGGGGCGCACGGCCCTCGACGGCCGGCGCCCCGTGCTGATCCATCATTCGCGGCCGAGCACCTGGCCTTCGGGCGTGACGAACAGTTCGATCGTCTTTCCGTCGCTGTTCTTGCCCTTGATTTCATAGAGCGTGCTTCCGTCCGCCTTTCGGGTGACTTGCTCCGCTTTGCTTATTGACGCGAGTTGCGCGCGTGCCGCGTTCATCGCGGCCTCGGGCACCTGAGCAAGCGGGATGTCTCGTTCGCTGTGCTTGCCGATTATCCGGTTTTCGTTCGCCTCGTGGTTTTGCGCGATCGCCACGCCCGCGATCGCCAGCGCGGCCGCGCCCACGCCTGCGACAACAGTGAGAGTTCGTTTGCTAGCCATGTTCCATTCCACTTCCTGCATAAGGGCCGTGGGGTCGGGCGGGCGGCGGTTACGGCCCAATGAGCCGTCGTCCGAGTTCAACTCCTCTGATTGTTCATCCTGTCGAGCGCCGCGCGCAGCCCACGGGCGAGCTTGGCTGCGTCGTCGTTGGCCCAGAAGTGCATGAAGAACAGCCGCGGCTCGTCGTTTAGCATATGATTATGCAGCGCCGTGACCTCGATCCCGTTCGTCCGCAGCACGCGCAGGACCGGATCGACCTCGTTTGCGACAAGTACGAAATCGCCGGTGATGGCGGCTCGGCCGTCCCCGGTTGGCTGAAAGTTGATCGCGGTCGCCGTGCCCATCGTCGGCGGAGTCTCCATATCGCCGTCCATCAGCCGCTCGGCGCGCGGAAAGCTGTATTGGAGGATGCCACCGGCCGTCTTGCCCTCACCGCCCATCAACCGGTTGAGCGCGGCCACATCGAGGTCGAGCCGCGATGCGGCTGCGCTGGCCGAAGGCGATTGCGGCGCGGCGAGCGGGGTCCGACTGGCTGATAGCGCTTGCCGGAGCGCGGCCGCGAGCTTCACCGGGTCGCCGTGGCCGGCAATGTGCATGTACATGGTCGCAGGCGAAGAGCGGAGCAGGTGATTGTGGAGCGCGGTGATCGTAAAACCGCTTGCGAGCAGGCGGCTCAAAACGGGGTTCACCTCGTCGTGGGTCAGCACGAGATCGCCCATCACCATCGCCTCGTCGCCCATCGGCTGAAACGCCGCCCAAGAGCCGAGCGCGAGGGAGGGCTTGATCGTCACCCCATCCAGCGTGACGCTCAGGTCCGAACGCGGGAAGCTGTAGCGGTGAACGCCCCCCGGCTGTTCGGCCCCCGCTCGTCCTATCGCCCGGTCGACAGCCGACCAGTCCGGCGCTGCCCATGCCGGGCTTGCCAGCAGGAGGCTGGCGAATCCCAAGGCGATGGTCTTTTTCAGCATAATTGATCCTTCATCAGCGCACTCGACACGGAAAGCCTCACGTCATGCGAGCGCGCCGCCGGCGAGCCGCGACATTGCGCTCCGGTTTCTTTCTTCGGGATAAGCAGTCCTATGCTCATGAGGCTTGTGATGCAACCCTTACACTTGTAGGCTAGTGACGATACAACTATGACAAACACACAAGCTTCCCCTTGGTTGCTCCTGATCCCGCAGCTTCCGGCTAAGCCTGCCTATTTGCGGGTGAAGGTCTGGCGGCGTTTGCAGGCGATCGGGGCCGCGCCGCTCAAGAACGCCGTCCATGCGCTCCCCAATCGCGAGGACACGCGCGCGCTGTTCGAAGAACTGCATCGCGAGATCACCGAAAATGGCGGCGAGGCGCTGATCCTCGAAGCGCGCCTTGTCGGCGGCATGGGCGATGCGGAGCTGCGCGGAGTGTTCGACGCTGCGCGTGACGCCGACTATGAGGAGTTGGCACGCGAGGCGCGCGCGCTGTGTGAGGGCGAGTATGTCGCGGCGGCGGATGTGGGCCGCCTGCGCAAACGCCTGAACGAGGTCGCCGCGATCGACTTTTTCGGTGCGCATGGTCGGCAGGCGGCACAGGCCGCCATCACCGAGGCGGACCGCCGCTCTCACCAACATCCCGATGTGAGCGGCCCCGGTGCGCCCGAGCTGACCCCGGCGGAGCTAAAGCGCCGCGTTTGGGTGACGCGCCGCCATGTCCATGTCGATCGCATCGCGTCCGCCTGGCTCATTCGCCGCTTCATCGACCCCGAGGCGAGCTTCAAGTTCGTCGAGGGCAAAGGATATGTGCCGGAGCCTGACGAACTGAGGTTCGACATGGCGGACGCTGAGTTCACCCACGAAGGCGACCGCTGCTCCTTCGAGACCTTGGTGTTCCTCACCGGTCTCGAGACCGACCCCGCGCTGCGGGCGCTCGGCGAAATTGTTCACGACCTTGATATTGCCGATGCTCGGTTCGAGCGCCCGGAAACTCCGGGAGTGAGCGCGCTTATCGCCGGCATCTGTGCCGGCACCGACGACGACGAGGAGCGGATCGCGCGCGGATCGACCGCGCTCGACGGATTCTATGCTCACTTCACCCGGCGAAAAGAGGACTAAAGATGGAGGCCAGCGCACGCGCTGAAATCGCAGTCGAGACGCTGCACGAGCACGGCATCAGCTTTGGCGAGGCGGTGCGCGTCTGGATCAGGGTCGCGCTGCTCAGCTTCGGCGGACCGGCGGGCCAGATAGCGGTGATGCATCGCATCCTGGTCGAGGAGAAGCGCTGGATCGGCGAGGAGCGGTTCCTCCACGCGCTCAACTATTGCATGCTGCTGCCCGGCCCTGAAGCGCAACAGCTAGCTGTCTATATTGGCTGGTTGCTCCATAAGACCAAGGGGGGCCTGGTCGCGGGCGCGCTATTCGTGCTGCCCGGCTTCCTCGCGATTTTAGGGCTCAGCTATGTCTATGTGCTGCTCGGCGAAGTGCCGCTGGTCGAGGGATTGTTCTTCGGATTGAAGGCCGCCGTGCTGGCGGTGGTGCTACAGGCGGTGGTCCGGGTGGGTTCGCGTGCCTTGAAGAACAACGTCATGCGCGGTTTTGCCGCGCTGGCGTTCGTCGCGATCTTCGTGCTCGACGTGCCCTTCCCGCTGATCGTGCTTGCCGCCGCGCTGATCGGCTTCTTCAGTGGCCGCGCTGGTTACGCCGCATTCAAGGGCGGCGGCGGACATGGTCCCGCCGGCGCTGAGATAATCCACGACCGCGACACCGCTCTTGGCGAGGGCCTTCCCGACCATGCCCGGCCGAACCTCTCTTGGTCGCTGCGCATCTCCGGCGTCCTGCTGCTGCTCTGGCTCGGGCCGGTCGCAGCGCTGCTGTTCGCGTTCGGCCCCGACGACGTGTTCAGCCGCATCGCCACCTTCTTCAGCCAGATGGCGGTGATGACCTTCGGCGGCGCCTATGCGGTGCTCGCCTATGTCGCGCAGGAGGCAGTCGAGACCTATGGCTGGCTCCAGCCCGGCGAGATGCTCGACGGGCTCGGCATGGCCGAGACCACGCCCGGGCCGCTGATCATGGTGACGCAGTTCGTCGGCTTCCTCGCGGCCTTCCGCGAAGCGACCGGGCTGCCGCCGCTCGTCGCCGCGACCTTCGGCGCAATCCTCACCACCTGGGTTACCTTCCTGCCATGCTTCCTGTGGATCTTCGCCGGCGCGCCATTCATCGAGCGGCTGCGCGGCAACCGCGCATTGTCGGCCGCGCTTTCGGCGATCACCGCCGCAGTGGTCGGCGTGATCCTCAATCTGGCGGTCTGGTTTGGTATCCACACTCTGTTCGAGCAAGTCCGCGAAGTGCCGTTCGCAGCCGGCACCATCGATCTCCCAGTCCTAACGTCCGTCAACTGGCCGGCGCTGGCGCTCGCGGTGGGTGCGATACTCGCCATGTTCCGGTTCAAGGCCGGCATGCTGCCGGTGCTCGGCGTCTGCTCGGTCCTCGGGGCCGCATATGTAATGATCATCTGAAGGAGTGACGCGTGACGATCGACCATCTTTCCCGACGCAGTGCAATCGCAACTCTTGGCATCGGAGCCGCCGCCATGACTATCAACGAAGCCTCTGCGCAGACGCCGGCCGCAGCGCCGGCGGCTGTCCCCGCCTTTGCCGGAAATCATCAGGTCAAGCCGCTCAGGTTCAATCCCGCCAGGCTTCACGGCCTCTCCGAAAGGCTGATCACATCGCACCACGAGAACAATTATGCGGGCTCGGTCAAGGCCCTGAATATGATCGAGACACGACTTGCCGCCGCGCTCGCTGACACGGACCTGCCGCCGGTGGTCTATGGCGGATTGAAGCGCGAGGAGCTGCACCGCACCGGCTCGGTGGTGCTCCATGAGGTCTATTTCGACGGGCTCGGCGGCAACGGCCAGGCAGCCGGTTCCATCCGCGACGCGCTGGGCGCGGCGTTCGGCTCGTTCGACCGCTGGGAAGCCGACTTCCGCCGTACCGGGATGAGCCTTGCCGGCGGATCGGGCTGGTGCGTGCTCGTCTACAATCTCCACACGCGCTCGCTGCACAACCATTGGGCGTGGGATCATATGCACGGTGCGATTGCCGGCGTGCCGCTGCTCGCGCTCGATATGTACGAGCACAGTTTCCACATGGATTACGGCACCGCCGCCGCCAAATATGTCGACGCCTTCTTCCGCAACATCGACTGGGAAGTGGTCGACCGGCGCTATGCCGCGGCTTTGCGCGGCGGCGGCTGAACCCGACCGCCGTGGCTTAACACCCACTGCTGCGCGACACCTGAGTTCGCGACCACAAAGGGGACAGGTCCGATGGGGAGATGCAACAATGACATCCGGCCCGAACATCGCTCTTCTTTGGCGTGGGCAAGCAGCCGAGTGGACGCATCGCTTTCATGAAGCCCGGCAGTGGCCGATAATGCAGGCCTTGCGGGCGCTCGGGGCGACCGCAAGGCCTGTACTGTACAGGGACGAGGCGGTTCGCGAGATTCGGGACGAGCTGCTGTCGTGCGACACAGTGCTGGTCTGGGTGAATCCGTTGGACATTTCAGGCGACCGCTCGCAGCTCGATCCAATGCTGCGCGAAGTCGCGGGGTGCGGCGTTGTCGTCAGCGCGCATCCTGACGTGATCGCCAAAATCGGCGTCAAGGAAGTGCTCTACACAACGCGATCCATGGAATGGGGCAGCGATGTCGATCGATACGTGGACGCTGAAGGCCTTCGCGCTCGTTTCCCCGAACATCTTGCCGCAGGCCCGCGCGTGCTGAAGCCGAACTACGGCAACGGCGGCAGGAATGTATGGCGTGTCCAACTAGACGAAGCGGGAAACGCTCCGGCTTTGAAAACGTCGGTGAAAGTTCAAGAGGCCCGCCAAGGAAGCAAATCGGAGCGCATCAGCCTAGCCGAGTGCTTGGAAAGGTGGGTGCCGTTTCTAAACGACGGCGGCGTGCTGATCGATCAGGCTTATCAGCCGCAGTCGTCCGAGGGCATGGTCCGCTGCTACGTGTGCGGGCACCGAGTGGTTGGCTTTGGGCACAACCTGATCACTGCGCTGATGACGCCAACGGCCATTGATACAACGTCGTCAACCCCACAGCCGATGGGCCGCGCCATGTTCGGACCGGAGGTGACGCGCTTCGCAGCCTTACGGAAAGCGATGGAGGATCGCTGGATTCCAGAGATGCAAAGGTTGCTGTCGATCGCCGACCACGATCTTCCGCTTCTTTGGGACGCCGACTTCCTATTTCGCCCTGGTGAAGCCATCAGCGATGGCTCCTATGCGCTTTGCGAGATCAATGCTAGTTCGGTTGCACCATTTCCGCCAAGCGCCGTCCAGCCAGTCGCCGCAGCGGCAATCGGTCGCGTTCTTGCCATTCGTTTGACGAAGGAGACCTCCAATCCTCATTGATATGATTCAAGCAATTCAAGAGACGTGACATTGGTCGTATCAATCAGACAAGCCTAAGGGTGAGCGAGGCTGGGTGAAACCGGCTCAGGTGGCAGCGCGGAGATACTGGTAGAGGGTTTCGCGACTGATCCCCAGGTCACGGGCGATGACGGCCTTGCGCTCGCCGTCATCAACACGGCGGTGCAGCTCGGCGACTATTTCGTCGGAGAGGGAACGTTTCCGCCCGCGATAAGCACCGCGTTGTCTGGCGACCGCAATGCCTTCGCGCTGCCGCTCCCGGATCAGGGCGCGCTCGAATTCGGCGAACGCACCCATGACCGAGAGCATCAGGTTGGCCATCGGGGAATCCTCGCCCGAGAAGGCCAGGCTTTCCTTCACGAACTCGATCCGGACGCCTCTTTTGGTGAGGGACTGAACCAGTTTGCGCAGATCGTCGAGATTACGCGCCAATCGATCCATGCTGTGGACCACGACGGTGTCACCCTCGCGGGCGAAGGCGAGCATGGCATCGAGTTCGGGGCGGTTGATGTCCTTGCCCGATGCCTTGTCGGTGAAAATCCGGTCGAGCGACTGCCCGTCCAACTGGCGATCGACATTCTGATCGAATGTGCTCACCCGGACGTAACCGATCCTCTGGCCTTTCATCGCCGCCTCCGGTCAAAATGTCAGGTTGAATTCTATGACACGGCGGAACATGCGTCAATAAATGCTTGCCATAACCCTATCCTGACAGAAACCGCCGCTGCATCCTGACGTCCGGTTAGGCTATACTCCAGATTGACGCTAGCCTGTCGCTCTCGACTCGGGATGGAGGCAGGATGGCGCGGCGGCGATTATTGACCGGAGAAGAAAGGCGTCGCCTGTTCGATATCCCCCATGACGAAACCGCGATCGTCGGCCACTATACCCTTGCCGCCGAGGATCTCGAACTGGTCGGTCGCCGCTATCGCCCTGCCAACCGCCTCGGTCTGGCAACGCAGATCGCGCTTATGCGGCATCCCGGCTTCGGTTTGCAGCCCGACGTCGACGTCCCCGATGCGGTCCTTCACTATCTCGCCGCCCAGCTCTTCGTCGATGTTGATGCGTTCGCCGACTATGGCCAGCGCGCGCAAACACGTAACGATCATGCCGACATTGCGGCACGGCATCTGGGGCTACACCCTTTTCGGCGAGGGGATATACCGCTCGCGCTCGATCTCGCCGCAAGAGCTGCGGAGCGGACCGATCGGGGCGAACCTATTGTCCGCGCATTGATGGAGGGGCTGAAGCAGGAACGCTTCATTCTTCCATCGGCAGACACGCTCGAACGTGCGGGCCTCGCCGGCAGGGCACGCGCCCGCAAAGCCGCGGCGGCGCTCATTGTCGAAAGCCTGGGTCATGCCGAACTGGCGCGGATCGATGATCTGATCGTCAACAACAGCGACTTCGGCATGACGCCGCTGGCCTGGCTGCGCAATTTCGAGGAAGCGCCCACCACGGCGAACATCAACGGGCTGCTGGAACGGCTACGCTATGTGCGCGGAATCGGCATCGACCCGGCGATCGGCGCGAAAATCCCCGACTTCCGGTTCGCGCAGTTCATGCGCGAAGGTGGCGTTGCGCCGGCGTTCCTGCTCTCCGATTATAGCCTTAACAGGCGCCGCGCGACGCTGATCGCGGCGGTCATCGACCTCGATGCCAGGCTCGCCGATGGTGCGATCCAGATGTTCGACAGGCTTGTCGGAAGCCTGTTCACACGGGCGCGGCGCGGGCGGGAAAGGCGCTATCAGGACAGCATCCGCTCGGTCGGCGAACTTATGCGGCTGTTCGGCGCGACGATCGCCGCGCTGGGAGAGGCGGTCGAACATGGCGGTAATCCGCTCGAACTGATCGACGAAGCGGTAGGCTGGCACAGACTGGTCGCAGCCAAATCGCAGGTCGATGCGCTGGCCGAGCTGGCGGGCGAAGATGCGCTTGTCGCGGCGACTGGTCGCTATGCGACGCTGCGGCGGTTCAGCCCGGCTTTCCTCGATACATTCACGTTCAAGGCATCGGGGAGCGGATCGCAACTGGTCAAGGCCATCGAGGTCATCCGCGATACCAATGCCCGCAAGGCCCGCAGCCTGCCCGAGGGCGTTCCGCTCCCATTCGCCAACCGGCAGTGGAAGCGCCTCATCACCGAAGGTGGCCAGGTCGATCGCCGGCGATACGAGACGGCCATCATGGCCACGCTGCGCGATCGGTTGCGCGCCGGCGACATATGGGTCGAAGGAACCCGCAATTATCGCCGCTTCGACACCTATTTGCTGAGTCGACGCGATGCCGATAAGGTGGCCGACAGCCTGCCATTCCAGACCGATGCGGCCGCCTATCTGGAGGAGCGGGCAAGGACGCTCGACTGGCGGCTGCGCCGTTTCGCCAAGCAACTCAAGGCGAACAGGCTCGCGGGCGTGGCGCTCGAACGCGACCGGCTCAAGCTGCAACCCATGCCGGCGATCACTCCACCCGAGGCGGAGGCTCTCGATCGCAGGCTCGACGCCTTGCTTCCGCGCGTGCGGATCACCGAACTCCTGGTCGAGGTGGCCGAGCGCACCGGGTTCCTGAGCGCATTTCGCGATCTTCGGTCCCGCAAGGAGCATGACAACCCGCACGCGATCCTCGCCGCCATTCTCGCTGATGGATCGAATCTGGGTCTAGAGCGCATGGCCAACGCCAGCGACGGGGTGAGCTACGCCCAGCTTGCCTGGACCCACAACTGGTATTTGTCGCCCGAAAACTATCAGGCCGCGTTGGGGATGATCGTTGCCGCGCACCATGATCTTCCTTTCACGCGCCATTGGGGAGCCGGCACTAGTTCATCCTCCGATGGGCAGTTCTTCCGCTCGGGCCGCAACCGATCGGCGGCGGCCGACATCAATGCGAAATATGGCAGCGAGCCGGGCCTGAAGATCTACTCCCACCTGTCCGATCATTTTGCCTCGTTCGGATCGCGGATCATGTCGGCCACCGCCGGCGAGGCCCCCTACGTGGTGGATGGCCTGATGCTCGGCGCCGGCGCGCTACCGCTGCATGAGCATTACACTGATACCGGCGGCGCGACGGACCATGTCTTTGCCCTTTGCCATCTTCTCGGCTTCCGGTTCGTGCCCCGTCTGCGCGACATCGCCGACCGGAAACTCGGCTCGATCGCCGCGCCTTCGACCTACAAAGGCATCGAAAGCCTCATGGGCCGCACGATCAAGACGGCGGCGATCGAAGCCGATTGGGATGACATCGTCAGGATCGTCGCCTCCATTAAGGAAGGAGCCGTTGCGCCCTCCGCGATCCTGCGCAAGCTGGCCGCCTACAAGCGCCAGAACAGGCTGGATTTTGCGCTGGCCGAACTCGGCCGCATCGAGCGGACGTTATTTGCGCTCGACTGGCTTGAACAGCCCGACGTGCGTCGCGCCTGCCAGGCCGGCCTCAATAAAGGCGAAGCACGTCATACCCTTGCCGCCGCGATCTACACCAACCGACAGGGGCGGTTCACCGATCGCTCGATCGAGAATCAGGAATATCGGGCATCGGGCCTCAATCTGCTGATCGCGGCGATTTCTTACTGGAACACCGTCTATATGGACAGGGCCGCCCAGCATCTCCAATCATCCGGCGGCACCTTCGATGATGCGCTGCTTGCCCATCTCTCGCCGATGGGCTGGGTGCATATCAGTTTGACCGGCGACTATCTGTGGCAAAGGGCAAACCGGCTCTCCCCTGGCGAGTTCCGCACCCTCAACGATCCCATGGCCCGCCTCAAACTCGTGGCATAGCCAGTGTTCTCATTATGTCCGCCAAATCGTTGTCTGGCGCACAAACCTTGAGGTGACGCCCTGTTGCTCCGCCACGTCGCGGATCATAGCTGCCCAGCATCCCAAGATCATGCCCTCTTCATTATCGACTTCGCTTGTGGCGACCGCATAGATACCCAGCAAGTTTGCAACCTCGCTCGCCTCGACAATGCCTTGGCGCGCAAGCAGCGTGGCAAACATCGAGAGTGCTCCCCCCATTGCCCGCACCAGCGGCGCATCTTGTAGCAGTCGGTCAAATTCGCGGGGCGGGTTACTGGACATAGATTGTTCCGATCAAATTAAGCGACTGCCTTTCAGGCGTCGGTACATAGAACGGACCCAGCGATACGCTAAGCGCCGACATGTCTGCTCGGGTGTCGTAAAACGCCTGTTTGCCGTACAGTCCCGCGAATGACGTGGTCTGGGACATTGCGGCCATTCGGGGTAGCCCCCGTCAACGGCCGTTTCTAGCAGAACGAGACGTTCCATCATGAGCCTTTCCATCGCCGGTCTGGGTCCGCTGGCGGCGCTTTGCCTGTCTGCTTCCCAAGCGCAGAAGCATCAAGAATGTGGCCTGAATAGGCGAATTCTCATGCCAACTGGCAAAATCGTGATCATGCCTCTACGGTCAGTCCACACGGGATGGGCCTTCAATGTTCGACAAACGATCTCTGAGCGAACGCGACATTTGCACCAAGTTCATAACGCCTGCCATCAAGGACGCTGGCTGGGATGAGATGACGCAGATCAGAGAAGAGGTCAGCTTCACAAAAGGCCGCATTATCGTTCGCGGAAAGATGGTTAGTCGTGGTCAAGGCAAGCGTGCTGACTATGTGCTTTACTACAAGCCCAACATCCCGCTGGCGCTGATTGAGGCTAAGGACAACACCCAGCCTATGGGCGCGGGCATGCAGCAAGCGTTGGAATATGCCGAAACCCTCGACATTCCCTTCGTGTTTGCGTCGAATGGCGATGGGTTCTTAGTCCATGACCGCACGGGCACTGGCGATGCACGCGAAGTCACGCTGCCCCTTGACGCCTTTCCATCACCGGGTGAACTATGGCAGCGATATGCCGCGTGGAAGGGCCTGACGGCAGAAGGCGAGGAGATTGTACTCGAAGATTATTATGACGACGGCAGCGGCAAGCAGCCGCGCTATTATCAGGTCAACGCCGTCAACGCGGCCATGGAGGCCATCGCGACTGGGCAGAACCGCATTCTGCTCGTCATGGCGACCGGCACCGGGAAGACTTACACCGCGTTCCAGATCATCTGGCGGCTGTGGAAGGGCGGGCACAAGAAGCGCATCCTGTTTCTCGCTGATCGGAACGTGCTGGTTGATCAGACGATGGTCAACGATTTCCGGCCTTTCGGCCCAGCGATGGCGAAGCTGTCCGCCAACGCGAAAACGATCGAACGTGATGACGGCTCGAATATCGACCTGCCGATCGCCATGGACAAGAAGCGTCGCGTCGATACCGCGTACGAGATTTATCTCGGACTGTATCAGGCCATCACCGGGCCGGAGGAACGGCAGAAGCTTTTCAAGGAGTTCTCACCCGGCTTCTTCGACCTCATCGTGATCGACGAATGCCACCGTGGAAGCGCGGCGGAGGACAGCGCATGGCGCGAAATTCTTGAGCATTTTTCTGATGCTACGCAGATCGGCTTGACGGCCACGCCGAAAGAAACCCGGTATGCGTCCAACATCCACTATTTCGGCGAACCGGCTTACAGTTACACCCTGAAGCAGGGCATCCGCGACGGCTTCCTCGCGCCCTATAAGGTCATCAAGGTCCATGTGGATCGCGACATTCAGGGCTACCGCCCCGAGAAGGGCCAGCTTGATCGCGACGGCAACGAGGTCGAGGATCGCATCTACAATACCCGCGATTTCGATCGGACGTTGGTACTGGATGACCGGACCAAGCTCGTGGCGCGCAAGGTCACGGAATTTTTGAAGGAAAGCGGCGACCGTTATCAGAAATCAATCGTGTTCTGCGTCGATCAGGAGCACGCGGCGCGTATGCGACAGGCATTGATCAATGAGAACGCCGACCTCGTGGCGGAGAGTTCCCGCTATGTCATGCGGATCACCGGCAACGATCCCGAGGGTCAGGCGCAACTCGGGAATTTTATCGACCCCGAGAGCCGCTACCCGGTGCTCGTCACAACGTCACGGCTGCTGTCTACCGGGGTTGATGCCCAGACCTGCCGCCTGATCGTCCTCGACCGCGACGTTGGGTCGATGACCGAGTTCAAGCAAATTGTCGGGCGCGGCACTCGCGTTCACGAAGACAGTCGCAAGTTCTTCTTCACGCTGATGGATTTCCGAGGGGCAACGAACCACTTCGCGGACCCGGATTTCGATGGCGAACCGGTTCAAATTTATGAGCCGGGCGAGGATGATCCTGTTACGCCACCCGATGACGACAGCACTGTCGGCGATCCCGGCGAAGATCATAGCGACCAACCGGGCGAGGAAACCATCATCGACAATGGCGAAACGCCGGACATAACCATCACAGATGACGTCGGTAGGCGTGGCAAGGTTTATGTCGATGGCGTGCCCGTCGTCATTGTGGCCGAGCGCGTGGAATATCTGGACGAAAGCGGAAAGCTCGTTACCGAAAGCCTGCGTGACTTCACGAAAAAAGCCCTGCGCAAGCACTTCGCGAGCTTGGACGAATTCCTTACCCGGTGGAATGGTGCCGAGCGCAAACAGGCGCTGGTCGATGAAATATCAGCGGAAGGCCTCGCGCTCGATTTCATCGCGGATGAACTCGGCAAAGACCTCGATCCGTTCGATCTAATTTGCCACATCGCCTTTGATCGCAAGCCGCTGACCCGGCGCGAGCGAGCGGAAAATGTGCAGAAACGCGATGTTTTCGCCCAATATGGCGAGCAGGCCCGCGCCGTGTTGCGCGCCCTGCTCGACAAGTATGCCGACGAGGGGGTGCTCAATCTTGACGATACCAACGTGCTGCGCATCCCGCCGCTGAACACGCTCGGCACGCCCGTCCAACTCATCAAGGCTTTCGGCGGCAAGGCCGGCTTTGAAGATGCCGTCCACGCCCTGCAAAACGAAATTTACCAGGAAGTTGCTTAATCAATGTCGGTTCGCACTCTCGTCAAATCCATTCAAGACATCATGCGCAAAGACAGCGGCGTCGATGGTGACGCGCAGCGCATCAGCCAGCTTTGCTGGCTGTTTTTCCTGAAAATCATCGACGATCAGGATCAGGAACTGGAATTGATGCGGGATGGCTACCAGTCGCCAGTGCCAGAAAGTTTCCAGTGGCGCGCATGGGCAGCCGATCCCGAAGGGATGACAGGAGAGGCGCTGCTCGCCTTCATCAACGAAGAGCTGTTCCCGGCGATGAAGGGCCTGAAGCCCACAGGCCTTCCCGGTGATCGCCGCCGCG
>Ga0208472_100024_pt1 | contig 13909 bp, 10 predicted proteins | sample DeeseametaMP0326_FD_184215 | JGI IMG/M metagenome (GOLD analysis project Ga0208472, IMG submission 184215) | Marine microbial communities from the Deep Atlantic Ocean - MP0326 (SPAdes) | ecosystem: Environmental > Aquatic > Marine > Oceanic | place: East of Recife, Brazil, South Atlantic Ocean... | reverse complement strand
TCCCATCGTCATGCTCTCGGCTGTGCCCGGTGCATGATCGGCTCAAGCTGATGCCGAAATTGGCGGTGGCCCAGATAAGCTACACCACGTCCCGGGACGCGATCCCTTGAAACGCCGGGTTCTGATAATTGGACAGTCAGCCCCCGCGCGGGTGCGCCCAATAAGGCGCTGATCATTTCGGCTGATTGCCACGCGAATGAACCCGCCACCTTGTGGATGGATCGCATCGAGAAGGAATATAAGGACCGTCTGCCCAAGATTTGGGTGGATGATAAGGGTGTTCAGTGGCGCCAGACGGAGGGATCCGACAAGCCGGACCGGTTGATCCTGTCAAAGTTGGAAGGCGAAGATCTGCTCCGCACGAAATCTGGAGCGGACCCGCTGGACCGCATCCGGGACAACGCGATGGACGGCGTCGATGGGGAGGTTGTGTTCCCCAACAAGGGTCTGGCCATGTGGTATACCAAGGACCCTCTGTTCGCCCAGGCCCAGTGTCGGATTTGGAATGACTGGGCTTGGGAAACCTATGGCCCGCATATCGCGAGGATATCGCCCTCTGCGACGGTCGCGACAGGCGACGTTGAAGGTACGCTGAAGGAGATCGAACGTACGGCCAAGATGGGATTCCGGCATGTCACCTTCCCTTGCCGGCCGGTTTTTGGTTCGACAAGCTCGGACGATCTGAATTATAACCAGCCGGCCTTCGATCCGGTATGGGCCTTGTTGAGCGAGATCGGCATGCCGATCACATTCCATGTCTCGACCGGTAAGGATCCACGTACGGTGCGTGGTCCTGGCGGCGCGGTCATCAATTATGTGTCGCACTCGCTGGCGCCGACCATCGAACCATTGGCGACCTTGTGCGCATCGGGCGTAATCGAGCGCTTTCCCAAGCTGCGGTTCGGTAGCATCGAAGCGGGCATTGGCTGGTTGCCGTGGATGCTCGACGCGATGGATGAAGCATTTCTGAAGCACCACATCTGGGTTCGCCCTCAATTGAAGATGAAGCCGAGCGAATATTTCCGGGCGAACGGCTTTGCCTCCTTCGGTGAAGACCGCGCCGGCCTGGCCCTCATCGAGGAATTTGGTCTGCAGGATAATTGCCTCTGGGCCAATGACTACCCCCATCACGAAGGGACATGGCCGCATTCGGCTGAGGCGATTGAGCGTGACATGGGTGCGCTTTCCGAAGCCACTTTGCGCAAAGTGCTTGGCGAGAATACTGCCAGGATTTTCGGCTTTACCGAATTGGTGGAGGAATATGCCGCCAAACACGCTCAATCTGCCTGATTTGGCAGACGAGCAGACCGGCCTTCGCCTCAGATGTCCGGGCTGATGGGCGTTTGTAAGGCCATCAGGTCCGGCTGTCATCAATGACGCTGAGCGTATGAACGACGAAACCTGCGAACGGCTTCGCAGAGCGGTGGGATATGCCTAATGACTGTCGGCAGGATATATATTGATGATCGCGTCCGGACGAGGGATGAAATTCTCGTCAATGCCAAAAAGGGGGCTTCAGGTCTTTCGTCGATAGGAGCGGGTGACGGCACGGTCATTTCCCTTCTGCTTCACAACGACTTCGTCTTCTTTGAGGCGACACTGGCCGCCCGGCAGATCGGTTCCTACTGCGTGCCATTGAATTGGCACAACAAGGTCGCGGAACTTGAATATGTCATCAAGGATTCCGATCCGGTCGCACTCATCGGCCACGCAGATTTGCTGCTTGAGGCGCAGTCCATCATTCCTGACGGGCTTCCTGTGCTGGTTGTTCCGTCGGTCGGCAAGGCGCCTGCAGATTGCCCGCACACGCAAAATGCCTTGCGGTCGATCGACGGCGCGGTCCTGTGGGATGAGTGGGTGGCGAATTTCGCGCCCATGGAAAATTCCGTCCCCGCCACGCGTGGCACCGTCGTCTATACATCGGGAACCACAGGAAACCCGAAGGCGGTCCTGCGAGAGCCGATGCATCCCGTGCAATATGGCCGCTGGGCCGCTAATCAGCAGCTGATTTTCGGAATTGTTCCCAGGTCGCGCGCCATAGTGGTCGGGCCGCTTTATCATGCTTCGCCCAATTCAAATGGTATCTTCGCGGTCCTCAACTGTGAGGTAGCGATTTTCTATACCAAGTTCGAACCCGAAAGATTTCTGCGGGATGTCGAGCACCACCAGATAACGACTGTGGTCTGCGTGCCTACCATCTTCGTGCGCTTGCTAAAGCTGCCCGATGACATACGCAGCAAATATGATCTGTCTTCGCTGGTTACCGTCACGCATACGGGCGGCCCTTGCAGCCCGGACATCAAGCGCATGATGATCGATTGGCTTGGGCCCATCATCAACGAAGTGTATGGTGGGACGGAAACCGGATCGATCTTCTTTTGCAGTTCGGCGGAATGGCTGGAACATCCGGGCACCGTGGGCCGAGCGCTGCCGGGGGTGCGATTTCGATTATATGATGAAGCAGGCCAGATCGCGCGTCCTGGCGATTCTGGCGAAATCTATGCGCGTGGGATCAATGGTGATTTCACCTATAAAAATCAGGAAGCCGCTCGCCGTGAGGTTGAGCGTGATGGCCTGATCACATTGGGCGATGTCGGATCCGTGGACGCCGACGGCTTCCTTTTCCTGCATGATCGCAAGCGGGACATGGTCGTTTCTGGTGGGGTCAACATCTACCCGGTCGAGATTGAATCGGTCCTTCTGACCCACCCGCTCGTATCCGATTGCGCCGTGTTCGGCCTGCCGGACGATGACCTTGGTGAAATGCTGGTCGTAATGGTCGAACCGCTGCACGGTTCACCAGTCGGCGAAGACGACATTAAGGATTATATTCGTAATCGCCTCAGCGGATATAAGGTTCCGAAGCGTGTCTTTGTGAGGCCGCAGCTTGCAAGGCAAGATAGCGGAAAGCTATTCAAGCGCGTTCTAAAGTCAGAACTGATGAAGGAGCTGGATGCCACAGCGAAAATGTGATCGCGGTGGTAAATCTATATTCAAGTTCTATAATTTGTTCTGAAATTAATAAGCCGGCCCCTGTATTGAGGGCCTTAAATTGGGGAGGTGTGCATATGCCACGATTTCGTAAATCTTCGGTGTCGGTCATCGCAATGTTGGCGAGCGCCGCTGTCGTTTTCCCTGCCGTTGCGCAGGATGACGTCCAAAACCAACAGCCCGCACAGGCCAGTGGCGGGGCGCAGCCGACTGCGGCTCCTGCCTCGGATTATGGCGACATCGTCGTCACGGCGCAAAGACGGGCTGAATCCATTCAGGATACGCCCTTGGCCATATCCGCGCTTGGCGGGGATGCGCTGCAGAAAACAGGCGTCACCGATATCACGCAGCTCGGCACCCGTCTTTCGAATGTGAGCATCAACACCAATGCCGGCATCACCCGCATCGCAATTCGCGGTATCGGCAGCAATGCGACCCAGCCTAATCTGGAAACGCCGATCGCCTATCATGTCGATGGCGTTTATGTGAGCCGTGGGGAAGCGCAGGGCGACAGCTTCTATGACGTCGAGCGGATCGAGGTTGTCCGTGGTCCGCAGGGCACGTTATACGGCCGTAACGCGACGGGCGGCGCTGTCAATATCATCACAAGGGATCCGACGGACGAATTTTCGGGATATGCCGATTTCACGGTCGGCAATTATTCGCTCATCCAGGCCGAGGCAGCGGTTTCAGGACCGCTCACGCCAACGCTGTCATTTCGTATCGCCGGTCAGGCGATCAAGCGCGATGGGTTTGGGCAGGACGCTTTTGGCCGGGATATTGGCGACCAAAATACCCGGGCGGTTCGTGCGAAACTGAAATTTGAACCGTCAAGCAATCTCAAAATCGTCGCGTCTGCCGAATATTTCCGCGAGCGGGATGCGGCGGGCGCGCAACATTATATTCGGGATGGGGACACGCCTGGCCTGATCAATGTCGGCGTGGCGCTGGGATACCCCTTGGCGGAAGACCCTTACCGCAACACGAACAGCGACTTCCCTGCGCGCACCAGCAAGGATGATTATGCTTTCACCCTGTCGGCCGACTGGGATATCGCGCCCTGGGCCACGCTCACGTCCATCACGGGCTATCGCAATACCGACTTCTATACGCAGCGCGATTTCGACAACACGGCATTTGATGCAGGCCGCTTCTACAACTTCTCCAAGGCGCATCAGTTCAGCCAGGAACTTCGCCTGGGCGGATCGTCCGGCAACTTCACTTATGTGATCGGCGGTTTCCTGTTCGACGACCATCTGGACTTTACCGGCCGGACGTTCCGCAATGCCGCTATTTTGACCGCCTACGCCAACCCTGGGACAAGGCCTGCCGTTTCGAACAACTATCTGCGCAGCTTTTATCAGGCGGGTATACTCGACACGCGTGCCTATGCGGCATTCGGCCAGATAAGCTACGAATTCACGCCATGGCTGGGCGTCGATATCGGCGGTCGATATAGCTACGAACGCAAAGTGAAGCCCTTTGAAGTCGTTTCGAATGACAACGTCAACTTGGCGCCGAACCCGGCACTCGGGCCGTTCGATCCCGTCAACCTGCCGGCTCTCAATCCTCTTGCGCCGACACGCACGAGTTTCAAGAAATTCACGCCGAAGTTTACCGTGCGGCTGCAGCCTGCAGATAATATCAATATATATGGCACCTATGCGCAGGGCTTCCGCAGCGGAGGTTATGCCCTCGGTTCGGGCGCAGCGCCATTCGCTGCTGAAACGGTCGATGATTATGAAGGCGGGGTGAAGATGGACTGGTTTGGCGGTCGCCTCCAGACCAACTTCGCAGGTTTCTACTATAAATATGGCAATCTTCAGGTATTTCGCCTCAACCCGATCGGCGGCATCATCATCGAAAGTGCGGGCAAGGCCGATCTATATGGTATGGAAGCCTCTATCGTTGCGAAGCCGACCGATGACCTGCGTCTGAATGCGGAAATCGGACTCTTGCATACGGAATATAAGGTTTTTACCAGCGTCAATTCCAATCGCCCGGATTTGGGAATTCAGGACCTGGCAGGCAATCGGCTGATCCAGTCGCCAAAATACACGATCAACGCTGGCGCCGAATATAGCTGGCACCCAGCGATCGGTGACGTCACCTTGCGAGGTGAAGGGCAGTTTATCGGCAAGCAATATTACACGCCCTTCAATACCGAGACATATTCGCAAGATGCTTTTGCGATGTTCAATGCATTCCTGAATTTCACGCACGTCGATGGCAAACTGACCGCAGGCCTTTTCGTGAAAAATATCACGAACAAAGTTGCGGTGGCGGTGCTTAACTCGCAACCGCAAAATATGGGCGGCTTTGCCGCCGGTGAGATCTATCCTCTGAGAACCTTTGGCGCTCGGGTAGGATACCGCTTCTGAACAGGAGAAGCACAGGAAGGCTGGCGGTCGGGCGACGGCCGCCAGCCTTCCTGCCGAATTGGTCAGGTGGCCTATGGAAGCCTAGGCGGGGCATCGGCATTTCCGGACAAGGTCGTGGATATCGAACGACCCACCAACTCAGTGACAGGCCGTTGGCATATATGAACGCACTACAATATGAAGGCCTGGCTTCGGCCGAGGTGGCGATCGACGAGGCCCGAAACGGTCGAATGCTGATCGTTGTGGATGATAATGCTGGCCACGAGTTGGGCAGTTTGATCATTCCGGCCCAAATGGCCACGCCGGACGTGATCAACTTCATGGCGCGGTTTGGCAAGGGTCTTATCTGTCTGGCGATCACGGCCGGTCGCGCGCGGGAACTGGATCTCGACCTGCTCGGCACGGACACTGAGCAACAAGACGGACAGGCATTTACTACCTCCATCGAAGCCAGGCACGGCGTATCGACAGGCATTTCGGCGGCCGATCGGGCGCGGACGATAGCCGTTGCGATCAATACATCGAGCAGCAAGGATGATATCGTAACGCCAGGTCATGTATTTCCGATCATCACCCGCGACGGTGGCGTACTCGTCCGCGCTGGTCATGCCGAAGCTGGCGTCGATCTGGCCAGATTGGCGGGGCTTAACCCGTCAGCAGTCATCTGCCAGATCATCGGGAGTGAAGGGGCCATCGCAACGCCGACGGAGTTGTCGGCACTTGCGCGTGATCATCAGCTAAAGATCGTCGCGTTGCGGGACCTGATTGCGTACCGCAGGCGGCACGACCATGTAGTGGAGCGTGCCGCCCAGGTCACGTTCAGGAGCAACTGGGGCGGCGAGTGGACGGCGATCACCTTTCGGAATCGCGCCACTGGCACGGAGCAGATCGCGCTGGTAAAAGGGGATATAGACCCGAGTAGGCCGACACTGGTGCGGATGCATGCGATTTCCACATTGATGGATATATTCGGCGCCGAGGGCGAAGGCGCAGGCGTCCTGCGTAGATCAATGGAGATCATCAACGAGCGGGGCAGCGGCGTAATCATCGCTGTCAATCGAGTGAGAAATGACCGGTTTTCCATGGCGCTTCGTGCTCGTGCCGGGACCCTCTCGGCTACCGATATCGAACAATTGCGGGATTATGGGGTGGGAGCGATGATCCTGTCCGAACTGGGTATCGAGGAGATGATCCTGCTGACCAATGCAAAGCGCACGCTGGTGGCTTTATCTGGCTACGGGCTGAAGGTGGTTGGCCAAGAGCCCGTCATTGCCGACCTTTAGATATTAGGGGCAGATCGGCCCCGGCTGGAAGCAATGATTACAGAAATGTGACGCAATCGGGCTTGGCGCGGGAAGCGCGCCAGTTGTTGATGCTGTCTTGTGGGTCTGCATACCCCATCGCGATGCCGCCAATGATTTGCAGATCGCCTTGCAAGTTCAATATGTCTTTCACCGCATCTGACTGGTGAGACCAAGATGCTTGGGGACAGGTGGCCAGCCCTTGCTCGACCGCAAGGAGCATGATGCTCTGCATCAAGATTCCCATGTCGAGCCACTGCGAATGCCCCATCCGGGATTCGATGGCCAACAAGATTCCCACAGGGGCACCGAAAAAATTGAAGTTCTTCGCCGCTTGGCGCAACCGACCTTTTTTATCGTCTCGTTCGATCCCGATTGCGTCGTAAAGAGCTTCTCCATTTTCAAATCGTCGACTTCTGTACGGCTCCCAGAGATTGGCGGGATATACCGGGTATGCTGAGCTTTGCTGCTGGGAAGACGGGCGTGTGGCGACTGCTTTGCAAAAACCGTCCAGGGCCTGGCCTGTCATGACATAGACGTGCCAAGGCTGGAGATTGCCGCCCGACGGAGAGTCTAGCGCGGTATAGACAATATGTTTCAGCAAGCTGTCTTCGACCGGCGTGGAGGCAAAGGCGCGCGTGGACCTGCGGCGGGCCATTGCGGTTGTCACATCCAAGCGGCCGTCATCTTCCTGTGTCACCTTTCTACTCCTATTCCTTCATCATGGTGATTGCCGCATGATGGCGATCAAGACCGGCCAGAACCAAAGCGAACTGAGTCATCAGAAGGGGTCGCGCCTTGTCCTCATAAGGCTTTACGAAGCATTTCGAGCATTGCGCCTGCTGCCAAGAATGAAACCCTTCCGATGGCATGCGGTAGAACGAGCATTTAATGACCGGCTTCGAATTTTTCGAAGGCGGATTTATGCCTGTGCCAGAATTGGGGGCCACCCCGATATCGGGGCCAGCCCAAGCCGGAAGTCCACAGGACGTCGAGATCGGTCAATCGTGCGATGTCCCCCCGGTCGGCCAAGGCCTGTCCGTTCTCTGCCAGCCGCGACAGGGCGTCTTCGATGTCAGAACCGGGAGCGTTTGCGCTGGCGGTCAGCGCCGCTTGGTTGCAGAACGTGGGAGAAAATCCGAACGCCAGCAATGCGTCCGATGCGGTCGTCTGGCTCAATGAAGGCTTCGTGTTCTGCTGATCGCCATGCTGCTGAACGGCGTCGAGGAAAGCGCGTCGTTGGTTTTCGGCTATGGATACGCCGTCTGCCTGCGTGAAAATCGCTTGAACTCCCAGGGTTTTGGCGAAGTTCATGGCATGCGCCGCGCCGACGGATGCAGTCCCTCTGGCTGCGATTATTTCGATAAAAGTTAACGCGCCGTTCCGCTCAAGTGGAACAAGCCCGAACAAAGCATCGGAGTTTTCGTTAAGCAGGACAGGGAAGTTCTCGTTTGCCTCCGGGGCGAGAACAAACAGGGGCTGCTGCGCCGTAGGTTTGTGGCGCATAAGCGCTGCTTCGACATCCGTACCCATGCATAGCAGATAGCTGTCGTCTGTCACGGCAGATGTAAGCGTCAGACCAGCTCTGGTAATCGCCGCTTTGAAGGGTGAGGGCAATTGATCCGGTATAGCATCGACGGCGCCAAGCAGCGTAATGGCCGGCGCCAGCTTATCCGGGCTGGAAACCTGGAATGGAAGTTTGAACGCTTGCCGGTCAGCGAAGAAAAGATGGCGCAGCGCTAAAGAGTGAGGACTCTGGACCAGCAGCTCAAACTCGCGCCTTTCCTTTTCAAGCCCCGCTTCCAACGGCAGCGACGCTGCCGCTTCGACACATCGGAGGATGGCCTGCGGCGCCAGATAGCCTCTGAAGGTTTCCATATTCTCCTTCTCGAAACTCTGGAAAACGCTGGGATCGAAGAGATACTCTTCTCTCGCCCGATCGCGCGTTTGAGACTTTCCAGTCGGTCTGGATGCAATATGGTGCGCGAACGTCTTTGCAGCTGGTAGCAACGGTCCTTCCTGGACGACCAAGTCTACCAGACCCAAGGACCGTGCTTCTTCCGCCCCGATCGAACGGCCGCTGACGAGAAGGTCCAGCGCCGCCGCGATACCGATAATGCGGGGCAGACGCTGCGTTCCCCCAGCGCCAGGCACCAGCCCCAACTTGACTTCTGGCAGACCGACGCGCGCGTCGTGTGTAGCGACGCGATAGTGGCAAACCAGCGCCAGTTCCAGGCCGCCGCCAAGGGCAGTCCCGTGGATCGCAGCGATGACCGGCTTGCGGGATTTCTGGATCAAGTCCTGAATTTTTTCCAGCGAAGGTGCCTCTTTCTGCTGGCCGAATTCCGTAATCTCTGCGCCCGCTATGAACGTGCGGCCCGCGCAAGCCAAAATAACGGCATCGATCGCATCGTCGGACGCGGCCCTTGAAAATGCGCCAAATAAACCGCTGCGAACGTCCGCGGACAGAGTGTTGACTGGCGGCGAATCTATGATGATCGATGCGATTGGCCCATCAACCTCATAAGACGTGACTGCGTTGATGTGCATGATCGTCATATCCGGTCGATGATCATGGCCGGAGCCATGCCACCCGCAGCGCAGAGGGTGATCAGGCCCGTCGATTCATCTCGACGTTCCAGTTCGTCCAGCATCGTTCCAACCAGCATGGCTCCGGTCGCCCCGATCGGATGGCCGAGCGCTATCGCCCCGCCGTTCACATTGACCTGCGCTGGATCGATGTTGAGATCCCGCATGAATTTGAGCGGAACGACAGCGAAGGCTTCGTTTACTTCGAAGAGATCAATGTCTTTGAGCGCCATGCCAGCGTTCGCCAATACCCGCTGCGTGGCAGGAACAGGTCCATTGAGCATCAAGGTCGGATCGACTCCAACGGTCGTCATCGCCCGGATGCGCGCGCGTGGCCTCAATCCGTGAGCCTTCGCGTAATCTGGGCTGACCACAAGGACGGCCGCTGCCCCGTCCACAACCCCGGAACTATTCCCGGCATGATGCACATGGTGAATCTCGACGCCCGAATATCGTCGCTCCACCAAATCCCGCATGGTTTCACCCGTATGGTCAAACGAGGCGTCGTATAACGCAGCGAAAGCCGGCTTCAACGTGGCCAGCCCCTCCAGCGTGGTGGAGGGCCGGGGATATTCGTCGCGGGAAAGCGCCAGACGGTCATCATCAGCATGGATGGGCACGATCGAACGCGCAAACCAGTTATTCTCGATCGCAGCCGCTGCCCGCTGCTGGCTGGAAAAGGCGTACTGATCCACGTCTACGCGGCTAATGCCTTCCAGTGTCGCGATGAGGTCAGCGCATATGCCTTGGTGCGGCTGCGGATGAATGGCGCGCAGATGCAAATTTCCTGAATCTACCAGGCCGCGTGCCGGCAAGGTCGAGCTGTGCGACATGGATTCCACGCCCCCGGCGATCACGCATTGCTGCTGGCCCGAGAGAATTGCCATGGCGGCCAAACTTACGGCGCTCAACCCGCCTCCGCAGAAGCGATCGACGGTCAGGCCTGGAACAGAGGCGTCGAGACCGCCATCCAGCGCCGCCATGCGGGCGATGCAATATCCCTGCTCGCCAAATTGGGTCCCACACGCAATGATGACATCATCGATATGTTTGCGGTCCATGCCGGTTCGTGTCGTCAGCGCTTCAAGAAGCTGAGCGAGGATGCGTTGGGGATGGATGCCGACCAAGCTGCCTTTACCAACCCGGCCAATGCCTCTTGGCGATCGGGCGGCGTCTATGATCCATGCTTCCTTCATTCGATACGCTTCCTGTTATTTTGACATTCGAGCAGCCCAATTGATGCGAAGGCAGCCTAGACGGGGGGACGCCCGAATTCGGGTTTTCTCTTGTCGAGAAAGGCCCTGATGCCTTCAGCCGCGTCGGGAGACGCACCTGCCGCCGTCACTGCATCCTTTTCGACCGCCAATCCTGCGGCGGTCACGTCGGGTCCGGCGCAGTCGATGGCGCGGCGCAGTTGATGCACCGCGGTTCGGCCATATCCCTCAATCTCTGCAGACAAGGCGTAAGCCATGTCCCGCGCCTGATCGGCGTCCGGCGCGATCCGGCTAACGAGGCCCATTGTGTCGGCCTCACCAACCGTCAGCGTCCGGCCCGTGAGCATCAGGTCCAGGGCCGCTGCCTTGCCGATCAGGGCCGGCAGCATCTGCGTCCCGCCATAGGCAGGCAGAAGCGCGAGCTTGATCTCCGGCAACGCGAAACGCGCATGAGCGGCTGCGACACGAAGATGGCAGGCTAATGCAAGTTCAAAGCCGCCTCCAAAAGCGAGCCCGTTGATCGCTGCTATGAAGACCACAGGTGATTTGTGGATGCGGAAAAAGAGTGACCGGGCCAGATCGGTTTTTCGTATATTTTCGGTTGTCGTCAAAGTTGATGATTCACGAAGATCCGTACCGGCCGAGAACGCGTGATCTCCAACGCTCGTGATTACCGCCACCGCTGAATCATTCGCTTCGGCGTCATCGACGAACGCCGTCAGGCCATCCAGCATCTCACGCGTGAACGCATTCAACGTGGGAGCCGAATCGAGCTGGAAAACGGGCGTATTCCCCATCGTGAACGTCCTGAAACCGGTCATGAGCACCCGTATCTCCGAATTGGCAATCCGTCGGCTAGCATAAGTTGATTGGTCGCTCAACCAACTTGCAATCTCCCTCCGATGGTATATTGATTGTTCAAACAGGAGAGTCGGATGGCTGGTGCATTGGCAGGCCTGAAAATCGTGGAGATGGCCGGTATCGGCCCAGCACCTTTCGCGGCAATGATGCTTGCAGACCATGGCGCTGAGGTCGTCCGGATCGCGCGCCCTGGCAGTGACGACGGAACGCCCGCCGCTGCTGACATTCTTTCGCGTTCACGCACCACTTTATATGTCGATATCAAACGCAAGGGCGGCGTCGACATGGTCATGGACCTCCTCGCCACGACCGATGGCCTGATCGAGGGCTTCCGGCCTGGAGTCATGGAGCGTCTTGGTCTGGATCCTCAAATGCTGCTGGAGCGCAACCCGCGGCTCGTGTGCGGGCGCATGACAGGTTGGGGGCAGGAGGGGCCCTATGCGCTGCGCGCTGGACATGACATTAATTACATCGCCCTCGCCGGCGCGCTTCATATCTGTGGTCGCGCGGGTGACAAGCCGACGCCGCCGGCCAACATGCTGGGAGACTTTGGCGGAGGCGGCATGCTTCTGGCGTTCGGCATGGTCGCGGGTTTGCTGCGGGCCCAAATCAGCGGCGTCGGGCAGGTTATCGATTGCGCGATGATAGATGGGTCAGCGCTGCTCGCGAGTATGATATGGGGGTTGCGCGGAGCGGGCGTATGGAATGACGAGCGTGGCACCAACGCGCTCGACACAGGCGCCCCTTTCTATGAAGTGTATGAGACCGCGGATGGGGGCTTTGTTTCCGTCGGGGCGATCGAACCGCAATTTTATGCGACCCTTCGGCGCAAATGCGGTCTCGACGCTGATCCCTCGTTCGATGAGCAATGGGATCGCGAAGCCTGGCCGGCATTGAAGGCCAAACTAGCTCACCTCTTCAAGGCCAAAACGAGGTCCGAATGGTCGGGTCTCTTGGAGAATGAAGACGCGTGCTATGCGCCCGTCTTAACCCTGAGCGAGGTTCCAGAACATCCCCATGTCGCGGCCCGCGGCACCATGGTCAAAGTGGACGGCGTTGACCAACCGGCGCCCGCTCCGCGCTTCGGCCATACGCCGGCCTTGCACCCTGATCCCCGACGCGTCGGCAATGTTGCCGACACCCTGCGCAGCTTTGGTCTCAATCAAAACCGGATCGACGCCTTGCTTGCGACAGGGGTGGTCTGACCTTTTTATCTGTGAGTAGCACATGCTCGATTATAGTCGTCGTATCGCCTTCAACGCGGATCATCATCAGTTCCGCGAAACCGTTCGTCGCTTCATCCAGCGCGATGTCGAACCCTTTCTCGACAAGTGGGAACAGGACGGCATCGTAGGTCGGGAAATTTGGGCCACGGCCGGCGCGCTGGGCCTTTTATGTCCGCAAGTTCCTGAAGCCTATGGTGGTGTGGGCCTAGACTTTGGCTTCAACGCCGTCATGGCGGAGGAATTGTCCTACGCGGGCGCTACCCTGGGGTTTGGCATCCAAAACGACATCGTGTCCGGCTATCTGCTCCACTACGGCTCGGAGGAGCAAAAGCAGAAGTGGTTGCCCAAGATGGCAGCAGGGGAGACCATCACGGCGATTGCCATGACGGAGCCCGGTGCGGGATCAGACCTCCAAAGCGTCCGGACTACGGCACGTAAAGAGGGCGACGCCTATGTGATAAGCGGCAGCAAGACCTACATTACCAATGGCCAGCATTGCGACCTCGTTTTGGTCGTTGCGAAAACGGACTCGTCCGCCGGCGCTCGCGGCACCAGCCTCATCCTGGTGGAAGCGGATCGCCCCGGGTTTAAGAGAGGCCGGAACCTCGACAAGATCGGACAATCCTGTGCCGATACGTCTGAACTGTTCTTCGACGCTGTGACCGTGCCGGTCAGCAATCTTCTCGGCGAGGAAAATGCGGGCTTCCGATACCTCATGTCGCAACTGTCGCAGGAACGCCTGATCATCGCTGTGGGCGCCCAGGCCGGCGCGCAACGAGCTTTCGACGAGGCGGTGCGTTTCACGAAGGATCGAAAGGCCTTCGGCAAAACGGTATTCGATTTCCAGAATACGCGCTTTCAACTCGCCGAGGCGGCAGCCAATCTACAGGCTGGCTGGGCTCACCTTGACTGGGCGCTGTTGCGTCAGATGTCAGGCCAATTGACCGGCACGGAGGGCGCAGCGGCAAAGCTGTTTCACGCCGAGCTCCAGTGGAAAATCGTGGACATGGCTCTCCAGCTCCATGGTGGAGCAGGATATATGAACGAATATCCGATCGCTCGTCTCTGGAAAGATGCAAGAGTACAGAGAATATATGGCGGAACTTCAGAGATAATGAAGGAAGTGATCGGTCGTTCATTATAAAAATAGGACAATCAATAATCAATAAAGGGGAATGAGGATGACGAAGACATATTATCTTTTAATGGCAGGTATCGCGCTGATGCCGATGTCGCTCCAGGCGCAGGAGGCGCCTCAGGAAAGCGCCGATCCGGCTAAGCTGGGCGACATTATCGTTACGGCACAGCGTCGGTCGGAAAATCTGCAGAATGTGCCGGTTTCCGTG
>Ga0208472_100020_pt1 | contig 14883 bp, 14 predicted proteins | sample DeeseametaMP0326_FD_184215 | JGI IMG/M metagenome (GOLD analysis project Ga0208472, IMG submission 184215) | Marine microbial communities from the Deep Atlantic Ocean - MP0326 (SPAdes) | ecosystem: Environmental > Aquatic > Marine > Oceanic | place: East of Recife, Brazil, South Atlantic Ocean... | reverse complement strand
GGCGGTGGCCTGCTGGGCATTCGTGACGGTCGTGATCCGCTGGTCGAAATCAGCGGTAGAGTCGTCGTACTCACTGCTCAGTTGCTGCAACGCCGTGGCGGTTGCCTGTTGCTGGTCCGAGAGCGTCGTCAGTTGCTCGGTGGCCGATGACTCAAAGCCCTCGTATTCGCTGCGCAGGGTTTGCAGGCTGTCGCTCAGTGCCTGCGAGTCGTTGGCCAGCGTCGTCAACTGGCCCTGAATGTCGGCGATGCTGCCGTCAGTTTCGGAGGTCAGGTTGTCGAGCCGGGTTGACAGCGCCTGCGCTTCGCTGGCTACGGTCGTGATACGGCTGTCGAACTCGGCCGTCGAATCGTCATACTCACTGCGCAGCGCCGACAGACTATCGGCGATGGTTTGCGCCTCGTCTGAGACCGTCGTCAGTTGCTCGCGGATCTCGGACACGTTGCCGTCGAAATCGGCGGACAGCGCGACAATGCGCTGGGAGAGCGCTTCATCGTTCGTGATCCGCGTGATCGTTTCCACAGACTGCGTCGCTGCGCCAACGGCGTTTTGGGTGGCTGAGACTGCGCTGGTGATGGCCTCCAGTTTCTCGTTGAGGCTGATCGTTCGACGCGTTTCCTCAATGCTAGCCTGCGCATCCTCTAGCCGCGCCGTTAGCGACTCGACCGATTCCGTAATCGCTGCCGTTTCGGTGGCTATAGCCGTTATCCGCTGTTCGAAGTCGGCGGCGGTCTGGTCATACTCGGCACGCAGCGTTTGCAGTTGCTCGGCGGTGGCCTCCTGATCGTTGGCCAGCGTGGTCAATCGCTGCTCGGCAGATGCCGCAAACTCGTTATACTCGGCCTGGAGAGATTCGAGCGAATCCGCGATAGCCTGGGATTCCGTCGATAGCGCTGTCAGTTGTTGCTGCACCGACGCGACGTTGCCATCAAAATCCGTCCGCAGCGTCACGATCCGCTGGCTCAACGCCTCGTCGTTACTGATACGCGTAATGGTTTCAACAGACTGAGAGGCGGATCCAATCGCATTCTGCGTCGCGGAAACGGCGGCGCGAATCGCCTCCAGCTTCCCATCCAACTCCAGAATGCGGCTGGTCTCGGTGATGCTGGCTGTGTTGTCGCCAACCGTGCCTGCGAGGGTTTCGACATCGGAGGCAACTGTCGTCAGCCGCTCGTCATTGCTGTTCGCCAGCGACTCGACATTGTCGATGTCGGTCTGCGCTTGCGTCAGGTCTGATCGAATTCCAGAGATATCGGCGTCGATGCCGTCGGACAGGTTGTCGATGCGCGTGGTTGTTGCACTGATGGCATCGTTGGCATCAGACACAGCGTCGTTGGTCTGCTTGATGCTGCTCTCAAGGTCCGCGCGAGCGTCGGACAGAGCCTGATTCGTCTCGTCGGTCTTGGTGTCGAGCCCGTCGATACGACCCTGGGCATTGGAGATAGCCGTGTTGGCTTCGGTCAGCCCGGTCTCGAACTCCTCCCGCGCTGCATCAATAGCACCGGCGTTGTCATTGATGCCGTTTTCGAACTGATCGACGAGGCCGCCCGGTCGGCGGAGCTCGTCGTCAATGGCATCGATGATGGCGTCGAAGTCTTCACGGGTGGTGACACTCAGGATGTAGAAATCGGACGTCGAATAGACCGAATAGCCTTGGATGTAGTACCAGTATTCGGTTCCTGGTTGTAGGTCGGTGTCGACCATCACCGAACCAACACCAAGCTCTACGGCACCAGCGGTCACTTCGCTGGGCTGCAACTCGGCTTGAGAACGATAAAAGCGGTACTGAGCCCCGGCATAAATGGATTGCGGGCGCAGTGTGACGCTGAACGTACCGACTTCAACCTCGACGCTAGTCGGGGCAACAATCGCTTGCCCAGTGACGTCCAACTCGACAGCCGTCGACCACGCAGAGACACGATCCCGATTGCGCGAGCGGATCTGAATCTCATGCTCTTCATGCTGCTCAACGTCAGATATCGCCAGCTCGCCGGAAGCCTGGAATGGTCCTGCATGGCTCCACTGATCGTTACCGATAATCCGATAGCGTGCCTCTACCTGAAGCGTTGGGATGCCGACGCGAACAGGGAAGATGTAGCTGACTCGGATCAGCGTGCGATAGCTGCCGTCGGCGTTGCGTGATGCCGCTGTCGAATCACCACGGGCAGCGGTGATGACCGGTACCGGAGGTATAACCTGCGACGGGTCTATCGGATTCGTGATACCCGGGTCGTAGATCGGGTCACTCGCGAAGTCATAAATGTCTGTCGCGGCAGGGACTAACGTCAGGGAGGCCGTGAAGTCTGTCCCATGGTCAATACGGCTAACCTTTGTGTCGAGGATCGTACGGTCGAGCACACCATAAGAAACGAGATCACCAATGTGGAGATCAAATTCCTCGCCCGCGTAGTTTAGAGTATCCACAGAACCGATTTCGTCGGCCGTGACAGGGATATCAACTAATGCGCCATCCTGTTGGCGGACGCGCAGGGCGTAGTTGCGTTCTGTTGTGTACTCAACTGGACAGTCCAGAGAAATCGTATTATTGACATCGTCTACAGCTAAGATCCTTGCACTTGCCAAGCTGATCTTGAATATATCCGAAGCGAAGGAGCACCGGTTGCCCCGCACAGCAACAAGGTTCTCCCAGTCCATGTCACAAGTGAACGTTTCCGGGCGTAGCAGGGCCTGCCGCAGGAAATATTGACCGTGGAAATCCGCTTCCTTGGCGCTAGTCACGCCTTGAGTCTCGAAGTCCTCGAAGATGGTCGCGTTTTGCGCAGAATAGCCGTCGCGATAGACGATCTGCTCGGCGTCAGTACCCTCTGCAGCACCTGTCGAGTAATCAACAAATTTCACGCGGATGGCATGTGGCAGCTTCTTGAAGCTACGTGTTGACTTGACGTTAGAAGAGTTACGCGGCGTGATGAGCTGGACAACGGGCTCTGAGGGACTGTCACGGACAATACCGTAGAGTCCGTCTTGCTGGCTGAACGCACCCTGACCAGCCGAAGCTATGGCCGCGAGACGTTGGAAGAGTGTTTCACTGGCGTCATGAACCCACGAATAGGAAAGCCCGGCTTCGTCACAGAAATTAGCCCAAGATAAGAGCTCGGGTAGATTGACGCGGTTGTCACCGATGGGTCTAGAGACTTGTTCACCGGTTAATGCATTGACATAAGCCCACGCAGGGTTATTGGTCGCCCGTTCAACGAACGTGCTACCGTCCCACACTCGCAGCACGGCTTGAGTTCGGATCGAGAGCTGTTCGATTACCCCGTTGAGCTGATCGCTTGCTTTGATACGCAGCGCCATCAAGACATGGCGATTGTTGCCATATGCCGGGTTGTCGCCCTGGATCGAACGGAGGGCAGACCACTGAGCGTCAGTGACAATCGCTTCGCGGTTTGGGCCATCGGTGCGGACGCGCGTCACGCGGACATCGTATTGGCCTTTGTCCACGGTCCAGCGCCAATTCTTGCGTAGCGTTGTCTTAGTCTTCGCGGAGATAGTCGGATTAGCGTATGTTGTCCATTCTTCGGTACCAGTAGGGGCATACTCGACCAACATCTCGATGTCTACGCGGGACAAGTCACCCTTAGACGACAACGCATAGAGACCCTGCGCCCAAACGACGTCCACACTGATCTCCGTGGTGTCGATCGCAGTGGTCCGAGTCGCGGATACGTCATCTTGGGAGGACAACAGGTTGTCGCCTGTTGTGGTGTCCTGGATGTCTAAAGCAACACCGGGAACAGTTTCGACTATATCTTGTGTGTAGAGTGTCAACTCATCGGCTGTGCCGATCTCGAAGCTAACCTCTTCATACTCACCGAGGTTGGTTTCCCCAATCTTAACCGCGTCCTCTAGATCAACGTCCTTCAAAACCGGTAGACCCGGACCAACACGGTTACCGTTAATCTCAAGCGGTCCATATCCAAGGCACAACAACATGCGCAGGTATTGATCGTCGCCGGCAGACTCCGTGACGTCATTACCGGCCTTCGGTGGGAACCACCGCGGACTGCCGTATGCACGCGGAATTACACCATATGGGTTCGCCTTGTTCCGACTACCTGTAAGGGAGCTACGGATCGTCGATCCGGATTGGGCCTGTGGTGTGTCTAGGGCCTTCGGGGGGACAATGGCTGAAACCGCAAGTGAACCGAGGACAGTGAACGCTGTGGAAAAACCTGCTGCCGCAATACCACCGGCAACACCGGAAAGCCCGGCGGCTCCTGCCGCCCACGTACCGAGGGGGCCGGCTGCCATAGCGACGCCAACCATGAGGACTAGACCGAGCGATTCACTATCTTGTGGCGTCGTGGTGACGTGAACCACTCCCTCCGGTAAAGGCTCCCCCCAACGTGATTGAGGGTAAGGGCTGCCATTAACCTGTGCTGAACGGCCGGGGGCCAGAGGAACAATAGTTGAAAGTGCAGTACCTGACGTCAGGTCCACCGTGTAGAGATCGCTACGTAGCGGATGTGGACGGGCGAACAGGGTAGTCATAACGGTAAAAACTCTCCAGACGACGTGACCAGACGGGGCGCCGGAAATTCTCGATGCAAGCGTCAGTCTTATTGGTGGTGTGAAGCATCAAATCTGACGATATGACTATACCGATATGGTTCGGTTCGCCTTCGACGTTGAATAAAACTACGTCGAGCGGTAATATATCCTCGACAACACTCCAGCCCTGACGGCCTGCATCGATCATTTCTGCCGTGTGCGGGGTCATGGTCTCAGTATAACCGGTATGGATCGGCAGGACAATACCAAAATGATCCTCGTAAACAAGACGCACCAGCCCCCAACAATCATAATGGGTAGGACCACGCCCTTCTACACGATAAGGAAGACCAATATAGCGGGAGGTGTCAAACATAGTCAGGCCCCCGAAAACAGCGCTGGTGCGGTTCCCGGGTTGAATATCTCGCCGGTCGCGTTACTATTCAGGATGTCGTTTGTGTAGCCGATCGTTAGCGAGACGGATTCCGCCGACATATTAGACCCCACAAGTGAAAAATCCAATGGGCCGAGCTCTGTTGTCACGTCTCCCTGTAAAGTTACCCGAACAACCTCAATCGTTACGTTAGGGGCATCCACAACGGAGCGTAACAGGTCAACGAGTGACCTTTCAACGTTACTCACGGTCATCTTTAATTGGGGGACTTCTTCCTCAGTGTCAGACGGTAGTTTGAGTGTAAAAGGAAACGACACATATTCAGTCCCGTAGTGGACTATGGTTTCATTATTATTTGTGACACGGGCATAGACGGTATTGTCGTCGTCATAGAATGTCACCAACGGGAACATAGACGAACTAGAATGTTGTGCAAACAGGTCTCTTAGACCTTCGGCAGATATTGGTCGTACAGCCATGGCAAACCTCGTGGATTAAAGTGAAGTCTGTAGTTGAAGGGAGAGCTGCCACTCAATAGTTCCATCACCTACCGGTTCAAGTGTATATGGTGGGTCACCGATTATACGGCAAGACACTTCACTACCGGTCCTTGGTTGCTCAATAGTAAACGGTACGGAGTCCGGAGCCGCCGTTTCGAAGAAATCTTCAAATGTCGCTAGTTGTGCAACAGTCACCACCATCTCAACCTGGATGTTTCGATAGCTGGCGGTCGAACGTCGGCGGGACTTCGGCGGGCCGACATCCATACTGGATTCAATCGTTTGTGACTTTGGCGCCTCCCGATAGTTATCAGCGAGAAAGCGCGGTAAGGACGAAGGCCAAGCTGCCATTTTATTCCTCTGAGACGGTTTAACCGCCGACCGGACGACGTTTCACTCCGAAACGGTTACGCATAGGGCTGTCAACCGATCCGGATTCAAATGAAGTTTTGAGCATGATATCGAACTGACGCTGCCCATCAGCACTTCGTGTTTCTTGAACACTTTCGATCCTCTGGGGTTCGCCTTCGTTACGGATGACAAATGTCATCTTTTCCCGTCCAGAGCTAGCGGGGGCTGGGCTAGAGCCTCCACCCCCACTTCCGCCCCTGTTCAGCTGTTCCAACATCGGACGGACACCCGGCTGGCTCACCACTGAGCTCTTCACGACAAACTCACGTTTGTGGACTATCCCAGCAGGTTCGAGCCTACCACCTTCCCCCGTGTAGCCACCCTCCGAAAATTGTGTATTCGAGAGGAAGTCACCAGACGAGGTGCTATAAGCACCAGGACCAGAGATGCCGCCAGGCACGCCACCAAATCCAAATGCAGAGCTCAGCGCCGAGGACAGAGGACCAGTGATTGACTGCCGCACTTGTAGACGGATCAGGTCTTCCGCGATTGAATTAACCAGGTCCGAGAATTGGGCCTTACCCGTAGTCACGAAGTTAACTAACGCGTCCTCGGCACCCTTGAAACCGTCAGTAAATATGTCTTCTGTTTGCCCGGCAACGTCAGCGACATCGGTCAGGTAGTTCTGGAAAGCCGACCGTGCACCATTCAACCAGTCGCCCTGAGCATTGTCGATTTCCCGATACATCTGTCTTTGCTGGGCCACCGCTTTCGTCGAAAACTCTTCGATGGTCTGGTACTGGCTTTCATACTGTTGCCGAGTAATATCACCCGAATTGTACTGTTCGAAAAGGCGCTGTTGCCGTTGTAAATAGTCCTGTTGTATCTCGTAGACTTTCCTCATGCGGTCGATTTGTTTGTCGCCCATACCGACGCCGACAACATCTAGATTGTTAGAACCGGCGTCGGCAGAGAGCTGATTCTGGAGCTGTCGTCGTAGTGCCAGAGTCTTGTTGTAGTCCTTTCTGGCCTTATCCTGGGATTTCTGGAGCTCTTTAGAAACCTCATTGTTACCCCCACCTTTACCCGGTTTATCGAGGCCACTGAACAACTTGTTGGTCACGTTCTGGAACATTCGCAGCTGCGAATTAACAGACGCCTCGTCAACGATACCGGCAATGTAATCCGCAGCCGGGTTGCCATTGTCCACAGCGGCGAGGTTGTAGCCGGATCGGAAAGCTTCACCGAGGTCGCGCCCGGAGTTTGCCATGTCTTCCGGTGTCGGCAGGTCGATAGTGAAGTCAAAGAATTGCTTGCTTTCTTCCAGCCCGGCGAGCTCGCGAATCTTCTTGAACCACGGGGGTTCGTAGTTGAAGACATCGCTCAGACCTTGTAACGCTGGGTTCAGCTGGTCGATCAGACGGGGTCCAAGGGCGGCAACGAACCGAGTCCAGAGTGTGTCCATAACCGCCAGTACACCGCCCCAGGTCCGAATCAGTTCGTCGGTCGTGTTGGCAAGACTCACAAGGATATCGAGGAACGTGATGTCGTCGATGGCCTCCTGGACACGCTTCAGACCGGGGATAGGTCCTGAGTCTAAGACGTTGACAAGGTCCAACGCCCCTTGCTGGGCATCGCGCCACATTGGTCCGAAGGCATCACCGAGGGTAGTGATCTCGTCGTTACCGAGCTTGAGTTCGTCCCGCATTAGTACGAGGTAGGTCGTAAGGGCTGCGGCAGCCCCAGCAAGGGCCACTAGGGGGTTTGCCGCCAGTAGGGTAACCATACGTACCAACTGGCCGTTAACCGCTGCCAGCACCCCGACAAGTTGGGGCGTAAACGCACCCGCAACCGCTACCCCGGCCGAGATAGCGATCGGGATGAGCGTTTGCATGTTGTTAGCTACGAACAGGATCGAATTGGCTATCGCGTTCGTTACACCCGTTGCCTGCCCCAACTTACCGGCGTAGTCCGTCCAAGCTGTATTTAGATTCGCGAGGGACTGCTCAATGGTCGGGGTAGTCGTGGCAAAGGCGGCGAGTACCTCACCCCGGTAGTTCTTGAGGGCCGCTACAATCTGGTCGACGGTGATTTTACCTTCGGCCGCCGCATCACGCAGGTTCCCGAACTCGATCCCTGTCTGGCGTGAGATCAATCGGGCAACATACGGCAGCTGTTCGAGGACCGAGCGGAGTTCGTCCCCTTGCAGACGTCCGGACGCCATACCCTGTGCCAACTGGATCATGGCGTTACGTGCTTCGATCGCACCGGCACCGGATACAATCACAGCCTTGTTCAGTGTGTCAGTGATCTCGATCACATCACGTTGACTTATACCCAGTTGTTCAGTAGACTGAGCTAGTCGTTGGTACATCGTGACACTAGCCGCGAGGGACGTTCTAGAATCCATGGCAGACTTCAACAGCTCGTTATAGATTGCTGTCGTTGTCTGCACTGAGTTACCCAGCGCCCGGATGCGGTTTTGCATCGTGGTGAAGCTGTCGAGGGTTTCTTTGATCTGGTTAGCTGCGAACAGACCAAAAAGCGCACCGAGGCCCCGGCGGAGCAATTGGACCGAGGACTCGGTGCGGTCTGACGCTCTACCGATTGACTCGATGTCACGCCGGACAACTCGCACGCCCGTTGCTGAAACCGAGACGACTACACTTTCGCGTTCTGCCATTACCGTCTCCTGACTAGCAACTTGGTGGTGCGCATGGACTGGCGACCTACCTCAGCAGCCCTACCCACGAAACCGGGGCTTTGCTGGGGCGACTTACCGTCATCCAGATCCGCGATGTATTCTTCATTATTGGTGATATACACGATGTCACTAGAACGCTTTAACATCGTATTCAGGTCAGACGTACCGATCGCGATGGTGGCAACACGTGAGGCTTCCGCCGTGCTACCACTCTTGCCGGGTGAGATAGCGTTGCGCTGCGTGCCACTGGGGCGACCTGTGGACACTATCCAGTTCGACAGCGCTTGGCTGGTATCGACCGGGGTAGTGTCCACAAGTTCCCGTAACGTAGTCGCGGCACCGGTGCGGATTTTGGCGACTGTCCCATCTTCGACCATCCTGCTCACTGATCTGAAGAATGCTGGGAGAGTGCCGAAAGTCCGCGCCATGTGCCGCTCCTATTTCTTCTTGGCTTCGCGTTTACTGCTAGACCAGTCCTCGTGAGCCATTTCCAGCTTGTTGATCAGGTACATGAAATCATCTAGGTCCTGACCCTCGAGCTCGAGGTACTCCCGCGCGTATTTGAACTTCGCTGTCCAAGGGATTCGACCTACGCCAAACCCCGTTGATTTCTCACTGGACAGATCGAAGTATGCAAAGTAATACAGCTCTAGACCTTGCATCAACGTAGGTGTATCTAAAAGCTCTTCGGGTATGGGCTGTCTGTTCCGTATAGCACTGATCAGGATGTTATTGGCCCACTCACCCTTCTCCAACGAATGAAGAAGGGTGTCTATCAGTTTTTTGCGTCTTCATCCAAGAGCTGTTGACGGTACGCTGCAGCCTCGCTGGAGTCCTTCGAAAACGCTTGGAACAGCTCGGGCAGGTTCTTCAGCGTCTTCACGACGTTGACGGTATTGAACTCGAGAATCTCACCGTCTTCACCTTCGATGCCCTGTTGCCACTGGGTCGCATCACCGTGGTCGTCGAACTCGGTCGGCACTTCCCAGTTGCGCACGACGCCTTCAGCAAAGGCTTCGAGGTAGAGCTGTTGTGCCTTCTCGTCCGGGATCAGACCTTTGTCGATAGCGTAGCGATAGGGCTTCGTCTTCGCCTCGAGGATCTTCTGAAACTGAGTGTTGGACCCACCGGCACGTGCAAGTGTGACGCGGAAAAGGCCGTAGTCAAAGATGACCCCGTTCTTCTCCGCTTCTTTGTTCGTCTTGAAACTGTCGTACATGGGTGATGGCATAAGTCTTGCTCCCTTAGCCGTGAACTTAGAACTCCACTTCTGCCCGGTCGGGTAGGTAGAGGAACTGCATACAAGTCAGGGTATTCCCGAACTTGCTTTCATATGCCGCAGTACTGATCGGCAACGTGATGGGTGAGTTCGCCTCGACATTGGCTTGACCGTTACTGAGCGACAAGCCCGGGACGTCGAAGAGATACCCGGTGTTGTTATAGACGATGGCGTAATCGACTGTCACCACATCCCCGCTCTGCATCAGACGCATGACGTCGACATCAGTGAAGTAGACAGTGATGTCACCGCCGACGTCGAACTGTCCCGCGCTGACAGCAAAGAAGCCCATTTGACCAATGCCGTTCAGACCGCTGGCATTGTTATTGATGGTCAGCGTGGCCTCGCTCACGATACCAATCCGATTCTGCGGATTCGCGTCGGTGTCGTTCACCGTCATCAAACGGAAGCGGGCGATGTCGCTCGTCGAGTTGAACGCATGTTGCTGCTCGATGTCAGGACGCGTACCCGTGACGTAGTGCTCGTCGACGCCGTCGTCCTTATAGACGTCTGCTTTGGCTGCAACGAACGTAGTCTCGACGGTGAGCTTGTCCGTGGTAGGCAGGGACAAGGTGAACTCATTCGGAACCGCACCCTTGATCAGTTCACCTTGGGTAATAGCATCGGCATCTTGACCCAGTGAACGCTCAAGTGTATAACTAAACTGTTTGATCAACGTGGGGTCTTTCTCGTTTTTAATCATGGCCCCAAGGTAGATTTCGACCTCGAGACTTTCCCCGCTTTCTGAGACCAATGTAGAATCGGTCTTGTCGAGACGCAAGTCTTCACCGTCGATAGAACTAATCCGGGCAAAGCCACTGTTCACGCTATTAGTGAAGGAAGCATTTGGGCCATCACCACCGATAAAGATCCACTCCCCAGCCACGAGACCCAGATCCTCGGCACTTGTGTCCAGTGTCAGATACGGAAGCTCACCGGAGTCAGCAGTGATCGAACAACCACCGACACTGTTCTTGTAGCCGACAACACGAATGGCGGCCGAGGACGGTACGTTCGACTCTGCAACGGCTGTCGACACGGAGTAAACGGCGCCTTCAATACCAGTGATGACGTGTGTGCCGTTATTAGCCGCTTGATTGAAACCGACACCTTGGACGATATGGCCGGAAATGATCCCATCAACAGGGTCTGAAAGGGTGAACCCAGTTCCAGAGACTTCAGACACACCAGTGGCGGTGGCGAAGTCATCGTAAAAATTGCGTGAAGCCGGCTTGGATCGTGCGTTGGCGTACAGCAGACCCTGCATCAGCCAACCGAAGTCGGGTGTCAGGTCTTGGGTGAACCCACCGGAGGCTCCACGATTGGTGATGCGACCGCGTTGGTTCTGGCGAGAAGCGTTGATCGGGTTCCGCGCGGTATACGTCGGCTGACCACCGAAGTCGGAATAACTGTTCGGCTCGAACGGTCGGAAAATGGGAAGGCCACCGCCATCCAGCGACGGGTCGTTCAGCTGTTTGAAGCAGACTTCCTGTGCGATACGAAGGCCGGAGCGGTTGCTATCGATCTTCGTGACGGGGCATTTAATGTCGAGGGGCATGTCACTCGCTCCTATTGGAATTCATCGAATTCGTATCGTACGGAGAGCAGGATCTGATAGTACACTTCACCGCTCACGGCTCCCACCGGATCTAAGTTGGCTTCACGGCACACAATCCCGCAAGGGTGATCGCGTCGGCGGAACCGTGTCTGAGCCAGTATACCTAGCTCCCAACTAGAATTCAATAGCGCCATTGTACTCACGGGAAACATGATCCGAAAGAACAACGATCCTTTATTCTCGATCCTTCGCGGTTGGTCTGGCGGGGCAAAGGAGTAATCGCGACTAGTATAATTCCTGATCCAGCCCCGAAAATGGATTCCGGTCTCCGGGGGATTATAGGTGGTTACACCGTCGTAGAACCTATTTTCCTCGGGGATCCCAACACTACTAGCGAGTTCGCTCATTACCTCGAAAGACCATAACTGGAACTCGCGGATGTTCATCGCTTCACCTGGATCTGGTAGAGGATGGGCAATCCCGAAGGGGCAACAAGTTCAGAACCGGTCACGTAGTAAGTGTCGGCCCCGATCTCGATAGCAACATTCTTATTCACCTGACGGTCGGTAGGTAGCTGAACCCCTGCGATATAGATCAACCCAGTAGTACCGGGGATCATTGTATCGGAGTTGAAACCAAATTGGCGCTGTGCGCTAGTTGTACTGGTAGTGATGGGTAGCAGGACAGCGGGGACACCGGGCAGGCGTAAAGGGTCACCGTACTCCGGATTGAATTCCGATCCACCGACACGCTCAGCAGGGTAGATAACAGTCGCAGTTTGACCGTCAGCATACTTCCGAATCATTTGATCAGCTTGTTTCTGTGACCGCTTATAATTCATGCCCGGTAAACCCTCGTCGGCATATTAGTGCCCACCAGCAAAGGCTGCAGCCACGCCATCACCTTCGGAAACTCGGGACCAGCCCAAGGGTCAGTTGCGCTGGTGGCGTAGATTGTAGTCAAGGGTCCAATCGTCTCTTGTCGAACCGGGGTATCCCCAACAGTGGGCATTATATCGTTGTCCACAAGTTCGACGGCGGCTTGGCACTGGCCTTTCTTGAGTTCTGACGGAATAGTGTCGCTGGGGAACGGACGGTAGTCCCCTTCGATGTAGAGACCCTCCCGTGGAAACTGGAGTGGCTGATCGTGGGAGACTCTATAACCGCCGTAGCGGGACCGCAAAGACTCAAGAAAGTCCATTGCTTTAATAAGCAAGGACTCAACAAGTGCCTCGTCGTCGAAAGTAATCGACTCGATAGCACGTGCTTCACAATACTCTTGGAAGTAGTCAGAGGAGACGTAAGTATTGGCCCCAATCACGATAGAGCCGTCTTCGACGATCAGGGCCATTACTTGTTCCTTACTTCTTCGATTCGGTGGTCGGCGCGGTCGGACTGGCAGTGGGTGCCTTGTCCGTTACAGCCGTCGGGTCTGTCTTGTTTGCCGCAGGGTTTTTGGGGGCGGTACCCTTACCACCATCTTCCCCACCTTCGCCCGCACTGGACGCAGGGTCTTTGGTACTGATAACTTCGATACCTTCGACCTTGCGATACTTCTCCGGTACGAAACCAGCAACGTGAGTGACACCGAACTCGAGCGGATCATTCGGGTCGAAGAGGTTCACGTTGCGGAAGGCAACGACACCGTTCATCTTGTCGGCCTTGGTGAGCTGTTCCTTCGAAGGCTTGCGGCCTTTGATGAAGTAGATCACCTTGCCTTGCTGTTTAGTCGCCATAGTGGCACACTCCTAATCAATTGAGGAAAACGGGGCCTAAGCCCCGTTCACCAGACGCTTAGCCCGCAGCGGGTGTAGTGTCCGTGTTGAGGACGACACCAGCCAGATCCTTGATCGAACTGTAGACCTTGTCCCAGTTCGTCGCAGTCTGGAGAGCTGCGTTGGTCGGAGCCTTGCCACCAGCGGCGATGTCCCACGAGTAGCCCTTGACGTACATGTTGTACGACCACTCAGCCTGATACGTGTCGACGATGTTCGTGCGACCGTTACGGGCGTCCGTGTTCTGGCGGAAGTCGTTGTTCAGGTCTACCCGAACAGCACCAGCCGTGAGGCCGAGTGTGTGGTAGACCGGATCTTCGACCAGTGCCGGATGGTCGAACACAATCAACGGGCGACCGAAGCCGTCGTTGACGACCTGGAGGTTACCGAACGTGAACAGACGCTCGTTGTTCTGCAGAGCCTGACCGTAGATCTGGAAGGCAACAGCCGAGTGCATCACCCAAGCGCCTACCTGATTCGCACGGTCGCCGAACAGGGCGGACGTCTTCATCAGGTCCATCAGGGTTGTAGTAGGCCCGGTGCTGTTATTCCACAGGTCGTCGGATTGGTTCGAGGTCGCCGCGAGGAAGACGCCGATGGCATTATTCACCATGTCGTCCATCATCTGTTCGGCGAGGTTCGCACCCATCACGGCACCAGCTTCACGCGGGTCGCGATTGATCCATTCCATCCATGCCTGATCCAGACGAATCTCGTAGGTACCGGCACCAACTTTGACGCCAGTCTCTTTGTCCATCGCGAGCGAACGCTGGGCGACCGCCTCGTCGGTGTACGGGTTACGGCGACGGATCATGTCTTCCAGACGCTTCCAGAAGGTGATCGTATCGAAGTCACCCATATGGTCGCCCGGTGTCAGGATCAAACCACCGTTGGTCGCTTCGTTGAACAGGTTGGTACGGTAAGGCAGAAGCTCCGCCATGGTACCGTATGCCTCCTCCTGGAGGACTTCGAGGTCGGACAGTGCCATCCGGGTATCTCCTGATTATGCTTCTTCGCCGGCTGCCTCACGCTGATAAGCGCGGTAAGCTGCCATGTCCGAAGCGTTCTTAACTTGACTAAGTTCTGTGATCGGCTCACGTCCACTGGACTTGCCGGATTGATGCTGGGCACTGCCCGACTGCTGTTCCCCACGACTCGGAGAACCGGATGCACCGTTAGCCTTGAGGACCGGTGCATATTCTTTGTCGGCGTAGAACTCGGCTTTCAGGTCTGAGATGGACATGGCAGAAGGGTTGCCTTCCTTGTCCAGTACCCGCAGCTCGAGTGCGCCTTTATCATTGCGCTCTGTAGTCAACCGGGAAGCGATCTGGCCCTTCATCAATGAAGGCGCCTTCGACCACTCGGTTGCCAGCGCGGCGGCCTTGTCGTTAACCATCACATTCTTGAGGTCGCCGTTCAGGCCATCGATTTTCTGTTCGTATTCAGTACGTGTCTTGGCGAGTTTCTTCTCGTAGTCGGCACGTACCTTGGCGATGTCTTCTTCGCTATTGCCTTTCCCGTCGCGCAGAGCTTTGAGATCGGCCTCATACTGCTTGCGTGTGGACTCTTGAGCCTTCTTGAAATCGGCGAATTCGTTCTTGAGCGTGTCACGTTCTTCGCTCACACGATCTTTCGCACGCTTCAATGCACCGGCCTGCGGGTGCTTGTCGAGCTCAGTGATGTCGAGCACGTAATCGTCACCGTCAGCCTTGTACTCCTTTTTCAGCTCGTCGCTGAGTGAGTCGTACTTCGCCTTATCGATGATTGATTTGAGGGCCATCTGTTGCTCCTGTGGTCACTGACCGTTTTTG
>Ga0208472_100012_pt1 | contig 18154 bp, 16 predicted proteins | sample DeeseametaMP0326_FD_184215 | JGI IMG/M metagenome (GOLD analysis project Ga0208472, IMG submission 184215) | Marine microbial communities from the Deep Atlantic Ocean - MP0326 (SPAdes) | ecosystem: Environmental > Aquatic > Marine > Oceanic | place: East of Recife, Brazil, South Atlantic Ocean... | reverse complement strand
CAAGTACCAAGGTCCGGTTTACGTACACAAGGGCTGCACAGGCAGCCCCTTACAGCCTAAACTTCTATAGATTCCGATATTTCCAAAGCGTCGTCCACCTCAATGCCTAAGTAGCGAACAGTGCTCTCTAACTTTTTATGGCCCAGCAAGAGTTGAACTACCCGGAGATTTTTAGTCTTCTTGTAAATCAGATAAGGCTTGGTTCTGCGCATTGAATGGGTGCTGTAGAGAGATGTATCTAGACCAAGTTTTTCAATCCATCCGTGAAAAATGCGGTTATATTGTCTAGTTGATATGTGCTCAGCGCTATGTATACGGGACTTAAAAAGATAATCAGAGGGTTTTAATCCAGCTTTCTTTACCCAAGCCAATATCGATTCTCCCGTGTTTGGTGTTATCTCAAATTGGACAGGACTACCTGTTTTTTGCTGAACGAGATGCGTGCGCCTAAGAGCTGAGCGTCCGCAAACGACATCGGAGACCTTGAGTTTAACAAGGTCACAACCTCGTAGTTTGCTATCAAGACCAAGGTTGAACAGTGCTAGATCACGAGTCCGTCCTTCAAGCTCTTAGCGAATCCGGATACCCCATATATGTGATATCTGAAGAGGCTTTTTCTGACCGATAATACGATTTTTGTTCCAAGGTGTATGGATTTTAATTGCCATGATTTGTCTCCTGTTTAATAGGAAACATAATTATGGCAGTCCGGCCAAAGTTTATGGTTTGAATAATGGTACTGACAGATTTTTTTACCGGGAATTCAGCATTGCTCAACCATCAGACTGAGAAGCTATATGATTTCTTATATACTGCGCTTTCTTTACCCTACTTGCGCAGGTATGGCCAAAGTAAACTGCATGAAATTTTAACTATTTTGATTTTGTTCAGAAATATACTGAGCATAAAGAAGGTCAGCAAAATCCGCTTCACCAATTTTGCCCACAACCAAATCTCTGATGGCATCTGCGAATAATTCGTTATCAGCAATTAATTCATAATCATTGAGAGATAAATATTCCAAAGCTACAGCGAGACCAGTCCGTTTGTTTGCATCAGGAAGCGAATGAGAAAGTGCAATAGAGGAAGCATACTTTGCTGCTATTTCGAAAACATCATTCAAGCCTAAATAAACAATAGCATTATCAATCCTGCCTAGCGCCCCCTGAAGCTTATTGATATCAGCGGCCCCCTTCATACCAGGCTCGTTTTCGAGAATGTAGGCGTTAATCTCTATAACGCGCTCGAAGGGGAAAAAAATAAGCTCCATTACATGTAAGCGAGTTTTTCGAACGTACGCTTGTGTGTTCTTAGCACTAGCTTAGTTTCGGATTTCACGATCTGTTGCCCAAACTCACCAGAGAGGTCAAGTTTCTTTCTTGCTGGAACTTTGGGGCGTTGAACAGCTTTAACACCGTAAACTTCAATTTTTGTATTCATAAATACCTCTCATAACTAGATCGATAGTATACACCTGATTTTAGGAGAAACATATTAAGCCAAGACTATTGGTATCATATGCACACATACCAAGCTAAATTGCCTCTTCAGGCAACAAAAGACAAGGAGCGGACGCAACAGATTATTGAACAGCTACTTCTGCTTTGCGCCAATCGCTGGCAATCCCTGCATAACACCATTTACCTGGTTGTTTTACTGGCCCTGTTACACTTTAGCTGGTCTCGCAAAACCGGCCTGCAGGAACCGTTAATTTACTGGGCAATAGCCTTGCTGATTTTGCTTCCCAGACTGCAATACCTCAAACAGCGTCTGCAACGGGCACGCTTATCCCGCAATAGCATGTAAATTTTACATAGGATTAAGTGAATATTTCTTCATTTACTGGGAAGCCTTTTGGGTAGAAAATGTAATTACTTGTTTTATATAAACTTTTTATTCGGCGTGACATTTGAAAGCTTAGGGTGAAGTGAATACATTCACGTTGTGCGCGGCACAACCCCAAAGTGGAGCTAACCTATGTTTGTAGAATCTGTTAAAACACCGGGCATTGCGCACCTTTCCTACCTGATTGGCAGCGATGGTGAAGCCTGTGTGATTGATCCTCAGTTAGATACGCAGCATTATCTCACCCTTGCCGGAAAGCATGAATGCCGGATCACCACCATCATCGAAACCCACCGCAATGAAGACTTTATCTCTGGCGCGGTAGCGCTGGCCAACCAGACCGGTGCTGATATTTACCATGGTAAATACGCTGACGAGCCTATCGAATATGCCCGCAAGGCCGGTAATGGCGATAAATTTGAGATTGGCAAATGGACACTCGAAGTTATTGCAACGCCCGGCCATACTAAAGACAGTATTTGTGTGTTGGCTATCGACAACGAACAGGACGGTCAGCCTATCGGCGTATTTACCGGCGATACCTTATTTGTCAGTGAAGTCGGTCGCACAGACTTCTACCCCGAGGAAATGGAAAAAATGGCTGGCCAGCTTTATGACAGCCTACAAACGCTGGCCAACCTGGGTGATGACATTATTGTGTACCCGGCTCATGGCGCAGGGTCGGTGTGTGGCTCAGGCATGGCAGAACGTGAGTTTACCACCATAGGCATTGAGAAACGGCAAAACCCGGGCTATCAATGTACCTCTAAAAAAGCCTTTATAGAGCGTAAGTTAAAAGAGAATCATTATATTGCTCCCTACTTTAGCAAAATGGAGCAGTCTAACGTTACCGGGATGGATACGCCTTTACCGCCAGTGGCGTGCCAGAAGCTGGCACAGGATGCTCAGTCAGCCTGGCAGAAAAGCGCAGAACGTCCCGGCGTGCTCATTGATGTAAGAAGTCATGCCCAGTTTCGAGACTGTCACTATCCCGGCAGTCTTAATTTGCCGGGCGGCTTACTCAGCGCTTATGGTGGTTGGTTTCTGGACTACTCCACACCTATCGCACTGGTGGCAGATTCCCATCAACAGGCAACCGAAAGCTCCGAACAGCTGTGGCGGATGGGCTACCAGCAGATTAGTGGTTATCTGACCATGGTACCAAAGCCAGATACCATTGAGGCTTACCATCGTCAGCATGTGAACGCCGTTACTGCAGATAAGGTTGATGAGCGCATTAGAGCACCACGTGCTAACTGGCAACTGCTGGATGTTCGCAAACAGGAAGAGGTTGAAAACAACGAATTTGACCAGGCAAAGCATATCTACTTAGGCTATCTGCCGGAAATGTGCCACCAACTGGATAAATCCCGCCATTATACACTGGCCTGTGGCAGCGGTAAGCGCGCCACCGTAGCAGCCAGTTATCTGCTGGCACAGGGTTTTGAAAACGTGGATGTTTTTATTGGTTCAATGCAAGCCTGGCAGAGCTACCAACAAGGCGCCTAACAGATTTACATCTGCATCGCAGAGCGCATCCTCACGGCAAGGAAGCCGGATGTGTTAGCCTGAATGGTCAGGACAGCTTGTGTGTATAAGAAATATTAACGCTATGTACTACCCACCGTGTCAGATGTATTTAAGGCTAGTTGAACGTGTGTCAAACGGGTACTTTTCAGAAATCAGTGGAGTAGTTGTCATCAAGACAGGCAAGTTAACTGGTCTTTGGTACTGAAATCTGCAATAAGATATGTGAAAGCCCTCCCCCCAACAATTTGCGTGTTTAAGTAATGGTAGGTTTTTGTGGTTCATGCACCAAAGTCGAAGTCACGTTGAATGGTATAGTCGCAGAATGCGTCAATGCTTGGTGGCGCACGAAGTGGCGGCGTACGGGGATTATTGCTCGCTTCCGGTAAATTGTGCTTGTCCAAATATGACAAGATTTTATTGATAATGATCGCGTCAGTTATGCAAGCAATGACCTTTACGTTAAATTTTTCGCAAACCTCGCATTGGGTAATGTCGATGTTGAATACGCGTTTCAGTCTTTGCGCCGGTGACCGGATTACCAAGACATATTGCGGGAATGATACGGCTTTTCTGAATCTTTCAGGTGTTCTGCTAAACGAGGACTATTCTTACTACGTTGTGAAGCAGTCACCTCGGCACGAACTATAGCATTGGGAGCAAATACCCCATAAAACCTCGTGAGGTTAAGTCGAGGTGGTGGTATCAAAGCAACGAGTTTGCCGAGAAAATCCCGTGGAGAGAATAACACGAGGGTCGTTCCGTCATTGTAAGGGGTCTTTAGTTTATACCTCACCTTACCTGAATCTGTAAGATTCAATCGTTGTTCACTTATGGCTGGTCTTGAGATGTATCTGCACAGGCGTTCCAATTTATCGGTTTGGTGACCGTCTGCGAATACGCCAGCATGTAAACTGAAACCGCCTATCTGGGCTAATTGTCCGTAGTGTTGTTTGTCTTTGGCGGGCAAGGTTTGTAAGTTAAATACTTTTTTGCCCATATCTGGCCCCAAGCAATACGATAACTAACCGAGGCCGCTTGCAAGGGCAATAAGCTATTTTCATCATCCATGGGAAAATCGAGAAAAGCATTGTCCATATCACGCTGAATGAGCCTGGCCTTCTCTAAATAGGCCGCAATGCGGTGGCTGATGTTGTCAACTATCTGTTCCATATCGCTATGGCTCGGCGCTTTGACGAGCTTGAATTTGGTTTGCCCTCGCTCTTCTGTAATAACGCCCTCGAGGAAGAGCATATGGAAGTGTATATTCAAGTTTAGCGCACTTCCAAAACGCTGAATGTACGTTACTGCACCCGTCTTGGCTTGCTTTTTCAAGTAACCTGTTCGATGGATGATGTCAGTTGAAATCGTGCGATGGATGATTTGCATGACTTTGCTGAGCTCTTTGGGATATCTGGCAAGTAGCAGCCTCAATGGGATAGGTAGACTCAACACCCACTGACGTATGGGATAGCCGTTAAGAACGTCGTCAACCAGTAACTTCGCACTCTCTGCCATCCGTCTTGCCCCGCAAATAGGGCAGAAGCCCCTACGTTTGCAACTGAACGCGACCAGCTTCTCATGTTTGCAGTCGTCACACACGACTCTGAGAAATCCATGCTCAAACCGACCACACTTTAGAAATTCTGCAAACTCTTTATCTACATGAAGTGGTAATGTCTTTCCTTGATGGGAAAGGTACTCCAGAAAATCTGGATAATATTGCTCAACCAATTGGTATAGCAATGTTTGCTCTGGCCGATGTCGTTTATAGGTATGCATGTTAATGGCTAACAATGGCGTCCTTGCCAGGGATTGATAGCCCAGATTGCAGATAGTTTTGTTGTTAGTCTACTGGTCTTTGAGATGGAAAGTTCATTGCTCCAAGGTCCGCTTCACGTACAATGCCGCCCCTCATATTTTAGATTCCAACCAGCAGCGCTTCCTCATTACTTTGGCAGAAAAACTGATTTCCAACCTTAGAATGCAAATAGGCCTTAAATGTTTATTTTTTCAGATTATCAATTTTCACTTGAATTTCTGAGCTAATCATCCTTGCCTGATGGACTTGTTCAACAGTCAAAATTTCCGCAATCTCGTCTCTGAGTTCAATAGCGCCATCAATGGCGCCGGCAGCAAGATTTGACCATGCATAAGCTTTATAATAATCTTGAGTAGAACCTTTCCCTAATGCATATTTAAAGGCGAGCGAAAATTGTGCTCTGAAATGACCTTGGTAAGCTGACTTTTCAGCAAAACGAAAAGATTTACGCATATCTTGGTCAACACCGTTCCCATCCTCATACATGATTGAGAGGAGAAAGTTGGCATTTGGATCATTTTTAGATGAAGCGCGTTTGACTAGAGGAATAGCTTTCTCATATTGTTTCTCCCCTATGTATTTCATCGCACTGACCATTAATGCATCGGGGTATTCCTTTTGTAGTGCGATGTTGAATAAGGTCTTCGCTATTTGGCTGTCAGTTGCGCTACCCGCTAAGAAATGTGTGCGGTCAGAAGTCAACGAAATAAGGCGCTCCTTGATTATGTATTTTTCAAAAATAGCGACTGGTTTCGATTTTTCGACTATTAAATACCATTCATTTGCAAGTTCAGCATTAGGAGCAATGCTCAAACTAGGTACTCCTTTTTTAAATGCATAATGCATGTGTAACGCTGACTATAAATCACCTCCTATTGCCTTAGTTAATTGAACGCCAAATGCCTGGTATAGTGAATCTAACGAACTATCAGGCTCAACCATATCTACAAACATACCCATATTAGACAACAAGTCAGGAGACCAACTAACTGCCAGTTCACCGAGGCTTTTTGCCCTGATCTTATCACTGCATATTCCGGTTTCTAGATAACATAATGCAGATAACGATAATGCCGCCTGAGCATGTTTTTCGGCTATACCTATTTCCAGCCAGTATTCAAACTGTTCAAAAGAAAGATTGTTAGCGAGTGACGCAGGGAAATAGGTATAAGTTCCGTCATAACCCTCATCTTCTTCAAAACGTTCAGAGTATGAACTTAAAATACTGTAAGAGTAATCTAACTTATTTTTCATGGCGGGAAGCGATAGAGCCGCTTTTAACGTTGCATTAGCTTTCGGATGAAAATAAACACTATCATCTGAAAACCAACCGTGCGTTTCGTCGAAATTAAGACTATTATGACAGTCGTTATCCAAATAACACATGGCAGCAAGACGTTGAGCAGATTCATTGCCCATTGATGCTGCCTCAACTATGAGTTGATTGCCTAGGTCCGGATCATGGAAAGAATTACCTTCTTGATGGTATAGAAGGCCAGCACTTAAAGCACTGATACTATCGCCCATAGACTTCGCTTTTAAATAGAGTTCCAAGGCAAGATTTTTATCTACATTAAAGCCGAAGGCGCCCTCATCGTATGCATGTGCTTGAATCCTTACAGCATAAATACTCTCTGCCAGAAGAGGATCTTTTGTTAGGCGCTGTATTGCGACTGAATCGTCATTTTGAACAGCTGTACTTAGCTCATCTTCCAAGTCCGTGACTGAATTTGTAGAGCCATAGGAAGAAAGAGGTATGAATATTATTAAAAGTAATATAAAAGATTTCAAAGAGTTGAATTCCGTTTCAGCGAATAGGGTGGGCAAGGCTACAGCAAAAGTATATATTCAGCAATTTTCATGCAATCTATAAGCTTTTTTCGAATTCCAACTGTCGAGAAATCAGTCTATCAATATCAACTAGAGCAATCCGCGCTACTTTGATTAAGGCGACTAATCATTAAGGTACAGTTCCGCCATTCCATCTAACTGACTTTTTACCTGTTTCCAGTTAGGCATCACCTGTGCAAGTAGACGCCAAAACTTCTCACTATGGTTGTGTTCAGCGATATGACACAGCTCATGCAAAACAACATAGTCTATGCACTCTTTAGGGGCTTTGATAAGGTGCGGATTAAACAACAAACTGCCGCTTGCCGAGCAGCTGCCCCATTGTTTTTTCATCTCCATAATTCGAAATGACGGCGTTTCTTTTACCCACGGTGTTTTTGTCATCATTTGCGAAATACGCTCAGACAACACCTGTTGAGACTTCTCGGCGTACCAGCGTTTCAGCAACCCCTTGACCTTAGTTTGTCGTGACAATTCTGCGTCATACAATGCTGCACTAACCGTCACCTGAAGCTTTCCTCGATAGAGCTTAATGTCCGAACGCTGCGTTTCACTGGGGCTAACTTTCAAGACATAGCGACGCCCAAGGTAAAACTGAGTTTCGCCACTGACATATTGCCTTGGCAACACCATGGACTGTTGCTCGGCAAACTGCTGCAGATTATCCCAAATCCACCGCGCACGTTTTGTCACGATTTGATGAATATCATCATTCGAGGCGTCATGAGGCGCTGTCGCCACAACCCTAAGGTCTGGGTGTACTTTTAAGGTGACCTTTCTGCGGGGCGACGTAGAGTCCGTCGGTGACTTGCGCCTGATGATGTCGTATTCAATACGCTCATCACCGTAATGCAATACAGAAGATTCATTGTTGTGGCTGCCTATACGGGCTGCGAGGTGCTTTTGTGTCACGGTATCACTCTTTAGATAACCCAGTACGTGTTATGCGTATTATTTCCTCAACCATTGCCGTGGCATTTTCTAGTCCTACCTCGTGGAATAAAAGCGGAAGTGTTTTATTGTGTATTGAGTTTTCAATCTCTGACGGGGTAATGGAAAACTCTGCCACTGCGTCTTTAACGATGTTATCAATATCGAAGGCCAGCGCAACACGGGTGTCTTCATCCAGGTGTGGCTTATCGTTAAGTGTATCGCCTAGGACATGGGCAAAGAGACCGTAATACGCTTGTGCATGGCGATTACGTTTACCGGCTTCATCAACAAATCGGTCTGGAATGTCTGCGACCTTGCGTTGTGCGACGTCATTTTCCAGCTCAGCAAACATCAAATATTGTTTGACGGGGGAATCAAACATCGCTCTCGCGTCCTCAATGGCTTGCTTTAATAGTTTTGAGAAGTGAGCCTGAGCGTAAGGGTCGTCAGCGAGGTCATCTTGGATCATCTTTGTTACGCGCCCGGTGATTTTATCCGTTTGATTTCGCGCTTCATCGTCGGACATCTTTTCGGGTTCGCGGGTTTTCCCCATCTCGCCGATAAGATACACGCCATCTGATTCCGTGATCTCAATACCAGAAATGTGTCTATCTAGAAGTTGCCTTATATCTTCGGCATATGCATCATAATTGACCGTTTCTTCTGAGAGCTCTTTGACCTTTTGGCGTATTTCGACAAATGCTTTCAAATCGCGCTTGTATAGGTCACGGGTCTTATCAAACGACTTATCATCAAAGTATGACGTCGATTGTAACGCGACCTTCATGCAATTGGAGAACGCGGTGAGTGCGGCATAGAAATCTTGGCGTTTTTTTAAGTTGGTATCGGTAAGTTGGCCATCAATATCTTCAATTTTAGGTGACAATGCCTGACTCAGTGCGGCAGGTTGCTGTTTGTTTTTGACGCCATCAAATATCGCCCAGACATCGCTGTGTAATGTGGGGAGTTTTTTATACTCGGTGTCCATTGAGCTATAGAGGCCTTGGATATCTTCAATGTCAAAGCCGCCTTGGGTACGCTCTGCAAGGTCTTGATACTTTTCAATGGTCGTATCCAATTCTTTGAGGATGCCGCGATAGTCGATGAGGTAGCCAAAGTCTTTGTCTTGATACAGACGGTTCACTCGCGCAATGGCTTGGATGAGGTTATGCTCTTTCAAGGGCTTATCGATATACAGCACCGTGTTTTTAGGCTCATCAAAGCCCGTGAGCAGCTTATCCACCACAATCATGATGTCAGGTCCTTCTACGTGACTGTAATCCTCTATAATGGCTTTGGTGTAAGCTTTCTCATCCATCTTACCGATGTTGTCCTTCCACCAGTTTTGCACGATATCTTTGCTTTCTTGGTCAACCGCTTCATGACCTTCACGGGTATCCGGTGGTGACATGGCAACGACAGAGGTCACTTTGCCTTCTTTATCTAAGGCTTTCTTGTAGCGTATGGCTGAGGCTTTAGAGTCGCAGGCAAGCTGTCCTTTCAATCCTTTATATTTGAAGTTCTGGAAGTGTTCCGAAATGTCATAGGCAATCAGACGAATGCGGTCTTCAGTTTGGTATACCTGTCCTTTTTGAGAAAACTTCTTCTTTAAATCGGCTTTTTGCTTATCGGATAGCGTTTTAGTGCTTCGTTCGAACCAGGCATCAATGGCTTTATCCTGCACGGCTAATTCAGGAATGCGTTCTTCATACAACAAGGGCGTGACAGTTTTATCCTCTACCGCTTGCTGCATGGTGTAAGAGTGAATGATTTTACCGAATTTATTCTCTGTTTTATCGTCCTTCAGTAACGGAGTGCCGGTGAAGGCGACAAACGCGGCATTGGGCAATGTTTGCTGCATGCGAATATTGTTTTCACCGTTTTGACTGCGGTGGCCTTCATCAACCAGTACGAGGATATTCGGGCTATCGTTGAAGCATTCTTCGTGCTTAATGGCAGAGCCAAATTTATTAATAATGGAGAATATTACGCGTTCATTGCCTTGTCCGATTTGCTGTGCAAGTCGTTTGCCCGATGTGGCCATGGCATCTTTTTTATCTCTGTCAGTTAACACGCCACCAGAGGCAAAGGTGCGACTCAGTTGGTCTTCTAAATCCACGCGGTCTGTAACAATAATCACACGACATTGCGCAAGGGCTTCAAGCCATATCAGTGCTTTAGATAAAAACACCATGGTGAATGACTTACCGCTACCCGTCGTATGCCAAATCACACCGCCTTCACGAGAACCCGACTTATCAAACGAACTGATACGCTCTATCAGCGCTTTGATACCAAAGACTTGTTGGTACCGCGCCACAATCTTTCCGGCTTTTTTATCAAAAAGCGTGAACAGGCGACTCATTTCAAGCAGACGGTCCGGCCGTAATAGACTGATAAGCAACCGGTCTTGGTCTGTTACCGAGAGCTCACCTGCATTCAATAGTGACAAGAATTCAGTTTTCACATACGCAGGGCGGTGATTAAGCAGTAAATCGAGTTTGTCTTGAGAAAGGGGTTTATTGATTAGGGCACTAAACTCGGCTTCCGTAATCAGCTCTTCTTTCCATTTTGCCCAGAACTTTTCTTTCGTCCCAGTAGTGCCATACAAGCCGTCATACCCATTAATGGAAAGCAGCAATTGGCTGTACGCGAATAAATGCGGAATTTCATCATGCCCCTGATTACGCAAATGCTGGGAAATACCCGCTGAAGTGGTGAGCCTTCCGGTTTTTGCATCATTAGGGCGCTTAGCCTCAATTACCGCAAGCGGTAAACCATTTATAAAGCACACGATATCGGGAATGCGTCGACCGGTAGCAGGGGCGGTTTGCACCACATATTCTTCCGTGAAGTGAAATGCGTTTTCTGTGAGCGTATTCCAATCAATCAGCTTTATTGTGGGTGAGGCTTTTTTGCCGTCGATAAACTCGGTGACACTCACCCCATACATGAGGGCGTCATAGATGTTTTCATTAGCCGTCAATAGCCCTAAGTTCATAGCAGGACTTAGCTGGTGGATAACTTTATCGATAGCCGCTTCTGATAACGGGTACGTTTTACCCTGAAAAGAAAAAGTCTGCTTTGCTAAAAACTGCCGCAAGATGGGAAGGAGAATGACTTGCTGGGTACTTTTGTTGGCATCCCCCGTTAAGTTGCCTCTAAGCGTCTCGCACTCAGCAGGAGGAATGAAGGTATAGCCCAAATTGGTCAGCAGCGTGAGTGCGGGAAGTTTTGCACTAAATTCTTCGTTGAAGTTGGCTGCCATTCTGCGGTTGTCTTCCATTACGTCTATTCTCTCCATTTGTTAGCGCTTCAGAGATGTAGCTTATGACTTTAAGATACCAAGCCCTTGCTATGAAGGCGAGTACATTACCGACGAAGAACTACTGAAGTAACCTCCACTTGCTTGCGCCTAGTTTTAACGCTCAGCCAAGGAAAGCGTTCTGCCCTCATACTCATGCAGCGAAATGCCTTGCTCTGTTTTCCAGTCAACCCAACCGTTCGATGAACTCAGTAGCAGAAAGCCCGATGCACCGCTGGGCGTTTTAAACAAGTAATCACGTTCAAACACAATATGACTGCCTGACAATGAGATAACGCCTTTTTTCAATAAACCATCACGAATTTCTACCATGCGTTTATCAGTTTTACGCTTAGTGACATAAGGCGCCGTCGAGCCTTTCAACACCACCATACCCTCATTGGTATAGATACCCTTGGCATTGACCGAAACGCGATTACACACAAATACTTGTTCAGCTTGGGTAGGTGATTGGTCTGTCAGCGGCTCAAACAACGGGTAACCCAGTGTCGCTAACAACAAACTAACATTCTCATGGATTTCGTCACAGTCAGCTTTAAGCGGAATAGGTGTGTGGGGCTTTTGGCCGCCATTGCCATTTAACAGCTCATAGCGCTGGCACTGACGGGCTTTTTCAATCGACAACGACTCCAAATACAGTACATGAGTTTGAGTAAGGTTATTGGTCAGCGATACCAGTACCAGCGCTCGCTCCCAATCTTTTTTCTCATCTTTGTGATGTTGAGTGAGCCTCGCGCCCACATCGCCCGATTGTCCAATGTATAACTCGTCTTTACTGTCACCAGACACTAAGAAATACAGTCCAACCTGTTTGGCTTCTGGCATTTTGACAAATTCAGCGATATCACTTCTAGGTACTTCAATCACGCGAATAATAGAGGTAGTTAGTTCTGCAATGCGAATGCCGGCTGGGTCGCCAGTCGGCAAAAAGATTTGAATAGTGCGAGGCCGCTTTTGCGTCATTATGCCATGGCCTCTTCATCCACCTTGACTCTACGCTTGCCCGTTAGCAATTGTTGCATTAACGCTTTCTTTTCTTGCTTTAAGTCAGCAAGTTGTTGTTCTAATAGCTCTACTTCTCTATCTGAATTTGTTAGTACGGCAGCTATTCTACGTTGTTCCTCTAATGGTGGGAGTGTGAAGTGAGCTTTATTTATTCCACCAATAGATAAACCAAATCGTGTTGCTCCCGTAGCTAAAGTAAAGAAATAGTATCGTGTTTTTTGCATCGAAAATAAGTAGTTGAGGTACGCTCCCTCAACTAATTGACTGTTTGGACGGACAATTGCTAAATGATATCCACAAACAGTACCACCTAAGTCTTCACTTACTAGAGCTGGTACTGCTATGTCTCCCGGAGTTTCGGAGTCTTTAGTTATGATGACATCGTTTACTTGTAATGTGTATTTATCTATCTCAGACTTTTTAGCGGTAGCCTTCATAAACTCAATTGAGTTTGTAATTCTAGTATTGTAGTAAACGTCAGTGTAATTGCACAGCTCAACTGGAATTTCACCATCTACAATCTTCTTATCAACAGGACTAACTATTATTTTTGCAACATCGTGAAGGTAAAGATCTTCCCACTCACCCTCAAACGGCTTACCTGAATCATCAAGTAGGCGTTTTTTGCCAGTGAGCAGTTGTTGCATGAGGGCTTTTTTCTGCTGTTTACTGTTATCGATTAGGCGCTCTGTGGTGCTAATCGCTTTATCCCAAGTGGATAGGATTTTGGCGATTTTGCGTTGTTCTGGGAGTGGTGGAATTGAGAATACAAAATCTCTCATGTCTGATAGAGATAAATTAGGTCTAGCAGATTCTGATTGAGTACCTAAAAGCTTATTTACGGTGGTTGAGTGTTGTAAAAATTGATATATAAACTCACTTTTCACCAACTCATTTGTCCTGAATAAACAAACCGCCTGATTTATATTAGCACTCTGATTTTCAATATCGAACTGGCAACTTCTACCGATTGAAGCTCCTACGATATTAATGAGTATATCTCCTTTTTCTAACTGACTATTTTTCAACTTCTGATTGAATTCTAATGGCAAATACTTAGGTGAGGAGATATCTAAAAATCCATCTCTCACATTTTCACTAGTTACAAAAAGAGTTCCTTCTTTTTGATAATCAAAGCCTTGCCACTTAGGAGAACTACCTTTCGTAATTTTCGAAGTGATTTCTTTCCCTTTTAATTGATTCCATCCATTAGGCACCATAACCCAACTCCTTTAAGTAGCCTTCCATTTCTGCTTCAAGGTTTTGCATCTCGCTTTTAAGCTGCACACGTTCAGTGCGCACTGCTACTAAATCAATCTCCGCTTCTTCTTCAAAGGTATCAACGTATCGAGGAATGTTTAGGTTAAAATCGTTTTCTTTGATTTCATCAAAACTAGCAAGGTATGCGTATTTATCAACGCTTTCACGCGCTTTGTAGGTATCAATTACTTTTTGAATGTTATCTTCTGTTAGCTGGTTTTGGTTTTTGCCTGACTTAAACTCACGGCTGGCATCGATAAACAATACGTTTTTGTCCGTTTTTTGCTTTTTGAAGACCAAAATGGCGGCTGGGATACCCGTGCCAAAGAACAGCTTTTCTGGTAGACCAATGACGGTATGGAGCAAGTTTTCTTCGATGAGTTGCTGACGGATTTTACCTTCGCTTGATGCTCTGAATAGGACGCCGTGCGGGACAACTACCGCCATTCTGCCTGTTTCAGGCTTGAGCGTTTCAATCATGTGAGTGATAAATGCGTAGTCACCTTTAGTCTTTGGCGGAATGCCTCTACGGAAGCGGCCAAATGGGTCGTTACTGGCATCATCATGGCCCCACTTATCCAAAGAGAAAGGTGGGTTAGCGGTAACCACATCAAAGTGCAACAATCCCTTGCCGTCTTTATCTAACAGCAGTGGGTTACGAATCGTATCGCCCCACTCGATTTTGTGGTTGTCCTCACCATGCAGGAACATGTTCATTTTTGCCAACGCCCATGTCGAGCCAATGGCTTCTTGTCCGTACAATGCGTATTTTTTTGAACCTGAATTTTTGCGCACCATAGCGCCACATTTTAAGAGCAATGAACCACTCCCTGTGCAAGGGTCGCAAATATCATCGCCTTCACCGGGCTCTAACACAGTTGCAAGGAGCGTCGAGACCTCTGGGGGCGTATAGTACTCGCCAGCGGTGGCGCCACTGCCAGCAGCAAAGTGTTTGATAAGGTATTCATAGGCATTACCGATGATATCAAGGCTGCCTACGCGCTCTGTGCTTAGGTTTAATATGTCCTTACCAAAATCTTCTAATAGATGACGTAGCAAGTCATTTTTTTGTTTTTCTTGGCCTAAGCGGTCTGTATTGAAACTGATGTCTTGGAATACGTTTTTAAGCTTACTGCCGTTAGCTTCTTCAATCGCGTGCAGGGCTTTGTCGATACGCTCACCATTGCCGGGCTCATAGCGTTTTTCATACAAGTCCCAAAAGCTTGCGCCTTCAGGTAAAACGAAACGCTGCTTTGACATCATTGCATGGATGAGCTCAGGGTTATCACCATATTGCTGTACTAGACGGTTATAGTCGTCCTTATATACGTCCGAGATATACTTTAAGAAAAGCATAGTGAGTATAAAGTCTTTGTAGGTATCGGCACTGATAACGCCGCGGAACGTGTCACAAGCCGCCCATACGGCTTTGTTGATATCGTCCTGATTGATTTGCATAGAGGTACTCATGGTGTAAATCTTTTCCTTTTGTTTTAACTCGCGAAGACTACTTCGTCGATGTGTTTTATTCAATGATACTGATGAAAAGGAGTCCTGCTACTTTTCCGACATAAATGATTTAAGTGAAGGGTCGGCCACCAGCCAGACCCCCCGAGATTCATTATAAATAAGGTCCTGCTCAGCCAAGCGCGTCAGCGCTGCGCCAATCAGTGGATTACTGGGGCGCTTACCCAATTCAGATTCAAGCACACTTTTTGTTTCATCCGTGTAGAGCCCTTTGCTCCAGTCCTTGGCCAGTAATTTAAGTAGCACTTTATCGAGTGAATTCAGTTGCTCAATGGACTTAGCAAATTCACTGCGCTCATTTAATAAGTAACGCTGGTCATGCTCATCAAAACCGACTTGTATATCATATATCCCTTCAAGCGCCATGAATTTAAGCATTTCAGAGAACCGCGCTGGATGAAACTGTTGCTGCGTAAAAATTGAGAAAGCTAATTCCTCATCGAGTTCACGTCCACCGGTGACAGATTTAAAAACCCCCAGCTGGTGAACGACGAAATCTCTATCCAATTGTGGGAAAGGAATAGTCTGGCTTGCATCATAAAAAGGGGCTTTGGTGTTTTTAAATAGCTTATTAAGCCCTTCCTGTGATGAGCCGGTGAAAATGGCCTTTATCTTGTTATCACTTCGCGCTGTCATGAAGCTTCGTAAGGCCGCGGTAAAGCTTGCATAGTCAGCAGACGTCGCAAGGTGCTGAACCTCATCAAGCAATAACAGGATGGGCGTGTCATGGGTATTAAGCGCATCAAAAACCGAATGCAGGGTAGGGCGCTGAGCACTCATGGCATTTGCTTCCGCTTTAACTGTTACGCCCGACGATGAAACAGCAGATGTGAACTTAAGCTTTGCCAGGATTTTCGAAAATAGATTCCGACGTGATTCGAGCGTGGTCGTGACGGCATCAATAAAGGCATTCTGGGGCGAGTCTTTGTCTGACCAGAAGTCTATGTATATGGGTAACACATCAATCTTGTCGCAGGCAGGAATAACGTCACGCGTGATAAACTGTGTTTTGCCACGCTTGCGAGGTGCAAAAAAAGTAACCCTCTCAAGAAGCCCTTGTTGCATACCTTGCAGTATGTAGTCACACAGTTTGTGCCGAGGGTAGTGCCATCTGTCCATTGCTTTATAACCTTTTTCACCTTTAACTTATAATTATATATTTTAAATATAAAGGCATATAAAGCTAGCAGTTTCGATACTTTTTTACACCCTTTTCGAATGCTAATATGAAGTCACTAAATATCTGTTAGGGTGAATAAATGATTCAACTCTCTCACATAGGCGAAGGGCTACTTGCTAAGATGCTTGAAGAATCTAAGAAGGTTCAGAAAACAGTTTGCGGCGATTACGTATCCTTTAAAGGGCACAGTTCTTTCATCCCTGAATTACGCCTAAATAAATGCGGCAACTATGGTTTTGATGGAGTCCATAAGATCGATGTAGCGGTACTTAACCACGAAACCGGTATTTGCTATCCCATTGAAGCTAAGTTGGGATTCGATCGTTTGGGGAAAAACGAATTCGAGAAAAGGTTTCTTAGTAAGTGTGGAACATCCCATAGAAATACACGGATTAAAGGCAGTATGATCTCAATTCTAGAGCGTAAACTTCCCTCAGAGACCACCAGCAAGGAGCTTACAGTATCATGGGACGGACGTGAGTTCATGGTATCGCACTCATGGGCACTTATCACTAGAAAAGCCATTATCGATAGATGGAAGATCTCGGGCCCACCTCGATTATCAAAGAACTGTCAGGTTTTCGAGTTCGAGTCTCTCGTCGAAAATTATGGTTCAAAGTTTGATTTTAATGCGCTAATAGGGCGGTTGATAAGCATTGATTACTACACCGAGTGGCGATGTAGAACATAGTAATAAGGTTTTTAGACACGACGTTAACAAGCCATAAGATTATTCATTATATGACTGTTACCCCCTAAAATTTCCTCATTATGCTACTTTAGTGTATAACGTCGCTGATAGAACACTGCCTATTGTGGAAAAGCATGAAGCGCAGAATTATATAGGCAACCATAGCACCGCCTAAAAGCTCAGATGCCCATCAGAGCCTAGGTTACAAGGACAAAGTACCGATGCGATGAAATAGTAGTACTTCGCTTTATAAAAAACCTCACTGAACATCGATACTATTAAAATAACTAATAAAAGGGATTTTAACGTGGCAACAATAAGAGACCTATCAAAAAAAATATCAAGCCTGCTATTAGATACTGATTTAATAACAATGGGAAAGGGCATTCTCAAGTGGGCAGTTGTCCCAATATTGACAGTAATTCTGCTTAGCATTGGATATGAAGCGTATGATGAAGCCAGAGGATTAAAGTACTGCAGAGATGAAGGTGTATCTGAAAGTAAATGCGACTACTTCTTAAAATATGGTGACTAAAATAGTTTACATATCGCAGTAATGAAAAGGATAGTTCTTTGAGTAGAAAAAGAGCACTAAGCTAGTTCTTGCTGAAGCTGGAGCCCATGCAGCCATAGAAGCGCAGGAAATGACAGGAAAATCAATAAACAATTTGCCTGAATACTTTTTGTCGGTATTTATTGCCCGACATGTCCATCAGCACTTCAAGACGTTTACCTTTTCTATGGAAGATACTGTAAAGGCAATCTGTGCATCAGAAGAAATAGATGAGGCACTAATATCTCGACCCGGTAAAGTGGATATTGTGGTGCGCTCGCAGCGAACAGGAAACATTAGGCATATTATAAAGCTGAAGCGTAGCTATAACGTAGAAGGCCATATTGCAGACATAGTAAGATTAGCAGAGTTTGCAGTGGCTGCTCCAGCAGGACACCCGTTAGAGCGAAACTTTATGGTTATGATGGCTGCCGCCTCAGAAAGTGCGTCAGAGGCGCGCTGGGGGAGAATGTGCGAACTTATCAGAAATCAGTTTAACGATAAAATTACGTTGATCTGTACGCCGATTTCACTTGATGAGGAAATGCTCAGCACCCGAGAGGGACGTACAAACGATAAACCACTGATGGGTGAGGTATGGGAAGTAAGGTATGAAGATGAAAATTGCTAAAAAT
>Ga0208472_100009_pt1 | contig 18805 bp, 29 predicted proteins | sample DeeseametaMP0326_FD_184215 | JGI IMG/M metagenome (GOLD analysis project Ga0208472, IMG submission 184215) | Marine microbial communities from the Deep Atlantic Ocean - MP0326 (SPAdes) | ecosystem: Environmental > Aquatic > Marine > Oceanic | place: East of Recife, Brazil, South Atlantic Ocean... | reverse complement strand
CGTTTTTGCGCACTGCGCGGGGTTCGGGACCAATGTAAACGATCCGTCCACTGGGTTCCATAGTTGGTTTGATCCTTATCGCGTTTCACCAGCGGTCGGACCGGGGTTCGGAGCCGGTGTTGCTGGCTCCGGAGGACCGTTCTTAGACTCCAAAGCCATCTTACGCGACTCGGTATCGTCGGCAAGCTTATCATCGTCCTTCCAAGCAATCTTGCCTTGCTTGAGGTTAGTCCGGTACTCTTCACGGTCGATGGCACCGGAAATGAACTCTTCGAGCAGCTGTTGGCGCTCTTGGGCTGTCATCTTACTGGTCTCGTAATAATCGCTCAGCTCGTAGACCTTGTCTTCATCGAACTCAATACCGATGTAGAGACAACACCACTCTATGCAACGGGCATAAGCCGCATTGATATTGCGTGCGCATACAGCGAGAATCGAGTTGTCCACAACGTCCTGCTTCGACGTCTCGGTCGCCGTCCGGGCAACACCAGCGTTCTCGACGAGCTTGGCACCAAGGGCGATCATTTGCTGTTCTTTGTGCTTCATACCTTCGCCGGGCAACGTGTTGGGGTCTGCCTGTACCAGTCCAACCTCACCCTTCTCCGGAAGCGGGATCACACGGCGTGAACCGATATAGAGCCCCTTCTTCATGTTCTCGTCGACCCACCGTTGGGTCAACCCTCGGATATAGTAGGTCGGTTGGCCCACCATGAAGGACGACTCTTCGTGGTCGGCTGAGTTCACGTAGTGGCCAAGGTTCACGAGTGCCATGTCGAACAACGGCGGGGCTTCGAGCTCAAAGTCATTAGAGTCGGCACCAAAGATCTGGAACGGGATCACTTCCCAGTTGGTCGCGTCAGCCTTGGTCGGTTTGAAGGTGCGCGGAGTAACTGACTTGAGGATCGAACTGGGGATGCGGGTGATACGGTAAGCGTTCGAGCTACGGTAGAGCTCCGTCGTGTCCCAGATCTTGACAACCAAGACACCGTTCACGATGCGCAACTCGCGGTAGCGCACGTACTCCTTGGTTTCGTAGCTGTCGTCCTCGACGGCATACTTCTCCCGGAGTACCAACAGAGTGAGCTGTGAACCAGACCCATTACCAGTGATACGCCAGTTGATGATATCACACGCCTCGTAGAGTGTGATTCTCGGCCCCAGTTTACCGCTCTGGACGTCCTCGACTGATGCGCCACCTTCTACGTGGGGGTAATTGACTAGGAAACCACCGCGAGCATAGAGGAGGGCATAGATAAGCGCTTGACCAGCCTGCGAGTCAATGGAACAGTTTTCCCCATCGACGTTCTGGTACATATAGCGCATCTGGTCCGGCAGATTCTTCGAAGGATCCTTGGCGAACACCAGACCCTTGAAACCACGCGCAGTACGACCGACCACATTGTAGAAGATTGCCCGAGTCTTATAGGCGTTATACCGATCCTTGTTCTCCTTTTCGTTGTCCTCGGAGTTCGGCATCGGTAGGTAGCGCTCATTACGACGCTTCACCGCAGGCGCACCGTTGAAGCAATCACGGGTCACTGACCAGTAGTCGCGCTCGAACTGTTTGACATCTTGGCGAATATGATCTACTGGCATTTTATGGTCCTCAAGAGGGCAGGTGTACTGTCAGGTTCTCAGCCTGACGAGCAATGGCGGCCAGACAGCGATAGCGCACATCATCGTAAACGTGATCCTCGGCTTCCGTATCAACGTCGTCCGGGTTATTCGTATCACGTGGCAGCACCGGTAAGGTTGCCAAGGAAGCGGCGCAGTTCTGCATGAAGTATATACCAGACCCCTCGCCGTTGGCGCTACGTTCTAAACGGTCGCGCACTAGCTGTAGACCATTGATACGTGACCCCGGCGACTTGTCAGCCTTCTCCCAGTGGACATCTAGGCTCTCCATGACCTCGGCAATAGACTCTTGGTCCATCCGGGGCTTACCATAGATCTGACCATCCGCCGGACCACCATAGGGCAACTTCTTGATCCATCCGTCCAGCAGGAGTTGTTCCTCACGCTTCACAATACCCCGTGCAACACCGGAGGGCGACATCTTGAGACCTTTGTTTAGCCCGAGCTTCTCACAGCCGTACCACTCGTCGATACGAATGAGCGACCCTCGTGGGATGTTGATTACACGCCCATCGGGGAGTTCAACGTCCTCGCCATTAGACTCTGCCCACCAGCCGACAGAGAATGGATGGGTTGAACCCCAGTCAAAGGATCGGTCAACATACCAACTCTCCGGGATCGGGAAGCGTGGGATGATATGGATCTCGGAATTCCACAGGTCGTCGAAAGCGCCGCCCGCCACAACGTCCCAATCACCGTACAACCAAGCCTTACGCTTGTTCGGGTCACTGATTGACTCGAGCTCGAGGATGTACTCAGGTGAGAGGTAGATGTTCTCCTTGTACGATCCAAAGATTCGAACTTGTGTCTTCGTAATCGTTTCACGTTGCTGAGTACGAGGATTGAATACTTCAGCGGTGTTCTTGACGACTTCGCCGGGTGCCGCGCAGTCGATAAACCGCATTTTCACCCAGTTGTGGCCCGCACCATAGGGGTTGGTAGTGGAGAAAACAACTAGCGGGATCTCGGGAAGGAGGTCTCGGGTGCCGTCCTTCTTCAGCGGGCTATGCCGCGAGGGTAGGAACGAGGAGCGGTTGCACGACATCAGCGCTTCGTACAGATCCGGGGACGGATACTTGGTCAGCTCGTTCCAACCGATGAACGGGAATTCCTGCCCATGGTAGTTCCAGTAGTCGTCCGGTGACTTGACAACACGGAAAAGGAGCTCTTCACCTGTTGGCCATGTCCACTTCAAATCCTTACCGGCAGCGTGCCACTTGGCACCGTCGTCGAAGGCATTGAACCAGCGTTTAGACTTCGCTATCAAGTCATCGAGGTTCTTGTACTCACGGTCAAAGATGATACCACGCCAGTATGCCCCATACCCTTTGCCCACATTCTTTCTGAAGGCCATCAGCTGCGCGTCGGTTTTGCCCGGTCCGCGTGTGCCTTCGTATAGAATGTGATTACAAGGACACGTGAGAGCTAGTGACTGGGAACCCTTGAGAGGCTCCCACACCACGTTATAGCCATCACGCAGGCCACTTTCGCTAGTTTCAGTTTGAACCTCAGTCACGGACGGTACTCTTCAGCTGCTGTTGTGATTGGGAGGCTGTCGACGACCACTCATCGGCATCGATCACATGGCCATCCGACTGGGTGCCAGGAATGATCATTACGTTACCTTTGTGAGTAACGTCGACGTTAACGTTCGTGATCTCCATACCGAGGTACTTGCCCAGCGTCTTCCAAGCTGATACGCGAGCATTGGAGGAACCGCCCGGTCCAAAGTTGGTCGCCTCTTTCATCAGGCCGATGATGACCTTCTTACGGTCGATCAACGTATCCTCGTCTAGCTCTTCGATGTACTCGTTAATCCGGAGCTGCACGTAGCGCTCATTCATGAGTTCGCTACCCTGCTTCGAAGCGCTCTGCGGTGAGATACCCGCACGGATGGCGGCATTCTTTACAGACCAGTCCTTGACAAACTCCCGGATGAAGGCTTCACGCTTGGCGATCTCTTGAGCCGTGTAGCCGCGCTCCTCCTTACCTTGGAGGCGCTTGGCATAGTTGGAAGGCTCGGCACGGGCAAGCGGACCCTCTTCAACAGGGCCGTAAGACTTTTGGACAGTTTCCCATGGCTTCGGTACAGGCATAAAAAAGGCTCCTTTGCTCCGTATGCTGGAGTATAAAGAAGCCCGAGGGTTCAAGACAAGTCTTTGTAGATCCTACTTCTTGGTTTTGACCTCGCCCATGAACCCAGCGGTCTTCGAGTTCGCGATGGAGTTGGACGGCACAGCGTTACGGTTTGACCACTGCGTTGAGCCGAAGTAGAAACCGACCACCATCGAGATGAGGGATTGTGCAAAGGGAAAAGCCCAATTGCGCATTTGATCGTTGATGTAGTCGCCGGGGACAAAAAGAACAGCCGCAACCAGACCAAAACCCAATGCGATGATAGCATAGGCGAGTTTCTCCTGAATTTCACCGCGACCCGCTTGGATCGCCGCGATATTCATGTCGCGAGCGCTCTGCATTTCCTTCTGGCGAGACTCGATTTTGATACCTTCGAGCTTGAGCTTCTCGGTGTCCACACTGGCGATGGCTTTGATGGCCTCGGGGTCATTCTTCAGCGTCTCGTAGACGCCTTCCGGAGTCTGGTCGTCACCCTTACCGAGTGCGAGCGCGATACCCGATCCAACCAATCCCGCCCAAGGACCGACAAGGTCAGCCGCGATCCCGGGGGCGTACTTGGCAACGATGTCACCGACGTCACTCCAGCTCTTAGTTGCCACTTGTGGACGTCCTCGCTTCCAGTGTAGTGATCCGCTCACGTAGGCTCCGGATATCGGATCGATCCTGAGCCAGTGCGGCGTCGACTTCGGTCTTCACGGCAAACTTACCGTTGGAGGCCCGCAGGTCGGTTTGCATCTGCGTAAGCGTAGATTGTAGCTGCGCCATCGAGGAATTGATGACGGCGATCTGCTGTCCGTAGGTGACCATATTGTTACCTACCCACAGGATCCCACCGACGATCAAAGCGAGCAGTATAGACTGCACGTGACGCTCGAGAATTGGTTTAGACCGGACAGTACCGGGCATTTCGGAGTCCTTTTCTGACATCTCAAAAGCCCCCTCTCCGGATGGAGGGGCGGCATGGTGCCTCGACCCCTAGCGTACTTACGATCCCAACGTGGACCATCATGCCGGGTATTCAGCCCACGGCAGTTGATAGTGTGGTCCATCTTTGAATGTATTCCAGTCACCGCCCCACTCGATCGGAATATCGACATCAACCGCGGCCTGTTTCATAGCGGTTTCGATCTTGTAGTAGAGTGGCCAGTCCCACCGGACCTCACCACCTACGTAAGCACCGAGGTCGACGGCGTGGCCTGTCAGGTGGCGGCTGTTCATCGTAGTGGTAGCGCCCGAAGCCAGCAGTTCTTTCTGCCGGGCTACAGTACGCTTGCCTTCCAGAACGGTGAAGTCAACTTCTGTGATCTCGATAGCCCGCTCTACAACCTTGCGGAGATCCGGATGGATCTGGGAGAGGCGCTGTTTACTGCGCGCACTAAGCTTGAAACCCGTGTCACTCACAGTTGCTACCTCGTCATAAAGATTGGGGCGATGAGACATGCGCAAAATCTCCGTTTGCTCCCACAAGTGTAACCGACCCTAATTATGAACCTCAAGGGGTTATTTTGTGAATAAAAAAGGCCACCGCTGAGGATGGCCAAGACCTTGTGGACAAGGATCAAAGTCGATGGAGTACGATCTTGTATTCACCCCTTTGGATCCGGACAGACTCTTTCATTGGGATGTTCAGCTGAAAAGCATCGACGTCAGCACCGACCACAAGCATGGTCGGAAGCTCCATGCCTTCTGATTGCGCCCGGGCGCCCATGATGTCCATGCCCACGTCGGCCGCCAGCGACTTCTGCCGTAGCAGTTCCGTAGCCCGCGAAGAGATGTAGGCATAGGCACCGGCACGAGCCTTGTCTGTGAACTGGACAACTTCGCGGTTTGCCATCTTGTCGAAGACAGCGTCGAAGTCACCCGGACCGTCCATCTTCTGCTTGGCTGCCCATTCCTTACCTTCGACCCAGTCATCATGGATACTGACCTTCACTTCGCCGTCACCGGGGCTGAAAGAGGCTATACCTGACGGGAAGTCCACAGGGAGGTCGACGGTAGACGTATGCTCGAGGTTGGATGGGGAGTATTCGAAGTTTCCGGGGTCAAAAGGGCCGTAAAGCTCGGCGTGTTTGTCCGCAATCGCCTCTACGTGCTCGTACAGGCCCGCGAGACTCTTATCGTCTGAACCGAATCGCGGTGCCAACACCGCACATACGCCGGCAGAGAATTCACTTCGCGTCATTATCTTCACTCCTGGTCGGGGTAACGATAGCGTAGATCATGGCAAACGTACCTCTTTCAACGTGATACGCCGAGGGCAGTGTTTAGCCAAAACACGCACCTCACTGACCAGCCGCGTCCAGTTGTCCTCCTGTGACCGCGTCAGCGCAAACGGGCGCGGTGAGGTGACAATATGGACAGTAGCCCGGTAGCCTTTGATCCGATCGATTTCACAAGGATCCGTCAAAAATCTGACGTTCTCCCGGTTGACGGACTCAAAGTCCCGGTTATGACGGTAAGCCCACTGCGCTATTGACAGCGCAGGGGCAACGATCACGTGTTTCATGACTCGTCCGCTTCGAAACGGTCCAGACGGTGCCGCCAGCTACCACAATCGAAGTCAGCGGCCAGTTTAGTCGAGTAAGACTCGGCCTGCATATCGGCTTCAGCCCGCGATTCTGCATGCCACTTCCGGCCAATAAAGCCCTGACGATTCGACGACGCGAACTCGTAGTGGTACCATCCTTCACCCGGTTTGTCCGCGCGTTTAATGGCTGCGTCCCGGGTAAACACCCCCTCGGGGTACCGTTCTGCGAGTTTACCTTGGTTGGCTGCGTCCGCGTCCTCCCACGTCCATCCGTAATGAGCCATTACCATTTCGAGGTAGAACTTGAGGTCACCGATCTCCTCGAGGATGGTGTGCGGCTCGACCTCCTTGCCGTACATGGACAGTTTTTTCAGCTTGCCCACCAGCTCGCCAGCTTCGTCACTGATACCCAGCGCCGCGTGGACAAGGTTGGCCGTCTCCGGTGTGAGATCGGACAGCACGTCCTTCGGAGCCTTTGCCAGTGCCAACACCATGGCCCGATAGGGCATCGTTCTTACGTCATGTCGCATTGTTAGATCCTCTTGGGGCCGGAAAAAAGGTCGTCTTCTTCGTCCGCATCCATCGGGTACGGGACCGGGGGTGCCGGGGGCGGTCCCGGCCGCATGCGCGGGTCAGGCTTCGGCCGCTTGGTCGTCTGCATGCGGAACTCCCACACCAGCTGATTCTGCGCCGCCGAACTCGGTATATGGAAATGTTCGAGTCCAGAATTTTGCGCCAACCACTTTGCCCGCTCGACGACTTCCTGTTGCCGGCGGAATTTAGACTGGCCCGGCTCCGTACTGTCGTCATCGCCGAGGTTGGGATGGATTGGCACGCCCGGCTGTTTCATGCACGCCGCCAGCAACAAGAGGGCTTGACGGGTAGTCTTACCTGTTCCTCGGCTGGTGTCGAGGTCTTGCGGCATTATCTCATGCTTCGACAGCGCTGCTGCGTGTAATGGATTAAGCTTCGTCATTAGTATTATCCTCAGTGTCCACAGTGGTCATTCCTTCTTCGATGTTGTCTGGTTAGGGGTCCGGGCTCCCGGCGGCGGATTCGCACGATGGGAAGACTGCCATGGTGCTAGAGAGCCCAGACCTTGCCACGCCGCTAATATGCACTCAGTTGTGCGTTTCGCTTTGTGGCAGGACCAGTGTATGGCAGAGCGGGAAGTGGGACAAGTACAGACTTGAACACCTTGAGATCCCGCCCCACCTTATATTTAGAGCAGGGGGACAGGTAAGGTTAGAACAACTCGGTATCACCCCAGAATATACGGGGAGCGGGTAGGCGCCCGATATAGCCTTAAATCCGGGGGTATACCCCCTTCATGAGTCAACTCACAATGACTCTCCTTCCGTTGAGTCTGGTCACAATGACTCTACGCACAGTGACACACCTATCGATGAGTCGGCATACAATGAGTCATATCATTATGCGTCTAGATATAGTTACCCTAGTACATGGTAGGTGGCTAGTGGTATGGGTAGGCATAGTGTGATGGGTAATGGTCAGGCTAGTCACTATTACCATACACACAATGACATGCCTACAGAGTAGGGGAGTAGTAGTGAGGGGACTAATCGTAAGGCTAAAAATAACCCGGCACAGTGGCCGGGTCGGTGGGGCAGGGGCAGTGTTAGTCTATATAGTAACTCCCGTCTGCAAAGGCGTATAGGCGTATGCTGTCACCCTTGTGCAATGCCCAGCACTCCCGTACTGGCAAGCCTGTGGCGGTGTGCGTGGCCGTATAGGCTGTCTCATACCATTGGTACCCGTGCAGGTCTACGAAGTACAGGCCGCCGCCACTGTATAGCTCGGCTACTTGGGCACGCAGGGTAGGGTCGATTGGTGTAGTCGGGTACATGGCAGGTCACTCCTCAGTGTGTATGAGTACATTGCAGGATGGCGGTTATTCTTAACGATTCTTGCGCAGATGGTATAAATCCATTGCAATATTTTTTAATGGCGTTTCCGTTATCGTCTTGGCGAATAATGTATCCATATTTGTCGGCCATGAAGCTAACACAATCTTTTAATTTATCGAATCGTTTTGTTCCAGTAGTTCGCCCTAAGTTTGCTTGGGATGTGAAATTTGCAAAGAAAATAGGATTATACATGGCAGGTCACTCCTTAGTAGGTGATAAAATAAATGTCAAGTTTTTTCTCTGCCTTCGTGAATTGTGAGGGCGTTAACGGTATGCAATCTTTGATTGTCCATCGGTCGCATTTTTTGTCAAATACGTCAATCGACAATGTTTTGGAAAAGCGATCAAGCTTTATCGTGTGCACTTTATTATTGGAGCTATCAATCGTCATAACATCGATTCCAGACGGCGTATATAGACGCTGGCAAATAGTGTTATCAGCGTGAAATACTAAATCAAAAGCCTTTTGGATGTCTGCCATAGTCATTGTGGGTCACTCCTTAGTGGGTATGAGTACATTATGGGGCAGGGGAGCAACAAAATCTAATTGGATTTGCCTATAGGGGAGCAGTGGTATTATTCAAATCTACGATGAGCAATTGTTGCGTGGGGAGCATAATATGGGGATACACCAACAGGGAGCACCTATCATGTACGTTACATACTTTGACCACGCATACCAAAAGGGTGACCAGTATTTCACTGGTAAAATTGAGGTGGCAAATACTGAGTCGGCTACCATTATCCAAGCATACTGTAACCAGCAGCTACAATGTCCTAAGTACGTTCACAGTATGGTAATAATCAATGAGACCTCTAACAGTTTGACTGTTCACACACCAAATGATTTAGTGAGCGAGCTAATTAGCTTTGAGTGGTAGGCAGGGTAGGGGAGGGGTCACCCTCCCTTTTCACAATAGCTACCATGATGCGGACGCATCCAAACGGGGCAACCAAAATGAACATCGAAGAATCATCTAAGTTTGAAACGCTAACAGAAGCTTTCTACTACGCACAGGCCAATGGGTACGCCTATGTTGAGTGGTGGGATGCAGATGACAACGTTATAAGATACGAGGTCGGATGAGTTCGTTAGGAGACTAACGAGCAGGGGAGGGCGCTACCCTCCCCTCCTTCGCTAATAATGATTCGTTGAGTCATTATTAGGAAGGACCGGAAACACCGATATGGATTCATAATCAAACAGCTGCTGCTGATTCAAAATGAAAACGAGCTGCTGCTGCCCAAATCGGTTATTCTAAGAGTGTACCAAGTGAGGCAGCTGCTGCTGCTGACTAAACATACCATGAGGTGATACCATGAAAACTTATTCCACTAAAGCCAATGCCCGCCGTGCTGCCCGTACCCGCATCAGCGACGTGTCGAAGCCTATTGAGGGGACTCACTATACCATCGAAGGTGAAGATGGTGCGTATAGCTGGCGCCGGATCCAGACCGAGACCAAGGCACCGACCCAGACCATGAAGCCTGCTGCTCCCCAAGCACCTGCTGCCGCCGAAGAGCCTGCTCCCCAAGCGCCCGAGGCTGATGATGCCGTGCCGCTGGATGACATCAACTTCGCTAAGAAGCCGCGGCAGAAGGGGAGCGTTGCCAAGGTCTGGGAGATCTGCGAAGAGAACAAGGATCTGGGGCGCAAGGACGTCATCAACATCTGTGTAAGCTCCGGTATCAACTTCTATACCGCGCGTACCCAGTACCAAGCATGGTTCAAGGCTACCAACGACAGCAAGAAGTAAGATCCCATGTCCACAGGGGCGTTCGCGCCCCATTAGGAGCACCGCAATGACTGTACAGATCCCACCGAAGATGGAAGGGCGCCTCGAGAACGTGATGGTTGCGTACCGTAACGGCCAACGCGCTAGAGCCCGACAACTAGTGAACAACCTCACCAAGCTGGAGCTTTCTTATTTGCTCATGTATCAACACCAGCTTGACAATGGCATGGTTTTCGATCCCGATGGGGTAGAGGATTTTGCCCGCTTCGTGATCAATGCGCTACACCAGAAGTAGGAGCTAACATGGAAAAGATCATTTTACTGTTCATCATATTTTGGATCCTGTTTTGCGCCCTCATTACTCTCTGAACTGACTCACTAAATGGATCCTCATCACGAGGATCCTTTCTTTTGCTCCCACGATAGAGAATAACTATGAGCAGGGGAGGGGTGATTATAATGTTTTATGAGATTTTTTGAGCGATGGCGCCCCGCTTCCCGGGTACAAACGGATCTACAAACGAGTCTACAGGTTTCCACGGGACTCCAGCTCCGCAATCACCCTTTCCCGCAACCATACCAGCCACGCATCAACCGAAATGTCGCACACCGTCCGGATCCTTTTCGCTCCTGCCGGCAAGTAACCAAACATGCGCACTCGCCACTTCACATTGTTCTTCCGGTAGATCAAAACAGGCTCGTGTCCTTTGCGGCATTGGCGTTTGGTCTGGTCCCACCACGCATTCAAATTAAACTGTTCTTGGTACTTAACCTCCAGTGCCAGCCACTCCAATCCAACAATGTCGAAGCCACCATCATCACTCTGTAACGTGTTCCGCTGCATTTTTGGTAGCTCGTCCAGCAACCCAGCGTCGGCATAGACCCCGTGCAGCACAGGCTCCATCAACTTAATCACCTCCCGTTCCCCGCGCTTACCCTTATTCAAACTCGTACGTCCACCCATACCACTCACTCCTCTTCGTCTGCCATCTTGTTCAGTGTTTTGCAGAGTTGGTTGTTCCAGTAAATCATGGTTGAATCTTTCGGCCAACCGTGGTCGGAGTTGGCGTCATGCATGTCTTGCGTTTCACATAACTCGAGCAATGCACGCTTTACTCGCTTTTCATAATCACGCACGTTCACAATGTCACTCCTCTATCCGTAACCATAGTCCAGTCAGCAAAATCAACCCCATTACCCATATTCTACCACTTCCGTGCCACCATACCCACAACTCTATCATCCAATCCCATAACATATTTGAACCCTCTAATCTATACATTATGTTATTCAAATCTACATATTAATTTCTACTTCCCTATACTTCCCTAAATAATTCCCTATTCTTTATTACTTAACTTATTGTTTTTAAATAATATATATATAGAATAAGGAAGTGGGAAGTAGGGGAAGCGTTAAGGGGGGTGCGGTTACTCTATATGGCAGAGAGTGGTATATTTCTGTATTTACCACTTCCCCCACTTCCCTGCGTCCTTTTCCTTTGATTTCAACCACTTAACCCACTTCCCTGCGGGAAGTACCACTTCCCTGAGTAACAAATAAACCTTGGATTTCAAACACTTGGGACGTCCCTGTCCCTAAGTTGTTGTTTCTTATACCGTCACCACGATGTACCCTTGATATAGCACTCGCTTCGGTGAGCGAATTCCTTGAACAGTTGCTCCGGGGGCACCTGCTGTATCACGCCCGCGTCGCACAAGTCCTTGAGGGCTCCTTTAATCGCCTGCACGCGCCGGTGCCCCTGTTCCTCCTTGAAGGGCTGCTTGCTTTGCAGTACGCGCCGCAGGTACGTGTATGGCACGATGCCCGGCTGGTACACGATCGCGTCTGCCACACCGTAGGTCCCTTTGCGCTTGTCCACTGGTAGCGACCAGTAGTTCTCGAACGACTTCCGCACGGCGCGCTCGGGGGCTGTCGCATCGCTGGCACCCACACTACCCTCCTCAAAGCGTGCCAGTATCATACGGCAGCTACGATTCACCATGTCGACCGCCCACTGCGCCTCCACTGTGGACACCATCGGGTTATGGTGGTTCACGCCAATAGCTAGCACGCACGCGATCCGCTGGACGTTAAGGGCTGCCCTGTTCCATATACCCTCAGTCACGGCATCGTTAGCGGCGTTGATACGTGCGTCGCACTCGTTGCTGAACGTGTCGAGTATGGTTTGGGCGCCTTGATCATACCCTACGGTCGCGACGCTGTTGTTCTGGCGCATCCGCAGCACCGTCTCCAACAGTTTGGCAAACTTGTCCACAAGTAACGGCGACGGTGGCGCCCCAGCGCCAGGATTCTCCGGGGTGCGCGGTCCATCATAAAGCACGTACACCATACGACCCACTAGTCCGTTCACAACCTGCGACTCATCGAGGGCGGCGAAGAACTCTTCCGGTGTAGACTCGCCCAGTAGTGTCAAGGCGGGGCTGTAGATGGTCCGTGTGTTCTTTTCGCGGTCGCTGTAGACGCTGCTGAGCACCTTGCCCCCGGTACCACTCTTACCGTAGATGTCAAGCAGGGCGCCCTTCAGGTGCTTGCTGGTCGGGTTCTTGGGGTCGCGTAGCTCCTGCATAAACAGACCGAACTCGCCAAGCACCGACACGAACGCTGGCCTGTCCTCCAACGCTTTAATCAGCGCGGGGCCACTACTGAAGCGCGCGGGGCCGATGAATTCGTTGACAGTGGGGATAGAAGCCTGTACCGCGTCGGTCATCTGGTTGATCCCCATGGCCATCGCTTCCTTGCCCCGTCCTGTGCGGGCGAGTAGGGCGATATAGAGGTTCAGGCCCGAACGCTTGGGCGTATTGAAGTTGCGCCCTACGATCCCGGCCACCAATCCCAGTGCGGCGCACAGGCTAATCTCGGGCACCGGTCGAATGCTGGTGCTGTAGATGTACTGTGCCAGTTCCCCTACCAGTCCCGGGGGTAGCGGTATTGTCCCTTGTATGGGGCTTGCCGCAGGTTGTACGGGTACGGGGGCGGGGGTAGGTGTAGGTTGTGGGGGTACTGGTACGGACGCAGCCGCGTTAATGGCGTCCAAATCCAGCCGTTCGTGGCTGTGCCCCATCTCAATGTGCCGGGCGCGGATCTTACTGAGCGAATAGTTCAGGTAGTTGTCGCGTTGCGCCTTCTCACGCTTACCCAGCGCTGTCATCCGGAACACGCGCCGCACCTGTTCGTTACTCGGTGTCTGAAAGGCGAGCAAGGCTAGCAATGCGTGGTCGGCGTCAGACTGTGATTCATAGACCCTGCCCGTGAACTCGTTGAGCTCGTTCTCCCACTCGCCCCGGCACAGTCGGTTGAACTTGTCGCCGTTACGGGCATACATCAGGAGCTCAACCAAGTGGCTGTCACTGAACGGGTCGTCCACGTCGTCGAGTTCGATGGAAGCAGCAGCCGACGGCATCTGGCTCAGAAGCATGTTTAACAGCTCTTGCCTGTCCGCAATCGGCTTCGGCTCGTCCCTGTGGAAACTGTTGCCGGTACAGATCATGAAGCGGTCGTTGCTATAGACCTCAATCTTGTCGCGGCGTCGCCCGGCACCAATGTCACCGCGCACGATGATATGGTAGCCCCGGCCTGAGTTGGAGAGCTCGGTATAGGAATCGTACGTCTCGATCATCTTCAGGTAACGCGCCATCTCGTCGGGCGTTGCCGGGTTGTGTTCCTTGTTATCAAGGTCAATGATCGTGTAAGGGTCTGCACGGGTCAGCATAAGGCCGATTGGCAGGTTCATTCGTCTGGCAATGTCAAGCGTGTATTCGAACGAGGCCCATGTAGAAGGGTCCGTCGGGTCTGCAGCCATACCGGTCACAGGGTTCAAAGGCATACCAGCCTTGCCGAACCGACCGTCCGAAGCGCAGCACCATTGCGGAAGAGCCTTCAGCTCGTCCGGGATGTATTCGTGGTGCATTATGATAGCTCCAATGGTTTCCCTGTCAAGTACTCGTAGAGCTTCTGTACTCTACGCACGCCGGGGTCTTTGGTCGCCCCGATCGATATCTTGTTCAGCCAGTAATATGGAAGGTCGGACTCACGGCTGATAGTCTGGAGGCTGGTGGTCGCCATCCGTTCACGCAGTAGGGCATAGGTCCGGTCATAGAGTGAGCACATTATTCTTTCTCGAGGTGGGCAATGATTAGGACAGTGCCGTGAAGGGTTTCGGTAACAGCGTTCTGAGTTTCAGGATCAATTACCATCGGTTGCCTGTAACGGCAGACCTCGCCCAGCTTACGGTCTGCCGTTACAACGAATTCTTGGTAGGCGTTGTCCAAGTAGATGGAGACGTCCACCGTGGGATCGGGAAGGCCGGTGACGGGTACACCTACCTCTATACGGTCCAGCGAAACATCGTAGCGCATGGGATCTCCCCGGTGTTTGGGTTCACCCAGTACGTTACGGCATAGTAGGGGAACGGTAAAGAAAAATTTATAGACAAAAAGGGTTGTCACCTGCGTCTTGTTGGTCTACACTGGGGGTACACCAAGAGAGGAGGCAACATCATGGCACGCACAGTAGACACTTATCAGGAAATGATCGGCGAAACAGTGATCGTCTTCAGTCTGGACAAAGAAGAATACTTCGCCAAGATCACTGACCTCGATACCCTCGACATGGAGTGGGTCGAGTACGAACTCACCGACGCAGACGGTAACCCGGTAGACAAGATCCCTGACCGTTGGGAACCGGCTGTTCACTACGACGTACTGTGCCGCTGTATGGCACGTAAGGTAGAGTAAGGAGGCCACCATGAAACAGTTCGACCGCAACCTAGCCAAGTTCAGTGCCGGGGCCGTCCTTGGCCTGGCACTGGGGCTCGCCCACAACGCACAGGCAGCCCCGATTCAAGACTGCTACTTCGAGACACAAGCGGTTGCCATGTTTGCCAAGGCGGGTACTACGGACCGCGCCACTATTATGGCAGCCATCGACAAGGCGAAGGCCACCGATACTAACCCGCTCACAATTGTGGACATGCGCCTCCACCTCGAAAAAGTGGCAAACTTCTTTGACAACGGTCCCCGAGTAGGTGACTATGACCAAGTGGCAAGTGAATACTTCAACCAGTGTAAGAAAGGAGCATAAGATGACTTGGTCAATGGTTGGATCGATGGCAGTGGGCCTCGGTGGTCTAGTTCTTTTTCTTCTTTGGGCCTTTAAAGAACATGATTTTGATGAAACACGGCACCTACCACAAGATCACACACGTCGATCCTGACGGTGTCTGGACCATCTTCATCACGTACAAGTATCGCGGTGTCTGGGGGTTCTGGGACGACTTCCTCAAGCGCAAGGTACACTGGCGCAAGTTTCTCGGATTGGACTGAAAATAAGGTAGACAAGGATGTCTACTCGGTCTAAACTACGGGTGTAGGGTCAAGAAAGCAACCAACCACGAGGTAACAGACATGAACGCAGCCCACCAAGCCTACTACAAACTCCTGGAAGACTGGCAACAGGCCGTCGCTCAAAAGAAAGCGGCGGAGAAGCTGGAAGCCCACCTTCGCGCCCAGATCGTCCGGAGTACGTTCGGTGAAAACCCGAAGGAGGGCACCAGTACCCACGAGCTGCCGGATCACCGCAAGGTCAAGGTGAAGCAGTCGATGTATCGCCGGGTCGACAAGGATATGCTCGATGCCGGTCTGGCGTCCCAGATGATGGAACAGTTCAACATCGACGTCTATGACCGTCTGGTCCGTCTGAAGCCAGACCTGTCCGTCAGCGAGTACAAAAAACACCTGAAGCCCGAGCCGCTGGCACTGTTCAATCAGTGTGTCACTACCAAGCCCGGCACACCAACCATCGAGATCGTTTAACATGAAAGCGCCGTATCCACAGGCCCACACGGCATGGGATCCATTTAACCAAGCCGTGAACCCGACCAACATCCTGTGCCCCTACGAGATCACCGTGGGGTCCAAGTTACACCAAGCCTACATCGACGGGATCGAGGGGTATACGGCGCTATCAAGAAGGGGCTTGACTAAAAATCACGAGTTTGTTGAAATGTTCGTGCAGCACACCACAATCAACGCCGACAAGGCACTCTACGATATAATGGAGAAACACAAGTGAAGACTTCAATGCTCGTTACACTGTTGACCGAAGGCTTTGCCCTACTGTCTGTCAAGTTCGAAAAATCGGAAAAGAGCTACCACTATAAGGCACCGCTGGCTTGGAACATCCAAGAAGGTGACACGGTCGTCGTCGAATCCCCGTACTCCGGTTACACCTGCGTGAAGGTGACCGGTGTGGACAACGAACCGATCATCGATGTCAACGCGGGTTACTCGTACAAGTGGGTCGTTCAGAAAGTCGACCCGAGCCAGTACCTCGCCCACGGGGAGAAGGAAAAACTGTTCTATAAGCACCTCAACCGGCTGCGTAACAAGGCACTGGCCGAGAACGAGCTGAATCGTATGCGCGAGATGGTGGCCGGCACCAGCGCTGCCAAGGAGCTGGACGAAGCACTGGCTGCGGTGGCAAACCCGATGGGTGCGCAGGCGACCGGTGGCTACATCGCGCCGGGTGACTATGGTACAGTTGGTAACGCGGAACAGGCAACAGTCGAGGACAACCTCGCTGATCTTACTTACAAGGGCAAACGTGTCCTCGTCTTCCGGGATCATCCGCACACCAACAAGCTCGCCTATACGGTGGACGGCGGCCTCAAGTTGGTAGGGTTCGAATTCACCGACCTCGCCGTCAAACACGCGATGCACTCCATCGACGTCGGTTCCAAATAACATCCAACTCGGTAAGGCAGGGGGGTTCGGTGTCTGTTACACTGGACCTTCCTTGTATGAGGTAACGCTAATGAGTATGAACAAACTCCAGTCCACAAGCGGCGCTTCGTCTGCCAACGGCATTAAGATGCTGGTCTATGGGCGCTCGGGTATGGGTAAGACTCGCCTCTGTGCCACGCTACCTAACCCGTTGATCCTGTCTGCCGAGTCCGGTTTGCTGTCCCTTCGTGAGTACAATCTCCCGTTCTGGCAGATCAACAATGTGACCGACTTGACTGAGGCTTTCAATTGGGTACAGGGTAGCAACGAAGCACGGTCTACATTCCAATCTATCTGCCTCGACTCCATTACCGAGATAGCCGAACAGGTGCTCTCGAACGCGAAGAAGCTGGCGAAAGACCCTCGTCAGGCTTACGGGGCTCTGATCGAAGAGATGACGGACACGGTCAAGAAGTTCCGGGATCTGCAAGGTTATCACATTTACATGTCGGCCAAGCAAGCGATGAACAAGGATGAAGTCACCGGTAAACAGATGTACGGTCCTGAGATGCCCGGTAAGGTTGTCGGTCCTTCACTTCCGTACCTGTTCGACGAAGTCTTCATGCTGGGTAAGAACAAGGATCCGCAGACCCAGAAGGATATCCACTTCCTCCAGACCCAGTCTGATTTTCAGGTTGATGCCAAGGACCGTTCCGGTGCCCTCGACTATTACGAGTGGCCGGACCTCGGCAATGTCATCAACAAGATTCTCGGTGCGACGGCACCGGGTCAACCGCAGGCTCAGTGAGCTTGCACAACCTAGCTAGGAGCTTTACCCTATGGCAAGTCTGAATTTCGACTCCACAAAACACGCACCGCAACAGGAATTCCAGCCGATCCCGGACGACACGATGGTCGATCTGATGATCGTCGAATCCGAACTGAAGCCCACGTCCAAGGGTGACGGTGTTCGTCTGGTGCTGGTCATGCAGGTCCAAGGCGGGCCTTACGCCAACCGCAAGATCTTCACCGGTCTCAACATCCAGAACCCGAACCCGACGGCTGTCGAGCTCGCGTATTCCGAGCTGTCCGCGATCTGTCATGTGACAGGCGTTCCGCAACCTCAAGATTCGCAGCAGCTGCACGGCATTCCGTTCAAGGGCAAGATCAAGCTCCGTCCCGCTTCCGGTGACTATGGGGCCTCGAACGAGATCAAGGCCTACTTCGACATCCACGGTAACAAGCCGGGCAGTGCCGGTAGCCAGCCGCCGAACGGTCCCGCTGCCCCCGCTGGTCCGACTATGCCCCAGCAGCCTCAGCAACTGCCCCAGCAGGGCTATCAGCAACAGCCCCAGCAGCCGCAGCAGCAGAACTGGCAAGCTCCGCAGGGTCAGGCACCCCAGCAGTACCAGCAACCGCCTCAGCAACAGGCTGCCCCGCAACAGGGTTACCAGCAACAGGCTGCCCCGCAACAGGGTTACCAGCAGCCACAGCAAGGCTACCAGCAGCCCGAACAGGCTTACCAGCCCGAACAGGCTGCACCGCAAGCCCCGCAGACCGACCCCCAGCAGGCGGCACCGCAGGCACCCAGCGCGCAGGAACAGGGTTATACCCAGCCCCCGCAGGGCGGACAGGCGCAACCGGCACCGCAAGGTGGTCAGGCACCAGCCCAGACGCCGCCGTGGCAGCGTTAAGCTAAATCAATCGGGAGGGGTTCGCCCCTCCCACCTTTGGAAAGGAGCTATACCGTGAAACAAGACAACTATGATATCACCATCGATGAACTCGTTAACGGGTCCATCTGGGTTGGGCTCTACATCTGTGCCATCGTGATCGTCAACGTCGGGTTCAGCTATGTACCCCTGTTCGACACACCGTTCGGCACGTTCTCCCCGATGGCCGCCGTCGTCGGTGCCATCTTTGTGATCCGGGACTTTGCCCAGCGCAAGGTCGGTCACTACATCCTCCTCACTATGCTGGTCGGTATCTTCATCAGCTACGAACTGGCGGTCCCCGTGGTGGCACTGGCGTCTGCCGTTTCGTTTGCCCTGAGCGAGCTGACAGACTGGGCGTTCTACACGTTCACGAAGAAACCCAGAT
>Ga0208472_100008_pt1 | contig 19340 bp, 8 predicted proteins | sample DeeseametaMP0326_FD_184215 | JGI IMG/M metagenome (GOLD analysis project Ga0208472, IMG submission 184215) | Marine microbial communities from the Deep Atlantic Ocean - MP0326 (SPAdes) | ecosystem: Environmental > Aquatic > Marine > Oceanic | place: East of Recife, Brazil, South Atlantic Ocean... | reverse complement strand
TTTGATATTTTATCATCAATTGACTTAATATCTTATATTTCCTTATTTGATATATTATTCTATATCTTATATGATATCATTAATTACTTACTTATTGTATTAATAAGGTATGATAATAAGATATATTTATTCATCTACTTTTCCATCAAGCGATAAAAGTGGAACATTAACAATTATATATTCTTACGAATCCATACTTAGTAATTTTGGATTAATTAATTCAGTAGAATACATCTAAGTAAGATAAACTATATTTGTATCATCAAATTATTCTACATTACTTGGGATATCTATATCTATGAATATCTATGTTCTATTTCCTAAAAAGTTATATATTTCATATATATTGTAGTATTCACATTCTATAGTAACATTCGATAGATCGACACATGCGTCATCGAATATTATACTTTGTATAACTGATTCTTCAGATCCTTATTCATAAATATCTATTTCTACTTATTCTATATTACTATAGATATTCGAATTAGTATTTTCTTAAGTACCATATACGAATCTATCTTTCATTTAAAATATTATTCCTTATTATTCATCCGAATTATAAAACGTAACTTATTAAGTAATGCATATCGATAAACAAAATAAGATAAGATTCATAAAGTAAAATATAATTTATTAAATATAGTTAGTCTAATATAATTCATTCTATTTTCATTTTGTATCATACTTTATCTACTCCGTATCGTACATTCCCCATTCTAATGTATTATCCTATATTTTCATTTGTATCAATACTTATTTGTCCATTGTACATATATGGAATTAATGAAAATACTACATTTTAATCTATTTTAGGATCGTATGTTCCATCTAAAGATACTAAGGGAATATTTATTAATACATAATTCAAATAGTTAAATAATTACGTAGGTACCGGATAAATATATAATTCATTCACATTATCGACAAGATCATCATTTGAATTATATACTTATTACATATATTACGTAGGTATGATACTTTAGGTTCTCACTTATGGAGCTTAAGAATAATATGTTAATATGTTTTGATTTTAAGGATCTATATTATCACATCTATGTATCAAAGATTAGTCACATATAGTATCATAATTATCATATTCGTTAAACTTACGTGTACCATTATAGAGTATATTACATTAACTACAACTATCAATAGATATATCTTTACTATCGTCAATCCATATTCTTTTAGACCATCCTAAGAAGTTGTATATAGTATAAAGATCATAGTAGTCACATGTAGTATATAAATCTTATAAGTCCGAACATGCATTTTCGAAATTAGTAGTAGATTTAGAAAGAACTGAATATCCACTTATATATATTTTAACTTTTTTATCATCTTTGTATATATTCGAATTATTATCATCGATCGTATTCAAATCATTATAAGTTGTATCAATTATCAATCCCCTAGTTCCATTTTGATTAGTGAATATATCTTATTAATATGTATAAATTAATAAAAAAAGTAACAAGAGTAGTGTTTTCATGTAAATATAAATCAGAGTATGAATACATTATTACATTCTTTATTCAAACATTATACTTAAAGATTCTATGGTTCATCGGCTCTTTTCATTTAGACCCACATATACCGAGTCTTTCTTTAATTGCATTTCTTACATAAGTATTTTTCAGAATATTCTTGATTATCGAAGATTTCTTGATTATATTTTTCATTCATAATCTCCTATTGATAAAATTTAGTAAGTTCCCATGGCTAATAAAAAGCTAATATCTTATAATTAATTTAATCTTATCTATCCTACATGTACTTATACTGAGATTTAGATTTAAACAAGTATATTATTGAATTAAATCTAGATTAATATACTCTCATGTAATTATTTTTACTTATACCATTCTATTATTCGTATTATAGCACATATTCGAATACGGACTATTCTATATCTCTTGCGACTTACATATTATGAACTATATCATACAATATTATCTAGTATTATGCTCTATCTAGTAAAGAACTTAAATATTATACAATATAATTATTCTCTTATCGAACATATACGTATCCGAATGTTAATAATGGATTCTCATACTCTTTATTTCCTATTTAGACTTTAAACATTTGTTATAAATATTTTTTCTTAATAAATAGTTAATTAAATAAGTTAATCATTTTTCCATTATTATTTTATATTACATACAAATATGGAATTAAATTAAATTTATGGAGGATTAGTAAAATTAAATTAAGAAGTAGTCGGAGGTCGTAATGACAAACTAGATTAATTAAAATAAATGGTACAAGATGTCTAATTAACTTAATAAGAAAGAAAACAATTAGATGACGTAATGAATAAAATAAGATCAAAATACTCTGGAATGGACGTATAAAGAAGATAAGATGCTATTAATAAAATATTAGGAGACATCAAGAAGTTATCTAAAAAAGAAAAAGATTAATACAAAAGATAATTATTGAAACTTATTAAGAATGAAATAAAAAGATATGAAGGTAAGATAAGTAATAGAATGTAAAAAGGAGGAGATTATGGAGATTATTTCGACAAATAATAAAATAGTGTAGGAACTTTGAGTAGATTATATTAAGATGCTAATTAGGAACCTAGATATTAGGAATCTAGAAGAAATAGTATGTCATATGATGAGAATACTCCAGAGGAAGATGGATTCTGGGATGATAATTAACAATAAGATGAATATAACACTGAGAGAATAACAAATATACTATATAACAATCCCCAATGATATCTTGTGATCAATAATATTATTAGTTACAAGATAAATATTATAATGAAATATAGTGATAGCCCAGTAAAAATAATATACTAAAATTATTAATTTGTGTTCTTCGGATAAGTAGAATCTGATATATAGTACATACTCGAACAATGTAAAAACAAATCATTCTTAGATTTCTTATCTGAATATGACTATGATGAATACATTAAACCTTTAGTAGAAAAGTATGGTAAGAAATGGTTTAATTGTATATGGACATCCAATAATCTTATTACTACTTTACAATTGATAATATAAGATTAAAAAGATAAGAATCTAAAATAGATACTAGGAGAGTAAAAATACAATACATTGATATGCAATATCTAAAGATTACCTTTATTTATGCATATTATCGATAAGTACATAAACAAGATAAGTTATAAACGTATTACAAATAAGATGTACAATGATACTTTTTAATAACATATTAATTATTAGATTTAGAATAAGTAGACCGGGGGTTTCTACAATGATGATTCGGAATCCGAAGAATATATAATGGAAGAACCATTAGAAGCATAAGAGATAAATGATACATTCTTTGATGAAATATATGATTATGAAGAATAGCCAGTAGAACAATAGGATGGTGCAAATATATTCTTGGAAATGATGAATAATGAATAATATGGATTATCCGAAGAATCATAGAAGTTCTTTTGGAACATAGATTCTTAAAGTAAGTATTTTAAGAACTTCTATATTTATGATACGTTCATTAACAATGATGATAATATACAATAGATCAAATAAAAGATTTCTTCATTCATTACTTACAATAAATAATATTTTGATCCAGATATGATGTACTTATACATAGAATATAAAGATAGAAAGAAATAGTAATAGCATATTCCATTGTCTAACGAAGTACTATATTGTAGAGATTTCATACCGGAATTACCAATAAAACTAAATTCAAAAAATATAAGAGAATTAGTCGAGTCCCATGACGAATAATACGAAAGTTTCATAAAATATAACTATAATTTTATCAAATAATCGATTAAGGATACGTATATTTTGTAATTCTACAATGATTTTAACATATACAATGAGATACATTTAGACTATTTAGTAGATCAAATCATACCTACTACTGATTAACATAAGTTCTATAACAACTTCGTAAGTATCTACTATCCCAAATGTTCTTCTTCGAAATACATAGAGAATATAAACTTTTAGACTCCATATAGTGGTGAATAACATATATACATGGATAAAAAAGATGTGAATGTAAAAATAATGTCTTTTTTAAATGATATTTACAAAGAAAACGTAATATAGAACATAATGTAACAATTCTAAGAAGAACACAAAGATACTTATGACAAAGTAATATACAAATAAATTAGTATTATCTAAGCAATCATGAACTGTTAACTTACATATACATAGTCTTAAAAATAAACAATAAATAGAAATTAAGTCAATAATATCAATTAGTAGATTGGATAGTATAAGAAGGACAAGAATCAGTATTAGGTATAATAGTATGATAAACTAGATCTCAGATCCATATTTGACAACTTCATTACTGACTAGAAGTACATATTCGTATACTTTAAAGAGAATAACAATAAGTAACCTTTATTCAAATGCAATAATAAATTCTTCGATGACGTAATAAGTAATTTACAAGTTTTCAATACGACATAGTAATAAAATAACTTTCTCGATAAGTTCTACAAGTGGTTCGATATAAACTCGAATGGAATAATCATAAAAATAAAATAGGATGATAATGAAGGATAATACATACAGGTACACATATACGATGATGGATAAATAGAATATAAGATATAATGGAAGAAGACTCATTACAAGAATATCAAAGATATAAAGACATCGTAGCAATACGTAAATGACTTGATTAATAAGATAAATGCATAATAGACAAGTATAAAAATAGAGAATCCTATACCATAAGATTACCAATTGTAATATATCAATTACATATATTCGTATGAAAATAAACATGGATATGAAATAAATCATATCGAACTATAGGATTTCTTTAATTACTTCAATATGTACTTCTTAGTACTTTCCGATAAGAAATTCTAGTAAAAAAAGAACTATGTCATAAGTAAATTTAAGAATATAGACAATATAGTCAATATTATTAATTCTAAAGACTTTTAAAATGTAATAAAATAACAAAAGGATTAAGTACTTACTTCGGGAATGTAAGAAAAGAGATATGGTACATATATAAGATCTAAAAGAATAAATAAGTATGTAGATATTAATAAGATAAACAATAAGATACTTTTCATAATGAAGAACTTCTAGTACAACGAATAATAGCTTATCAATATAATTAATCACTTCTTTGGTATATCTCTAGACATGGCAAAGAAGATGATAGATGATATAAAGTTTAAGAATGCTGCGGCTTTACAATAGTAGAAAGCTAAATAGAAATTAGATTATAAGTTCAATATACCATCATTATTCATACAAGGTACTAATATAGATATTCAAGGAAAATAGAAAGATAATTATATTGTTCGTTTTTCTGGTGTGAAAAACAAAAAGTAATTCTACTAGTTATCTATTATGATTCATAACATACTCGAATTATACTTTTTGATTTTCAAAATAAAAGATCCAGAATATACGAATGTCCTTGATAGACTCATAAAGTTAAATATTACGAATATTAACAATAAAATGGAATCGGAATACATAAAAGAAGAGTATGGTCAAAGAGTACAAAAAAGTACTAAGACTAAGAAGAATAAAGGACTTTTACATTTTAAACCAAATAGAGGATAGAACTAATGGACTAGACAATGTCAAAATTCGGATGGAAAGATAAGAAGACCTACCGAACATAATACCGTAGATCAACTAATGAAATAAGGATATTATTATGATGAAGAATCAGGATATTATGTAAAAGACTACATTGATCATAACGGATAAAAGTAACTATATTATGCGGTCTAAATAAAAGATCAGGATGCTAATATGTACTATACTTGTTCATAATAAGTAAATGGGGAGTATCAGTATATTGGATTTTTAACAAAGAATCGTACTCCTTCTGGTCTATGTATGCCATGTTGTTTCAAAATAAATCAAATGGACTAATAAAAACGAAATGATGTAATCTATAATAACTTTTGGAATTGTATGTAGACAAATGCGGGTATCGAAGATCAAGAAGATACTCATCCGAGAATGAGAAGTATAGAAGATGTATATTAAAAATTAGTAATCCAACAAGAGAAGTTCTTTAATAGAATATAGACATTCCATAATGACTAATAGTTTATATACATACTTAAAAATAACAAGAATAAGTAACCTTATCGTATAATTTATTTACCTTATACATTAGATCTCTTCATAAATAAGAAGAATTAGTATGTCATAAACTAAAAGAATAATTAATTGATAAGTACGGATAATTACTTCTTGAAAGTAGGAATAGATACAGTGATAAACAATTCTTATGTAGATTCTCTATGTATGTGTCTCTAAATATCCAAGATACAATTCATTGAAAATATATCAAAATACAAGACCAATGCAGATAAACTATTATATCAATAAGAAATAGATTACAAGACTATACATGAAGTAGTCTAATTACCTAATGTGTTTTATCCGAATGTAAGAATACAAATAATTATAATTGACTTAATCAAGAAAGTCGGATACGAATAGGATGATGCAAATAATAAAATATAAATAGATGGAAATTAGTTGACTTAATATGATTTAAACTATTACTAAGAACCAATAAAATATATATTTTTACTACGTGAAGACATAGAATACTTCTATCCCATAGTATCGATACAAAAGTAATAAAATAAGTAAGTCTAGATAAAGTATGTATTTGATGATACCGAGTATCCCGAATTAATAAATTCATTTAGAGAAATAATGGATACTAAAGAATATAGTGTATTTAGCAAATTCGAAATATAGAAACATCATAATAAATTCATAGAATATTAATTAGATCCATTGTAGTACTATGTAATAGATAAACATTTGATACCTACAAAAGATAAGTATTTCATATATGGTATTCCAAAAATAGAATCATTCGAATATCTTATGACAAAAATAGATGTAGATGAAAATTAGTTTATTACATAAAATGGTCTATCATAATTAGATGAAATAATAAGAGATTATGATTTGTACATTGAATAATTCAATATGAAAATCATAGGTCTAAACTATTAATTCGTACTTTAAGATGGAACAATGAAGATAAATAGTATAAGAGTAGGATCTTTGGTAAACTAGTATGATACTTCGTACCTATAATTATTCCAAGAATTCTATATTAAGAAGGGATAACTTACGAAATATCAATATTTCTATTATCATTTGTATGGTCGTAATCAAGAATTAGTAGTACATAACAAGTAAATAATTGAGATAAATAAAAAGAAGTTCTTATTTGAATTGTATTAGTATTTCAAGTTAGAGTTAAATGCATTCTTGATAAATCCGGATAATAAGAATTACTTGAATACTCTAATATAGGTTTATTATGAGATATAAGACATATCCGAATAAGAAAAGTAAATATTGTACATAAAATTATTCATGTATAAGATCCTCGATAAGTAATTGTATGACAAATATATGAGTTACATAAGTCTAGATAATAAAAAATAGTTCTTTAAAATAAATATATTGCAATAATAGACTCTTATGTAAGATAGGTTTCATATGTTAGAATCTATTGACGAACTAGGAGATGATTATTTTACAAAATACATAGTTTCGAATGATAGATAAATATGTAGTGATTAAACTAAGAATGGAGTATGTAAGAATGGTAAACTTATTATGAGTAAAGACATACTAATAGACAATGTAAATAGAGTATCTTCGGAAATAGTAATCAATGAAGTGAATCTATATGAATTAATAAACAAAGATAATGAATTCTTTATTAATGATATAGTAGATATTCAGGTATTCAAGTAATACGATAATCAAATAGTAGTGAAGAACTTAGTAGAAAACATATTCGAAGATAACATATTTATAAAGAAGATCCAATAATAGATTTAGGTACAATAATAAAAGTACCAATAGCTTATCGATGATCAATAGAATTAATGGAATCCGTATTATGAGAAAGATGGGTACGTGTATTAAAATGTAAATATCGTATACGGACATATTAGAGCATTCATAAACAATTACTTTAAGATAACAGAAGATGGATATTAATCTATATTTCAATAATAATAATTGTATATCTTTAGAGGATCAATATACAATTGGATAGTAAATAATTAATAACTTTTCAATCAGGTGAATTAGTATCAATACGATAAGAATGCACCAGATCATTATTTGGATTATATCGATTATCTAAGTAATCTATTAACTCAATACAATATAGATACCGGAATACTAGATTTGTAAATACTATGTCTTATAACCAGAAAGTAAGTAATGTTGTATTTGAATGGTACTAAATGGATATTAATAAAGAGTGATACTACATTAGTTTATTATCCTAAATAAGTTCCTCCTAATGTATACATGATAAACTACTAGATGTAAACAGATAGTATATTCGATTAGCCAAAATTAATATAATCAATTGTACCGGTCCAGTGATTCAGAGAATCCCAGTGATTCGGAGAATACATATTCATATCCTTCATCTATTAATCTATTGTATGTCTGTAATAATGGTAAGTTCCAAGATCTTATCGTGTCGTAGACATCTTCTGAATATACTTCTAAGTCTACTCTTAATCTACAAGGATCTGATCTTATAATCATACCATTTTATCCAAATGTATATCGTTGATAAGTATATTAGTTCGATCTATTCTTCTAGTAGAATACATTTCCGGGATCATAATATCCTCTCAAAATACTATGTTATGATCTTAAATGTTTAACAATTTATATTTGATTCGTATCTTTATTATATACCTCATATAGTTTTTATCTTTTTATGCCATAATCTATTTACTATTTTCTTAATTAATATTCGAATTATTAAATAGTAAGTGACTTGTCAATTATGTTTTATACTTAATTCATATCTTGTTCAAAGAATGTATAATCGTACTTGGATTTATTAGAATATTGTAATCTCAAAGGATGTTACTTTATAATCACATAAACTTAATCATAACATTTGTCTTTAAATTCGTATATTGTGTCAATATTATCTTTTATTTATAAACAAAAAATCATGTATGGTCTATACAAATCCTGAATGTACGATAGTAATTTAGTATGATTATTAATTATTTATATTGGAATATCTTAATTTTAATATTCTATTGTTTTACGTTAATATGTCATAGAATCAATGTAATCTAGAAAAATACAATATTATTTCATTATTCGGTATTAATATAATTTCCAAGTAATGAATTCTATTCTAGTAATTACTATGCCGATACAAAGTATCTTTCGTACATCTTATTATCATTAGTAATCTCATCTATGAGTTACAATACATTATCATATACTTTAATATTATTCCATTCATAAGTAGCTCTTATTACTTACATAGAGTTTATATCACTATCTGTATAAGGCATATAGTATTAACATCTCTATTCATAATTATCTATGAACATGAATAACTTTTAATTTCTATTTTCTTCATTGTAAAAATTAGTATAAGTTCCTAGATAATCAATATCATCATCCTTGTAAAGTACTGTATCATATTAATATTCGATTAATCTTTCATTCGAAGCACATTTCCAATTATAGGTCTATTATTCATCATTATAGTACTATTAAACGAATGGATTAGACAAGAAGTATTTAAATTAATAAGGTAATTTCTTATCTCTTATGAAGTTCGAATACTAATCATCTAAATAATTTACTCTCTTTGGTATATCGGTAGTATCACATACCGATTCCCAAGTATGATCGAATCCATATACTTCACAATGTTAACATATATTCATTTTATTACTTTCTTTTTCAAGTGACATATCGATGAGTTTAGATTAAAGATTGTTTAATTTGTTGAACATGATGGCGATTTATGAATCTTATATAAATAAAAATGACTATATACAATATTGATGTAGTCATTTTTAATATTGTAAAACTTATAATAATACATGAATCAGTATCAATAAATCTTATAACAATTAGAGAATCTTTAAAATGAAGAGTATATGTCAGAGATGTTCTAGTAACATTAGTAACTAATTAAAGTAAGTAGAACATAAAATGAATAAGAATTGACTACCGAGTAATTAAGACATTTTACAGATACGATTATAAAGTTCTTTATGTTGAATGAAATAAAATCATAAATGTAAAGTTTGATAAAACCTATTAATGAAGATATCAAATCTAACAAAGAAGAGATATAATCATAGATGGAACTATATCAAATAAACAAAATTAGTTATAACAATAGATCTATTTCTTTGATTCAAAAGTCTAAAAGTAGACCATTGAATATAGAGAATCTTATAAAAGCTAACTCAGAGAATGGTCTATTAGTAGATAATGAGAAGTTATAGTAAATAATTGACATCATAAAGAATGATAAATAGAAATAATAAGACATATAGGTAAGGACTAATAAGTGATCGCGAAGTTATGAAATAACGAAGTCAAGGATTTGACCATTCTAGATCATCACATATCTTTTACCATAATTCTTCTTGTTCCTATATCTTTTATTTATTTTTAAGTTATACGAAGTACTATTAGAAATACTTTATATTGAGCTATTTAAATAGTTTATTTAGAACATAAGGATATGATAAAAAGTTTATTCTATTCTTAGGTTTGTACATCTAAAATGGTTCTTATATCATCTTGAATCTCTTCTTTAATTCATCTTCTTATTTACGAGTAAGAGTCTAAGGTTCTTTACGAGTAATCTTGTATATGATATATGGAATATGTTCATAATACTAATTAAATCTTAATTTCTTTAGTATCTATTTCATTTTAACATAAGTTATTTCAGGAGTAGTATGTATTCTTTATTTTTAGAGTTCATTGATTATGCTATCATATATATCTTAATCTATAGTGATGTTCTCTTTTGCCTATAAGAAATTAAGCCATTCTACTAAATGATTTATACGTTTATATGGATATTTTACCTTTTCTACTTTCATCTTGGTAACTTAGTCTATTTAAACAATAAAGTATGTTATATGACCACATCTTTCACATATCTCATATTCATTTGTTTTATTCTTTTCTATTCCGCATCTTGTACATATATTGTTTACATACTTTATTTACTTTTTATTCATCATACTGATATTCTATAGTTTATTATTAATTTACTTTTCTTTTTCGGATATAAACTATTACTTATTATTTGATACATTGAATTCTGGAATATCATCATCCTATTCATTGTTTATTTAATCCATTAAATCGAATGTATTGTATACGAACATATGATAATCCATAGTATCAAATTAATTTTAATTCTTTTAATAGTATTGTAACTCTTAGTATACTTATTATTAGATCATATGCATTGTTTATTAAACATAATATAAGATATTAAATAAAAATGATAAGGATAATCACTCATAAGATAATGCAATTTATTAAAATTATACAAATATATAATGTAATAAGAAGCTATTATTAAATTTAACAAATTAGATTAAGACAATATCATAATTAAAATCATGAATCCCAAAGACTTAGATTCTGATCACGATGCTATGGATTATGCATAAGTAGAATATGGTAATTGGTACTTATTGGATGTAAACAATTCGGAAAAAGTAAAAGTAAATAATGATACTTTATAAGAAATCATGTCTAAGATCGAATCTAAAAATAAAGAATCGAAGAATTAGTTGAATAAAAGAATAGAATAAGATATTACAAAACACAATATTGATAGTATAAAGAATATGTACAACATAGTAGATAAACTCGATAGTACTGATACAGAAAGAATATGTGAAATCAGATCTTAAATGAAAGAATTATTGTAGGAAGTAAATTAAATAGTATCTTCTAAATGATCCCGTCATTCCAAGAACTATATGAATCCTATTTTATCCGTATTCTTAATTTATTTATCATCATAGTCATATACTGATAAGAAACATCTACTAAAGTTTACTTTTCTCATATTCTAACTTGGGTTATTTTTATTGATATACGTAATTACATCATCTTATACTTTAATAATATATATGTCTTTAGTATCTTTGAGTCCTTTATCTATTATTATCAATTGATATTACTAATATAATTTTATTTATTTTATGTATAGTATTTACTTCGTATTTTCAATATATGGTTATACATAGAACTCGAAGAACTTCTAAAATAAAAAACTATATATATTTTAATCATTTAGTATGATGTTCTATTCTTTTAGTAAATTTTTCATTTGTCTTTCTTATTTATCATTTGTAACAGGACTAACATACTTACTTCTTGGATTAATAATATCTACTAATACTAAGTAATCTACATCTACTTTAAAGTAAATATCATACTTTTCTAATTAGTATATTATGGTTCTCGTCTTATCTAGTTTCTAAATAAAGAAATTAGTATCCGTATCATATAGACTCAAATCTATATTATTTTCTATTAATATTAATAGGATCATAATAAACTAGATTTAAGTTTTCTTATTAATATGTTCTATGTACATACCATCTATCTTATCACTAGTACTGTATACGTTATTATTACCTATCTTCTTACTCAATTACTTCTAAAGGATATTCTTATATTGTTTACTTTTTTACATGCTAACATAGTGTATATCTTCCATATCTTATTATTCGATTTACCAATACTTATTATCTATTTTTAAATAATATAAGTTCTAATCTACATTTGTCAAGAATTAATTAGTATTTTATGTATTTCCTTTTTTTTGAAGTTTATAATCTAATTGATCTTACAAGATTTTTATTATATCATTCATCTTATCTATTTCTATCTTTTATTCTCTATTTTTACTGATATAATTTTCTATACTCTACTGTAAGTATTTTACATCTTTACTTTATTCTTAATTATTTTATTATTTCTATAATTATTTGATCTTATCGACGTACTATGCATTCTCATCCTTTAGTAAATTGTTTTATTCTATTAACTATTTCTAATTTAATTTTAGTTAATCTTCATATTATTCTAATTATTTCTTCATTTGAGTATTCTCTTTGATATACTACTCTTATGAAGTCTTTTATTATTACAATTATTTTACTTATTAATTATTTTACTTTTTAGATTAATCGATTTCATATTACAATTGTGTGATCTATTATTGTAAATCCCTTATCTATTATTCTTTTCTATTTAAATTATCATTATTACTATTTACATTATCCTATTTTTATCTTAATTAATCTTAATATTCTTTGATTTTTTACTCTAAGTCCAATACCGTATTTTTTAATTATTCTTATTAATCTTTATCATTCTCTATTTATTCTAATAACTTTTGATATTTATCTTAGTATTATTAGTTTTGATCATGCTTTTTTTACATTTTATTCATATTGTTTTCTAACTTTGTTATTTACTTATTTAGATCTTCTATTTCTAATTAATACTAATATTATTGCTGTAACATTTATTGATCATGTTATTTTTATTATTATTCTAAGTCCTATTACAATTATTCTATTTATTTTTTTAAAAAAATTTGATCCGCTACCTTTAAATTCTTTGCCATATTAAATTGATTAATATATAACATTATATTCTGAGAATGCAAATGATTATATATACCAATAATATGGAAAAACAAGTAAAACTATTGTAAGAATGCGATTACAAATACTAAAATGGAATACCCAATGAAGTATCTGATTATGATTATGATTTACTCAAATAAGAACTTCTTGACAAAGGAATAATTACTACTGATGGAGTAAATAATTATTATTAAGGATAGAATATTAGTTTAAATAAGTTAGATGATGTAAGACTACCTTATATTATGGGATCTCTCAACAAGACATTTGATAAGAGTAATATTATGAAATGGTTAGTATCCGGATCATACGTAGTGTCTAGTAAATTAGATGGATATTCATGTCTAATTTACTAGAATTGTATATATTCAAGAGGAAATGGTACTCATGGAAGAAATATATCATACTTAATGAATCATATTAAGACTTTCAAGATCATAGCATAGAATCCGGAATTATAATAATTAGCTATCCGAGGAGAATTAATTATAAAAGATAAGACATTTTAACAATACATGTCTAATTTTAGTAATCCTCGTAATGCGGTAAGTGGTATAGTAAATTCAAAACATTCTGATTATGAAAGTATATTATCTAAAATAGACTTTTTACCACATTAAATAATAAATGATGACAAAGTATTATCCGAATAATTTAAATATTTGGAATCATACGGAATAAATGTAGTACCTCATATAGTAATGAATAAGAATGATTTCAATCTAGATGGACTATTGACTAAATTCAAGTAAGAAAGTGAATATCAATTAGATGGTTTGGTAATTACAAATAATAGTATTGATATATCGTAGTAACCTAATGATAACAATGGAATAATATTAAGTAAAACAGATTTGAATCCTAAATATGCTAGAGCATACAAAGAGAATGATTATTCGAAGATACGTACTACAAAAGTATTAGATGTATAATGGAATTAGACTTAGTAAGGGTATCTTATACCTGTACTTCAAGTAGATCCAGTAACAATCGATAATCGTATAATACGTAATGTTACAGCATACAATGCAAAGAATTTAATAGAATCTAAGTTAGGTATAGGATCAATAATAGAAGTACTTGCAAGTGGAGATATTATACCTAAAATTCATAAAGTAATACAAGAAGTAGATCCATGTATACCATAGAATACTTAATGGAATGGTGTACATATACAATTAATATAGTAAGATGGATAAGTATAATCCAATGAATTAAGATTAGTATAATAACTTAAGAAACTCGAAGTAAAAGGATTAGGAAAGTAAACATCTAAGATCTTGTATGATAAAGGTATAAATGACATATCCGAATGTTATCGTATACAAGATTCTTGGGGATTAGTATACAAGAAAGTAAAATAAGGTATATATGATAAATTACAACATTGTAGTATATCATAAATATTCTCATTATATCCCGGATTCATAAATGGATTTAGTATTATTCGACTTTAATAAGTGTTTAGTATATAAAAAGTACAAGACTATGTACTCGAATCATTAAAATCTGAAAGTACTATACCTCATATCGATTTGTATTGTTCACTGATAGAAAAAAAGGGAATGGGTAATGCACTTTCAAAATAATTCTCAGATAATATAAATAATGCGATATTGTATGTAAAGAATATAATGAAAATATATAAAATACAAGAGTTCTAATAGACTTCGTATACAAAAGATATAATAGTAGTAATATCTGGTACTCGTGATAATACAATAAAATAAAAAATATAATAAACTTTCCCGAGTATACAATTCAAAGACAATATTACTAAGTAAGTCAATATATTGATTTACACTAAGTAAACTGGAAAGTATGATACTGCAAAGTAATACGGAATACATACTATTCTATTAGATGATAAAATATTAGATAACTTAGAATCTTACATTAAAAATGATATGTAGTAATGAATATGTATTTTAAGAATACAATAGAAATATAATACTTTGAATGTTACCAGAATAATTAGATTAAAATACTTTGTATCAATTAGATAATGAAAAATTAAAAGAATACGAAAAATAATTAATTGATAAATATTAAAATTTGTATAATCAATACTAAGATATCAGTATATAAATCAACTCAGTAATAGATCAATTATAATTGATAAACAATGCTTAATTATGTAAGTAAGATAAAAAATGATTTGTTTAGCACCGAATACTCTATGACTAATATTTATTTATACCTAAAATGTAATATTATCATAATAACTTTTCATAAGCTAAAATACAAGAAATTATTGGAAATTCTGAATAAATTTCATTAGATGACATTGTAAATAAGAAATATATTGATAGTATCTTATCTTTTACATATCCTAGGAAAGATGGATTATATCATTTTACTTATGCGGGTAATTTCTAAGATTATGATCCTTGTACTAATACCATCAAATGCGTATTGAAAAACTAAAGTAAGTATTACAAACTTACGAAGGATCTAATGTAACACTATAGATTCTATAGAGTACTATCCTAGAAATAAATGTAATAGTAATAAAAATAATAGTATGAACAATTGAAGTGTCAATATGATGAATTAGAGAAGAAATACAAGAAAATAAAATAGATTGCTTCCGCAATGTAATCTAAATTGAAGAGTACGGGAGGTCTTACTGAATAATTGCAAACTGAGTAACTTATTACAGATAGATCATATGATTGATTTTTTTATATGTATTATTAAAATAATTATGGAGTTATGTTGGTCAAATCCAAAATAGGAGAGACCAAAATAAACTAAATTAAAAAACTACTTACTGTTACCCCTTAAACATGCTTTGATGGATAAGTATCCGAATCATTTAATGTATATACTGAGAATAAAACATGTTTATTCGTACCTTAATTCTTTGCTATAGATGTACTCGGTATCAAAAGATAAAATATAATGAATGTAAATAAACCAGAATAGAATAATTCTAAATTCATATTGGAATTAAGAGATACTTAAAAGACAATAGTAAAATAGTTAATGACTAACTTAACATCATACGGAGGATAAATATTGAATCTCGAATGCGCATCTGGTAAATGTTTATCTTTTGATTCGAAGGTTCTTACTGTAAATGGATTTAAAAATGTATAAGACATTCGTATTAATGATATATTGATATATCCCGATCTCGGAGTCAAAGACGATCTCGGAATATCAAAGGTACAATCTATATGTTTCGGATATGATAAATAATACGAAGTGTACGATCATATTAATAATTTATCTTACTTTAAATGTAATTCGAAACATAAAATAACATACTTTAACTACCGGAATGGATAATATTAGGATACCGAAGTAAAGGAACTCGTAGATTCGTAAGAATACATAGGTGTAAAGTATGATCCCGAAACTAAAGAATATACAAGATTTCCTTTTATGGTTCGGAACTTACATAAATAAGAAAAGTATTTCGGATTCACATTGGAAGATGGAAAGAATAGATTCTTAGTAAATGATTACATAGTAACTCATAATACTGCTATTTCATTGTATATAGCATCTTAGTTCAAAATGAAAACATTGATAGTAGTAAATAAGATACAATTAATAGAACAATGGTCAAGAGAAATATAGAAATTCTTATCATCGGATACAAGACTCGGTGGGATTTAAGATTCCAATAATAAAGACATAGTAATAAGTACAATATAGACTTTGTATACTACTAAATATGACTAAGATATATTATCAAAGTTCGGAACAATAATAATTGATGAAGGACATTGTATTGCGGCTCGTATGTTCGTATAAGCAGTAATGAAAACATAATGTCATGTAGTAATGAATCTAAGTGCTACATACAAAAGAAAAGATGGACTTACCAATGTAATAAAGTACTTTTGTGGTAAACCAGTAATGTCGGACGACGTAGTATAAGATAAAGGTGAAATACTTAAGTAAATAGAGAAATCATTAGTAGTAAAATAAATAATATTTAAATCTAATGATCCTAGATACAAAGATATTATGTCAAATAAGTATATAAATGGATATTAGTAACCCGATTTTAATAAAGTACTTAATAATATTACTAAAATATAAGAACGTAATGAATTAATAGTATTCCATACATTAGAATGTATCAAATAACAAAGAAAGATATTGATTTTAAGTGAAAGAGTATCTCATATCGAAGAATTAGTATCTATGATTTAAAATAAAGTCATGGATATTAATGTATAATAGTTTACTGCAAAGACTAAGTTACAGGAAAGATAAAATCTATAGGATAACAATGTAATAGTTGCTACATATAACATCGCATAAGAAGCAATGAATATACCAGATCTTGATACTCTTATAATGGCTACTCCGAAGTCTGATATATAATAATCAATAGGACGTATCAAAAGATAAATTAATAAGAATATTCCATTAGTAATAGATATATGTGATCAATTGTATACTTTTAGTAGAAGATAACATAAAAGAGTAGCATATTATGAATCTAATGGAAATAAGATAATAACTTTATGATCAGATGTAATCAAATTATTTGTTTATATGTCCATTGAATTTGTATTATTCTTTTAATCTATATACCGCATCATAAAATATAGACTCTTTTAGTTTTCCTTTGTATAGATCTATATCAAATTCGTTTTATAGGAATACTAAATCATGTAATACCTATGGATTTTTATATTATTTTAGTTTATGAATATCTTACATTGATACTATTCCATTAGTAAGTTACTTATATACTTTTACGAATAAATTAATATACTCTCTATCTTAAGCATATGCTATCATTTAAAGTATATTTTATTTGTATTTGTTATCCGGTATTTCTTAAATGTACTATTGTATTATTTTTAATTTAGAAGTAATATTATCATTGTATAGATTAGTGAATATGTAATGTTGTATGTATATGTACTTTAGATCATTAGATTTATCATATTATTAGTTTCCTCCGTATTGTTTAGTATTATCATACATTTATTCTTGGAATTTTTATTCTTGTAAAAGTATGTTTTACATTGCTTAAATATAATGTTTTTAAGATAATAAATATTCATTATCATAAGAACAATAAATTAGAATTCTATTGTAGATCTTTTAATTCCGTATCTTCTAATTGTTATTTTGTATTTTCTTCTTGTATAGTGACTTCATATTATTTTTTATTCTTATTCTATTTCTTTATTTGTAATACTTTCATGGGATGCAACATATGTATAAATATCACTCATCATCTTCATCGTTACCATAAAAAAACTTATTGTAATCAGTAACAGTTTATTATTTATCATAATTGTATCTATCTTAATAATTCGAGTCTTTAGATTCCTCTTCTATTTTCTTCTTCAATTGTTCTCTTTTAGATTTTTAGAGATCTCTATATAATTGTCTTGTATCTATAGGCATAAACATTTATGATTTTTGAGGCTATTATACTTATTGTTACTAATGTAATTGACTTTAATAGAATCCATGTCTATTATTCTATTATTCATAGTAATTTTATTTTAGTAACATATCATAATCAGAATCAATTGTTCTATCGTCTTATTCGAATTTAATAAAATTATTGCTTTACATGAGATATAACATAAAATAATATATTCGAATATACATTAAATAAACAATGTATATTTGGATATTCGTATATCATTCTTATTGTTTTGTATTCATTTACTTCATTAATTCTATATTCTTAAGTTATTCTTTTTAAAGTTATTTTTCTAATTCTTCATTCTTCATTTAATTTTCTAATAATTATTCATCTATCTTTTTATTGTTCATACCTAAATGATATTATACTGCAGATTATCCGAACATACCTAATAATCTCACTTCACATGGTAAATCTTTCATTTTACCAGTATATTTCTTTACTAATTCATCTACTAAT
>Ga0208472_100006_pt1 | contig 23669 bp, 35 predicted proteins | sample DeeseametaMP0326_FD_184215 | JGI IMG/M metagenome (GOLD analysis project Ga0208472, IMG submission 184215) | Marine microbial communities from the Deep Atlantic Ocean - MP0326 (SPAdes) | ecosystem: Environmental > Aquatic > Marine > Oceanic | place: East of Recife, Brazil, South Atlantic Ocean... | reverse complement strand
AGCGCGGCAGTTCGCTGATGATCAGTCAAGGCGAATGGACCCAAGCCAGCCGCAGAAGCCGAGGTCCGGTTGCGGAGGTGATCCCCGGCGAAACCACTGGCGCATCAGCGGAACAGGATGCCCTGTTCAGCACGCACCCAGAGCCGGGGGATTCTCAATCTGGCGTCGCTCCACGCGCTCCCGATATTACCGCCGCGCTTGCGGATGCCCCAGAGCTTTCTGGCACCCGCATTATCCAGTCAACAAAAGAACTACCGCCCGAAGCGCTTATAGGCATGATGCTTCGCGGCGTTAATCCTCGCGACGTTCGCGGCATGTTTATAGGCGGCGATCTTTACGTGATTGCCGATAACGTCGCCAGCGTGGAAGAAGGTGTGCGTACCGCTGTGCATGAAGCAGTCGGCCACAAGGGGGTTCGTGGTGTGCTGGGCGACGAGCTAGAAACAGTCATGCGCCAAGTCTATAACTCGCTACCATTAGATCCGCGAGGACGCGAGGCGCTGAACGAAGTGCTAGAAAGCTACCCGTTCCTTGATCAGTCCAACCCTGAACATCAGCTTACCATCGCTGAAGAGATGGTCGCCCACCTCACCGAGAAGGGCTGGCAGCCTAACGTAATACGCCGCGCCGTGGCTAAAATTCGTGAGCTGTTGCGTCGCTACTTTCCTAACATGAATTGGACTGACAGGGACGTTATGCAGCTTTCTGAGCGTTCGCGGGAATACCTACGCCGCCAGCAGCAGGCCAGCGACTCAGACGTACCACTATTCAGCTTGAATAATCGCAGTTCAGAAAGCACAGCATGGCAGCGGGCTGAAGCCAAAGGATTGGATATGAGCCAGGAAGGCCGGATGCAACGCGCCCGCGATATGGGCTACATTGCCTCTATCGATGAAGCAATCGCAGCGGAGATGAATGATGACGGGCAAATTACCTTCCGAGAAAGAACGGAAAGAACTAGAAGCGATGTTTCGGGATCTCTCTCAGAAGTACCCACCCGACCAGGTGACGGACTTCGAGGCGATCTACGGAATGACCGAGGAAGCAATGAAGCGGGATTATCCAGAGGAGTACCGCAGAATTTCTACCATGGAACAGCCGAAGACATAAGCGCATTTGAGATTGGTCACTTGAGCCAAAAGGATGCAGGGTGGTTAGGACAAGGTATCTACGTTATTGATAATCCTGATTTCGCCAGCAGCTATTCCAACATGAAATCAGGCATGGCTGAGCCAAATGTCATGCCGCTATTAATTAAGCCGTCATCCCTTTTGCGAGTACCAGTTGATAAAAAGAAATCCATGATGAACGCAACGCCAGAAGACTCAAAGGCGCTTACGGAAAAGTTGCGCAGCATGGGGTTTGATGGTGTTGTTACTCAGCTAAAAGATAGGGATGGCTCGCAAGAGATTGTGCTGTTTAATACGGAAGACGTCCGCTCAGCTCAGGCGGCTTTCGATCCTGATGGCGTTGATAGTAATGACCTGCTGTTTAGCCTTTCAGCGCCCCCTGGCGGCGGCTACGTCAACGACAGCGCTAACTTTGCGCTACCAGATGAGTCGCTAAGCCAAACCGCGCTGCGCAAAATCGCTGACAAAATGAACCGCCTCAAAGTCACGCAAGAAGCTATTAAAAAAGCCGGTGGCAACATCAATGAAGACAATGATGTGTACCTAGCGGAGGAGCTTTTCCACGGCAAAACAGAGCGTGACTTGAATGAGCTAAGCCGCAACTACGTCGAGAAGCTAGCCAAAGGCATGGCTGCGCGCGGCATTCAGCAAGAAGAGCTGGACGCCTACCTTTATGCTCGTCATGCTCCAGAGCGAAATGCCCGAATAGCTGAACGCAATCCTAATGATCCCAAGTACGCAGATGGCGGCTCAGGCATGACGAATGCCGAAGCGGCCGCCATCATGCAAGAGGCCGAAAGCAGCGGCAAGAAGCTCCGGCTTGAGCGCTTGGCCGCTATCGTGGATGACATGCTGGCACATCGCCGCGAGATCATCCGCGAAGGCGGACTGGAGACGGATGAGGTGCTAGATGCTTGGGATGCCAGCTATGACTACTACGTACCGTTGAAAGGTTGGGCAAATGATGAAGATGTTCCTGTGGGCCAGGACGGCAGTGGCCGGATGCGTTCTGGTCGCGGCTATGAGATCGGTGGGCGAGAAACTAAAACGGCGCTTGGTCGCCTATCAAAAGCGGCTTCACCTTCTACGCAAGCGATTGTCGATACCACTGAGTCTGTTATTCGCAAGCGCAAAAACGAAGTTGGCAATGCCTTGCTATCACTGATCACGGATAACCCCAACCCCGATTTGTGGCAGGTGTTCACCAACAACAATCCAGACACCCAGCGCACTCAGGTCGAGCGCACTAATCCAGACGGCACCAAACGCATTGAAGTAGAAGAGCGCTCGGTAGCCATGGAAATGAACGAGCGTTACTTCAAAACCAAGAAGGCGGGCCGGACATACTACATTAAGATCAACGACCAGCGCCTGCTGAACGCAATGCGCAATGTAGGGCCAGAGCAGAACAACCTGCTGGTACGTACTGCCGCAGCTGGCACACGCGCTCTATCCGCTATGATGACCAGCTATAACCCTGAGTTCATGCTGTCCAACTTTACCCGAGACGTGCAGACGGCGCTTCTGAACGTGGCGGCAGAGCAGACCAGGGACGACGGCAAGATAAAAGGCCAGAAGATTGCCAGGCAGACGGCGAGAGATATTCCCCGCGCCATGAAGGCAGCCTATCGAGGGCTTGCTGACCCTGACGCATCACGAAACACTGAGTGGGATCGCTGGTTCGATGAGTTTATCGAGGATGGGGCCAAGACAGGCTACTTCGATATGAAGGATTTGGCTGGTCAAGCCAAAGAGATCAAAAGCATTATTGGCCGTGAGAACGGCGGCACTATGGGCAATATGCTGAAGGCGAAGAAGACCGTAGCCGACTTCGTGGAAAACATGAACGGCTCCGTTGAAAACGCGGTGCGCCTATCCGCCTACGTCAATGCGCGCAGGGCAGGCATTAGCCGCAAGAAGGCCGCCAGCTTGGCCAAAAACCTAACGGTCAACTTTAACCGCCGAGGGGAGGCCGGCACTGCGCTTAATGCTGCGTACATGTTCGCTAACGCATCCATCCAGGGCACCATGAACGTCGCCCGCACCATGGCCACTGTCAAGGATACGCCGATGGGTGGTAATCGGATGAATATCTGGGGCCGCATGAATGCCGCTCAAAAGCTAGCGGTAGGCATGGCCGTAGGCAGTTACGCAATGGCCATGTTCAACCGCATGATGTCAGACGAGGATGATGACGGCGAGCTGTTCTATGACAAAATTCCCGGCCACGTCAAGGAGCGTAACCTGATCATCATGACAGGCGGCAAGGACTATGTGCGCATTCCTTTGCCTTATGGATACAACGTCTTCTCAAACATAGGTACGCATGCTGAATCCGTTATGTCGGGCAAATCATCACTGACGGAGGCAGGCAAGGACATGACGCTGGCCATTCTTGGTAGCTTCTCACCTATTGGCTTCCAGGATTCAGAGGATACATCCAATTTGGTGATGAAAAACCTCACACCTACGCTGTTAGGTTCGGTGACCCAGGTGGCAGTCAATGAGGACTTTGCAGGCCGCGTGATCTTCAAAGAGAATTTCCCGTTCGGCACGCCCAAGCCCGATAGCTCACTTGCTTTTCGTTCCACACCATCGGCTTACCAAAGCTTTGCCCAGTTTATTAACGAGCTGACAGGCGGCAGCGAGTACCGGTCAGGCGGTATTGATGTTAGCCCTGACGTTTTACAGCACGTGGTTAACTATTATGGCGGCGGTGCTTGGTCGTTTACCGAGAAAGTGGCCGACAGCATTAAACGCACAGCGACTGGCGAGACCATCGACGCCCACCGCATTCCGTTTGTGGGTCGATTCAAGTCTGAGGTCAATGAGTACGGCGATATTCAAACGTTCTACGAGCGCCGCACCGAGGTCGGGCAGCTGCATGAGGAGTTTATCAATCTGCCTAGAGAGGAGGCACGCAGCTTCTATGACGAGCATGGTGGCAAGATAGCGCTGTTTGATATGGCGAAAGATCTTGAAAAAACGCTGACAGAACTACGCAAGGTGCGTGACGCCATCGAGGCCGATGAGCGCCTTACTCCTGAAGAACGCGACGAACAGCTCGACGAGATTGAAGACGCGATGGATAGCGAGGTAGATTTCTTTAACCTGCTTTATAACCAGGCAGAGGGGACGGTTCAGTAACGATCAGACTGGGGAGCGTCGCCAAGTAATTCTTGGCGCGTCTCCCAGGCTTCCATTATCTCCTGCTGCTTTTCTTCAGGCAGCATCTGGTAAAACCGCTGGGCATAACGCTCAGCGGTTTTTATGTCGTCCAGCGCTGATATGTACAGCATGACCGTGATTATCAGCGTGATGGCCAACACTGCTATAACTCCATCTTTATTCATACCCACTCCACTTAGCATCCATTTAAGTTGTCGTAGCAAAAGGAGTTTGGCGCAGACCGCAAGTGACCGTCTACATAGGTGCCATCATTCTTGATGTAAGGGTTGATATATTGATATTGGGTCGAAGATGCCGAACTTCCGACCATTAAAGCCATGCCTATAGCTTGGTTCAATTGCCTCATCTCACTTCTATGTCTATTTAAATGGTTAGCAGCAATTCTGCGATCCATCATGGCGCCGTGCTGCCGACCCAGCCAGCTCGATGTAGACAGCCCATCTGTATCACTAGGAGACTTCATCAGTGCAACTATCTGAACTCCATAGTGACTTGCGCACCCATCTAGCCATTTCTCCAAGTCGGCCATTTCGCGCCTTGCCTTAATGAGGCTAGAAGATGCTTTTGCTGTGCTGCTTGTATCGATTGATTGCAGTATATCCTGGCGGTACGAGACGAAAGTGGACCCGCAAATTGCTGTGGCGGAATCAAAGTTCTCATGATTAGATGGCGATATTGCTAGATGCTCTAATCTGTACTGTGACAAAGAGTCGATTCTTGCTTGAGCGCTATCTATATTTGCTTGATATTTTTGGGATGCACATCCAGATATGCCAGAAATAGCAACAATCAAAACCGCTATGCTCGATAGTCTCACGGCCGCTCTCTCCTTTTGTTTTGGCCCGCTATAGCTTATTTTCACTGTTATGAGGCCCGGATGGCTCGACAGGCTTCGGCTCATCCTTTGGTTTAGGCTGTGGCCGCTCAGCTTTTGCGCTACCCGGCCCCATGTGCGCCAGGAACTGGTTAAGCCAATACTGGATTTCCTGGACACCAAAGCGCCGCGCCAAGACCACAAGGGCGAACAGTTGAAGAACGCCGATCAACAGCGGCAGGGTCCAGGTAGATGCATTTTGCAATCCCCACGCATTGAAGATGACCACCAGAATGATCATGAAAACAAATCTGTCCTCTTTGCGAGCATCCCGCTCGAAGGCCAGCTTTTTTTCAAGCTCCACCTCAGCCGTACTTCTTGCATTCTCAGGGGCAGAGGCCGTGTTTTTACTCGCGAGAGTACGGAAGCGGTCAGGCTTCGGAGAATCGGGCTCGGTACTCATCTAGGATCGCTTCTTGATCGATGACAACGTTGCGCATGCCGGGGGCATACGCGTGCGCCCACGCTGAAATAGGTTCGTGGGTAATATCAACCAGCCTGAACGGGTCGAGGGGGCCAAGCTCATTCACGGCCCGAACGATTGTCCTGTATTCGTCTTCCCAGGGCGCAACGTCAGGAATGTGATTGAAAATATTCTGTATATTTGAGCTGCCATAGCCTGAGGCGTAATTGTAAACAGAAGGTAGCACCGGCCCGTAGTCCCAAGCCTGGAAACGCTCATCATTAATGAGAGGCTCTCCATGTTCGCCTGAGTAGACCATGTGAGCGATATAGAGAATTTTGTGCAGCTGTAGGTTGCTCAGCGTCCATCCAGACGCGGCACACGCTGTTTTGGCCGCCTGCATAGCGGAGATAGACATGGTTACCTCCTTCCAAAAACCACATGGGTATTGGTGTATATCGTGACAACATAGCGCATATTGCTACATCTTAGATAGCGAATAGGGGAGAAGGTTTAGGCTTTCTTGCTCTTTTCCCTTTCCTCCATCTGCTTCAAAAGCCTCTCCTCAACCATCTCGGCGATCATCGAGGCCAGCAGCTCCCGGCGTACTTCTTCGGTCAGATCAGGACTTTCAACAGAAGATGTGTAGGTGTTTTCTTTGTCGAAGCTTTCTTGAAGGCGAGCGAGAATTTCCGCATTCATTGAGCGGTGATTTTCTTCTGAGGCGCTCTTTAGCTTATCTCTAAGCTCAGGCGGCATTCGTAATTTGTACTGCGTGTGTGTGTCGTGTGTGCTCATCTTTCAAATAATGCACCTAATGGGTTCTTGACACAATAGAACCCAAAGGGTACGTTTATAGAACCCAATGGGTGCAAAGGAGATTACATTCAAATGAAACAACGTGACCCTCAATTAAAAATCCGCCTAAAACCTGAAACCAAAAGCTGGATAGAAGAAAAGGCGGAGCAGGAGGACAGGAGCCAGACATGGCTAATCAATCACTATTTGCAGGAGGCAATGCGTCGTGAAACTAAAAACTCAGCAGCTTAAAAACGAAGAAGCCCCAGGTGCTGGAACACCTGAGGCCTCGAAGTCAGACCAACCCGTTCAAAGGAAAGCAGACATGGCTAATTCTAGCACCGTAACCGAATCTTCGCAGCTACCTGTCATCGCCGGACACGAGATCACCATTGATGAGCATGGTCGCTTCAGCTTAAATGCGATTCATCATGCCGCAGGCGGTGAGCCGCATAAGCGTCCAAGCCAATGGGCCAGAAGGGATGAAGCGAAAGAGCTAGTTGAGGAGATTTCCCAAAGTGCAGATTTACACTTTGACCCAATCCACTCTGTGCGAGGAGGCTCTTATAAAGGCACCTTCGCCCACGAACTACTAGCCATCAGCTACGCCGGATGGATCAGCCCCAAGTTTCAGCTTCAAGTGAATCAGGTGTTCCTCGACTACCGCATGGGTAAGCTGCAGCAAGTCGAAACAAAGCCCGCTTGTGAGGCCCTGCCAAACCCTCTTACCCCAGCGCATCAGCGCGGCATCCAAAAAGCCGTTGGTCGCCGCTGCTTCAATATGCCAGAAGCGGCACGCCCTAAAGCCTACAAACGCATCTATTCATACCTGAAAGACCGCTTCGGCGTGGCCAAGTACGATCAGATACCGGACGAACTCTACACCGAGGCGCTTGGTGCGGTGGAATCTTACACGTTCAATGGCGATTTTCTGGAAGCTGAAACGCTGCCGCAAGCCAAGCCGGTTAAGGTGCTGGATATCGACGAATGGCTGAACATGAATTACTACATGAAGTCTCGCCAGCAAAATTCAGGGCGACTCTTGGTGACCGCTAAATTCTTGCTGGATTCGGAATACCGCTCACCCTGTATGCGTTTGGTGAAAGAGCTAGAAGCAGAAGGGCATAACTTGGACGCTTGCCGCCTAGAGATCGCCAGCTTGCGACACCACTTAGAAAGCGCAGTGGCAAAACTCGAGCATGTCATATCAATGGCGCAAGGCGTCAACATTCAGGCGGTTAGCTTTGCACGCTGAACGCCAGCTATATTAAGAAGCTCACTCAAGCCGCCTACGGGCGGCTTTTTGGTGCCTGGTCACTGGATGGCTTCGGGTAGCGATGCCCCGTTAGCTCCTCGATCCTATCAGCCGCCTCACGGCATGCGCGATTAGCGGGCAGCTTGCGCAGTTTGGTGACCAGTTCTTCATCGGTGAGCTTTCGATCAAAGTATTCGGCGGGGGTTTCCATGGGTGGCTCCTGTTCGTTTTAAACCAGGATAGCAGGGCAGGGGTGTAGCGGGGAGGTATGGCAAGCAAAGCATTCAGGCATGCAGCCATGCTTGAAAGCTCTGTGAGGAGTTTGTGAGCGCGTCACCTTTGCTGACGTGAGTAACAGCACGTTATGCGCCGTTGATATAGCAAATTCACGTTGCACCCAGCAGATAACTATATAAATATCAGTTGGTTAAATGAATAAGCGGTATGGTTTCGGTGTCTTGAAAACCGGCATAGGTTAATAGCCTATCCAGGGTTCGAATCCCTGTCCCTCCGCCACCTCGATTCTAAAGCCTCGTTTTTACTGGGCTTTTTTCGTTTCTAGGCTTTCTTTTTCCTCCCCAGCAATGCCTCGATATTATCAACCGGTTCTTTAACGTGATGAGAACGTGATTGCAGCTTGGCTACTGCGTCCCTTGCTCGATGGGGTGCTAGGTGCGCATAACGCTCGGTCATGTTGATGGTGGAATGCCCCAACACTTCCTTTACATCGGCTAGCGGCACGCCTTCCGATACCAGCCAGCTTGCGCAGGTATGCCGCAAGTCGTGAATGGTGAAGTCTTTGATGCCCGCCAGCGCGCACGCCTTTTTGAATACCGGGTTAGGGTAGACGTATCGGCTGCCGTCACGCTTACAGAATACCCAAGGGCAGGAAGGGCAGTAGGTTTGCGCATAGCGGTGACGTCGCTTGAGTGCAGCCACTGCCGACTCATTGAGCGGTATCGTTCTTCGCTTGCCTGCTTTGCTGTCTTCCGGCTCCAAGGTTATCAAGGCATGCTCCCAATTCACGCGCCGCCACTCCAGCTTTAATAGCTCACCTTTACGTGCGCCGGTGTGCAGTGCCAGTTCGATGAAGTCGGCCAAGCGCTCGCCTTCGCGGGTGGTTTTGGCTTTCTCTATCAGCGTGTCCGCTTCCTTGCGGGTAATCCAACGCACGCGCCCAGGCGGCTCTTTCAGCATCCGGCCCTTCACAGGGTTGGGTAGCGGCCACTCTAAATGCGTGACAGCGTGGGTAATCATGGCCGCGAGTATCGCCAGTTCTCGGTTGATCGTGGCGGGCCCGACGCCTTCACGCTGCCGAAAGGCAATAAAGGCGCGAACGTCTGCGCCTTCTAGCTTGCCCATTACTTTATCGGCACCAAAGAAGTCGTAGAGTTTGCCGGTGCGCATTTTAATGTCGGCCAATGAGCGCTTGTCCTGACTGGCCAGCAGGTACTCGGTGGCGACTTCGGCAAAGCTGCGTTCGGGGGCTTCATCCCAATAGGATTGACGATAGAGCTGCGCCTTCCATTTCCCCTCTAGCGCTTCAGCCGCCTGCTTGTCGGTCGTCCGAGTAGAGCGTCTAATTGGCTCGCCGCCTCCCGGCGGGGATAGGTAGACCCACCAGTAAGGCGAGTCTGGGCGCTTATACGGCATGGCTTACCTCCCGTTATCGCGCCGGGTGCATCGGTAGTGTGGCTGACCGGTGCATCTCCGGCAATCATGGCGATTAGTTTTTGCTTGTTGACGTAGGTTTTGCCGCCGATCTTTAGCCCTGGCAGCGTGCCGCTATTCACCCACTTGGAAATGGTTGCGGGGTGGCACGACAATTCTTTAGCCGCTTCATCGCGGCTCATTAGCATTTCGCCCATGGCATTCTCCCAGGCAAAAGAAAGCCGCCTCTTGGGCGGCTGTTAATCGTTGCTTGTTAGCGGCTTCATGCGTCACCTGGTTCTGGTGCGGCTGATCGCATTTCTCTCCACGTCTCTATAGCCGCGCATCCTGGGTATGGCGCAGAATCAAGCATTTCATCCGTCGGTTCTACCGGCACGGCTTGCCAGCCTTCCGGGCATGCAATCTTCCAAGTTTCCCACGCTGACTGCGCCTGCATCAGCCTATAACCTTCACCGCTTCGCTCTACCGACTGCGGCCACTTGCCTTGATCGCTAAACCAGCGCTCAAAACGCTCCCGCTGGCTTGGCCTTACAATCTCCGCTTCCCGCTGCCGTGCCTCGATAGCCCGAAACGCCTCTTCTTCCTCCGGCGTGCATACTGCAAACTGGTCATCAAATGCTGTGCTAGTCATGATTCACCTCGTTAAAGATTGTTATCACCAGGATCCCAGCAAGAGGCGCAAACTCTCTCGTCTGGGTTAGCGTTGGCGTCAGCTATGCGATCAACTAAGCGCTCTTGGTTTCGCGGCGCGTTTTCCTTGATCGTGCAGCCGCACTTGGTGCACTCGTATTCAAGAAACGGGCCTCTGACATGTCCCATAAAACCTCCAGGCGAAAATAAAGCCGCTTAGCGGCCAAAGTCTTTAAACAGTCGCGTCGATAGTCGCCACAGCCTGCGCCGCCTTGATTCAGCGACGATGCGGCGGGCGTTGGGTAGCTGGTCGAGCATGCTCAAACTCAGTGCACCGCACGATGACGCGGCCTTTGCTCTTGCTCATGGCGGGCATGGTGGAAAAGGGAAGGTGGCTGCAGTCATCGAAGGTGTGGCGGCAAGCCATGCACATGCCGCCCTTGGGTTGCTGGGTCATTGATGGTCCTCAGTTTTGCTACTCGCGGCCAGCTCTGGAAAATGGATGCGTCTAAATGTGTTGGTGGACATTTTGCCATCGCGGACTTTCTTAAGGTCCTCTTCCTCCTTATCCCACGCTGCTTGCTGGCTTTTCTCGGCTGCACACTTGCAATAGGTGCCATAAGCGCCGCATTCCAGCTCACAATCAGGATGCGAGTCACGGCGGGCGAGAGAGGTGACAGGCGATTCGGCTCTCGCTTTATCCCATCCCTCGATGCGGCGGCGAGTTTCTGCGCCAAGAACTGTGCTTAAATCCCATGGCTCTCGCAGTTTATCGCCAGCTTCTTGTAGTCGCTCAACATGCGCTGCTAGCGCCGCCTCCCGCTCTTCCATCTTCTGCCGCAGCGCTATCTGGTGCTCCTCGGCAGCGCGGTAGGCGTCGCGTTCGCGCTCAAGCTCGGCCACCAGCTCCGTTAGCTTTGCGTTTGCCTCTCGCTCGCTCTCCAGGGCTTCGGGGCTGCATTCGGCGTACAGGCGCTTGGCTTGTTCCAATTCGGAACTGGCCACCGCTTTAGCGGCATCCATTCCCTGTTGGGCTGCTTTAGCCTGCCGTGTCAGCGCGTTTTTAAGCTCAGCAATCTGCTCTTGCTGTGCCTGGCATTCCTTAACAAGCCCTACATTGCAGCGCTCCAGCTCGGCAATGCGCTTCTGTGCGTCGCTCAACTCGCCCTCTATTCGCTCCATTGGTGTCATTTTAAGCCGCCCTCATGCTAGCCAACTGCTTAGCCTGCTCGGCCAGCTCTGCGCGCAGTAGCGCATTCTCGGCTGCCAGCGCGTCGTTCTCGGCCAGCACGGCTGATTTTTCATGCTCGCAATCTTCCCAGCGCGCTAGAACGTGATCTAAAAAGTCATCGACCACTGCTTCGCGTGCGGCAGCGGTGCCGTTATGTACGGGTATCAGCATGGTGTGTCTCCGGTGATTATTCAGATTTGTTCATTGCGCAGACATATCCCGCAGAGAAGGCGCTCATAAAATCGCTCTCCTTCTGGGTGAAAGGCTTCCCGTCTACGCGCTCGGTTATCAATCCCATCGTGCCCATGCTCCAAAATGTGCGAGTAGATAGCCCAAATTGGCGCTTCATTGCTGAATCCATTTCCTCTTTAAATTCGTCGTTGATCTTTTTGTGAACGCTCATGACTTATCTCCGGTGATTATGTAACGGTCGCGGCTTGGGCCTACTAGCGGTTTCTGCCCAGGCGCTAAGTGCCAGTCGAATTCATGCAAGCACTCGTCGCACTGCTTTAGGTTGATCGAACGAAACAGCCGTAGGCGCTCACTGCCGCACTTGGGGCAGCGTTTAGTCGTGGTTTTCATATCTCTAACCAGCTTTCGATGAACGCTTGCGCGGCTTCCGCGTTGATCGCGTTGCCGTAGGCGCGCAGTCGCACCACTCTGGCGGGAGCCCCATGAGCCAGCGGCTGTGTGCCGGGTTCAACTGGCCGCCACTTTCCATCCCGGCAGAAGAGCCAATCAGCATCTCGCCAGAAACCGTTAGTCGGGCTGGTCCCGTTATCGCGGCAAAATCTTGTAGCCGCTGCTGCCGCTTGCTGCCGTTCTTGCGTTTCATCTCCGCTGGCTGCGGCTGGCGGTCGTTGCTGCAACTCGGCGTCGGCCATCCGCTCAGCGCTGCCATCTGCGTCAGGGGTATGCCCGTGTCGTGCGGCCTCGGGTCTAGCCCGCCCCGGCTGTGATCGGTCGTTGTCGGAGTGGGCCAGCCCGCCAAATGATACGCCACGTCCGCCAAGCCAATCTGTGGGTCTGTCGGTTTGCGATTGCCGATGATCGGCGGCTTGCTCTTGTGCTGAATTACTGTGCTGTTGGGTGTCGGCCACCCCGCTAACAATGCGTCGTGCGTCAGCGGCTTGCCGCGACTCTGGGCCTGGCGCTTTTCGTGGTACTCCGCAGTTGCCGACTCGCTTTTGAAATCCCGGGCCGCTGGCGTCGGCCACCCAGAACGCTCGGTCTCGGATATGCGGCGCACCGACGCCCGCAGACGGAAACGGGATACACCCGAAGGCGTAACCCAAGGCTTCCACGTCAGCCTGTACAAGGTCGATCCACGGCTCGACAGCTTTGCTCGCAACTTGCTCTCCAAAGACGACTGCAGGGCGGCGCTCTTGGATGAGCCAGTGGAAGTGAGGCCATAAGTGCCGCTCGTCATCAAACCCGCCTCTTTTGCCTGCTGAGCTGAAAGGCTGGCACGGGCAACTGCCGGTCCATACAGAAAGGTCATCTGACCATCCGGCTCGGCGAAGAGCGTAAGACCAGACGCCGACGCCTGCGAAGAAGTGGCATTGCGTGTAGTGAGTGAGGTCATCGGGCGCTACGTCCTCTATAGATCGTTCGTCAACATCCCCCGGCGCGATAAGACCAGCAGCGATGAGATTGCGTAGCCACTGGGCGGCCTGGGGGTCGATTTCGTTGTAATAAGCGGCCACGCCTATCTCCCAAAAAGAAGCCCCGCACAGGCAGGGCTAGAAGTGTTTCAGTCGCTTGGCTCGGCGCTGCGCTCGTTTGCGCTTGGCCTGACGCTGGTGGGGTTTGGTAACGCCCCGACCTTGGATGATGGGCTGGGGTGAGTGGATGGGCTGCCAGGGCATGCCGAAGGCGCTAGCGATTGCGGTTAGTAGGCTCATATCAATAAGCCTTGCCACCAGCCTGGGCGCGATTCTCCGGCTTGTGGTCTGCGCGATGCGAGTTGTAGGCCAACTTCTCAACCATGGCGCCGATAACGTCATAACCGGCGCGCCCTGCGAGGTCATAAATACGGATAACGGCATCAGCAAGTTCAACCTCTACCATCTCACGATGCGGCAGCTTGTCGTCCATCAAGCCTTTTCGATGGCCTTCCATGGCCTCGCTTATCTCGGAGTGGATTAAGCACAGCTTCTGAGCGAACCGTTCGGGCGTAAGCTCGTGGGCCTCTTTTGTTTCTGGATCGTGCCACCAGCCAGCATGAAGCGACTGCAGGTAACAATGGTGAGCAAGCTGTGATGCGCCGTTAATAGAATTCTCGTCAAGCATAATGATCTCCAGATAGTAAAAAGCCCCAGGCGGGGCGTTAGGCTCTTCGCTGCTCGCAGGCTAGCTGCCTGCCAACCGTTGGATGTGGCCACGACTGCCATAGCTCTGCTGGCAGCAAGCGCTTGAGCGTGCCGTAGTAAATGCCTATGTCAGCGGCTAGCTCTGTTCGTGATAAACGTCTGGCCATGTAATGCTTTGCCACCTCAACCAGCGGCTTACCCTTTTGCTGCTCAAAGTTACTTACCGCTAGCTCAGTGCAGTGACGGGGCCTGACCAGGCCGAGCGCCCTGGCGCGTACGCAAACCTGCTCACGAGGCCTTTTCAAGAAGGCGGCTATGTCGTCAATGGGGGTGCTAGTTGGGTAGTGGCGCTTAAGGTAAGCGTAATCAGCTAGTGTCCAGGGAGGTTTCGTAGCCATAAGCCCTCCAAAATAAAAGGCCCCGTAGGGCCTAGTGGTTGTTAAGCCGCTTCTAGCTCGGCCATTGCATCGCTGTATCCAGACCAGTTATCCACGCCTGCGGCTTCCAGGGCGTCCAGCTTGGCCTGGGCGGCGAGCAATCGGTCATACTCCTTGCGGGAGATCGTCACTTGCTCCGGCGCTTTGACTTGGCTGCCGCGCTGGAATGAGTCGGCAGCGGCATGAAGGCGGCTAGCATCAAGCGGCTTATGCTCAGCAGCGGCGGGCATTGGCTCTGGCTCTGGCTGAGGTTCAGGTTGCGGTTCAGGCTTGCGCTTTTCGGCCTCTGCCGCTTCACGCTGCGCCTTGGCCACTTCCTCCTGGCGGATGCGTTCGCGCTCGGCGTCTAGCTTGGCTTGCTCGGCGGCTTTGTGCTGTGCGATACGTGACGCAATCACCGCCTGCAGGTCGTCGCGCTGTTTCTGAATCAGGTCGCGCCAATCGCTGAACAGGAAGGCGTACTCGCCTTGCTCGGCATCTAGCAGCGCCTTGTTGCCATTGATCTCGCTTGCTAGCTGCTGGCATTCAACTTTGGCGCGGGCCACTTCATCATCGGCGGACGCTTGCAGGGTGGCGATGGTCTTTTTGCCTTTCATCGCGCCCGCAATATCCAGGCTGTGCGCCGGCTCGATTGGGCACTCCAGCTTGGCCAGAAAGGCGTCAAATGCCATATACGCCTTGTTCTGAATATCCAGCCGCCGGTTTTCCTTCTCTGCCTTCACCAGCTTGTTCAGATAGAGCCGCTTTTGCCGCATGGTTTCGCGCAGCTCGTCGATAGTGTCGAACAGCTCGGCAATACTGGCGGTTTGCTCAAGGGCGCGCTGCTTGCTTTCTTCAAGCTGCTTTTCGCCTTTCTGCAGGAACTTGACCGTGCTCTCTGCGTCGGCAAAGTCCTTGTCGGTGGTTAGCTCCGTCTTGATACTGTCGATCATCGCCAGCGCTTTGGCTTTGAAGTCCGGTAAGTTCGACGCCTGCACGCCGCCGGTCATTTGAATGCTGAGCGCGGGCAGCTTGTCCGGTGCTTCGCCTTGCGGCGCGACCGTTTGCGCCTGGGGCTGATAGGCTTCCAGATCCGCTTTGAACTGTTCCCAGCCTGCGAACAGTGCCGCGATGCGCTCCGGCGTGGTGGTGTACCAGAAGTAGTTGCAATCCTCCTCGGTTCCGTCGCTAGCCATAAATAGGCACTTCTCGGCACCGCTGACGGCTAGCTGCTGGTCCATCTGCACCTTGTAATGCTCGGCCAGCGTTTCAGGCGTGGCGGTGCGCAACTCGTCGTTGATGAGCTTGTGCTCCCAGATCACGGTTTCCATCATGGTGCAGCCGTCGAAGCTGGCCAGCATCCATGGGTGCTCGTCGTGGGTGGCGGTGCAGGGGTAGAGCTCCTCACCGATGATGCGCTCGGCAATCGGGCGTGCGCTGGCTTCGGCGGCATGGCCCTTGTCGAAGATGCGCTGCTGCGCTGGCGTTATCTCCGGCACTTCGCCTGTGTATTTCTGCTTGAGCAGGTCAGATCGTGACTGGTACTTGCTGACCCCCGCCATTGCCGGTGCTTCGCTAGCCGTAAAACAAGAGGCGCGTAGCGCGCCCCATTCGGTTGAGCCTTGAACTACGTCATGGATGTTCATGCCTGCACCTCGTTAATAGCTTGCTTCTGTTCGTCGGTGAGAATCGCCTTGCTGCTGACCATGGCGATAATCTGATCGGGCGTGCGCTTACCTGACTCAATGGCGGACTGCCAAGTGGGAAAGTTCTTCTTAAAGTCGACGTCGCTGTAATACTCCAACGCCTCACGCTGCGGCGTAACGTCCCGCTCAACGTTGGCGCTGCGGTAGCGGTCGGCCTCGTCCTCGTCGATAATCCCAGAGAGGCCGAAAGCGTAGCGGGCGCACTGAATTGTGGCCTTGTGGCGCAGCATGCGGACTGGCCATTTCTTCCATGGCTCAGAGTTACCCTGGCATTCGCTCAGATACTCAGTGACCTCGGTGGCGCGCCCCCGATCTTTGCGGTAAATGCGGCAAGTGATCGCCATTAGTCCGCCGTTATCGTTCAGCTTGTCATCAAACTCCATGCCATCGAACTGCGGGTGGGTATTAATGACTTTTAGCCAGCCATCTATGCTGACAATGGGCTGAATGGCACCGCGATTGTTGAACGCGTAAATCTCTTTTGTTAGCGGGTTAAGACGGTACTCGTTGGCAATGGACATAAAGACCATCAGCTCTTCATGGCTGACCTGTTGGTTGCCGCCTTTCGCCTTCATCAGCGTGTTGGTCATGATCTGCTGGACAGTGTCAGGGTCGACGCTAATACGGCTGGCCATTGCCTGAAATGGGTTCGTGGCCTGCACCTGTTGGCTTGGGTGCTGATGTACTTGGGCTGATTGACTCATGCTGCATCTCCTGATTGATGTTTGCGTCGCTTGCCGGTAATTATCATGCTGACTTGTGACTGGGTTATGCCGAACCTCTTGGCTAGCTGGTATTGATTGCGGTCTTTTGAGCGAGGCTTGTAGAGACGCCTTATCTCTTCCGCTTGTTCATCTGTCAGCTTTGAATTACCAATCATCTCTCCTTTAAGCCCGCGACCTCTTGAGTGCATATCGGCTATATTGTCAGCCTGCGTTCCTAACTCCAGGTGCTCTGGATTGACGCACTTTGGGTTGTCGCATTTGTGACGAACTACCTGCGCATCTATATCTGAAATGTCTAGGCCGTTGGCCTGGCAGTAAGCGAGACGATGAGCCAAAACCTGCTTACCTCGGTGTTGCAGGTAGCCGTATCCAGCGCCTCTACACTTAAACTGATGTTCTGAGCATTCGCTTTTAAGCAACATGGTGTTACCCTCCTCATTGATTCGTTTTGCGATGGATCGATGAACGGCCCGCTACCTGTTCGCGCAGGAGCGGGTTTTCTTATTTCTGCGGCAGTGGCGGCAGGGGCATCCAGTGAGTTGGCGTCACATCACAGCGGTCGCCGTCCAGATAGCGCCAGGGCCGGTGAGGGTTTCCGCAGCGCTGAACGAAGAACGGACCCAGCTCCTTTCGCTTACCTTTGCGATACGCCAGCACCTCTTGCCCATTCTCCGGAAGCCTCTCCTCAACGCTTATCCACCCAGCCAGCAGCGCCTCTAGCTCGTCTTGCTCAGCAGCATTAAACCGGCTGCCACCTTTGGCCACCGGGTAGACCATGCCGACGCCTTCAACGAAGCGTGGCGGGCCGGTTACTTTCCACTGGTTCATATCCACTCTCCCGCTTGAACCTGCTTATCCCACGCCGCAATCGCGCTATCTCGGTGGTGGCTGGCGTTGCGCTCGGCGAAAATGTCGAGCATGTACTGCTCGTTTTCTTCCTGGCGCGCCCAGCGCATGAGCGAGTCGGTCGCCCAGTAGTCGCCGCTCTCGAATAGCTCGGTCGGCGTGGTGTCGGCTTCGGGCGAGAACTGCGGATACCGGATGGCGGCTTGATCGGGTACTCGTAATGCAATGTTCATGGTGATCTCCTTAGTCAGAGGGCCGCAGACCTGGGCAAATCTCGGCAGCAATGCCGCGATAATCGGGGTGACCAACACGGTCAAATGGCTCAACGCCTCGCGCTTCCTCGGCCTGCCAAACTGCTACTTCCGTGCAGTAGGTGCTGTGCAGGCTCTCTTCGTCAGCAGCATCCAGATTAGCGGCTAGCACCATGCTGCCGATAATCACCACTAATGCCGCTAGGCTAAGTGTTCTCGCATTCATTGCGCTTCACCTTGTAGATCAAGTGGAAGGGATAACCGCGACGCTTAGCGGCTCGCTTAGCATTTTTGCGGCTACAAAAAAGGCCGGCATCGCTGCGAGGAACGATCCGACCTTCGTGGTATTCACGGAGGATGAAGCGAGCGGTCATGTGACCAGCTCCTTGGGCACCTCTACGGTGTCGCCTAGCTTGCTGGCAACGATTGCGCGCATGGCGGCAATTAATGGCGTTAGTGCCTCGCCTACATGGTTGCCTGAGTGAGCCCACCAGCCACCCGAATCTGACTGATTTAAGGCTGTGACGTGCTCCTCAACTAGTGGCCCGCCTTGCTCCCAATTCCGAGAGAACTAGCAAGGATGAAAAACACCCTCGCGCAGCATTATGGGGATTGCCAGCGCATCAACCTGAACTCGATTTTCACCAGCAGCCTTAGCCACCGCCCAATCCAGCGCAGCGCCTTCAAGCTCGCTGACCTCAACCTTCAGTAGCTCACTCATACCCACTCCCTCAGCTCTCGCTGTAGCGCCAAATCAGCGCGCTTCTGGTCGTTCACTAACCGCAATGCAAAGCGCTCGGCATCCTCGCGGTATTTGCGAGCAACGCCTGGCTTAGCGTGTGATAGCTCGATGCGCTTCGTGTGCCTGGGCTTAGCCATCGGTGTGCTTCATCTTTGCTGCCTGCTCTTCCTCGACGCGAATCATGCAGCCAGCTAGCCGACCAGCTCTATCGGGCTCATTGGCGCCAAGCAGGATTAACGTGTTGCCGTCATTATCGGTCGTCATGATTGATTCAGCGCCTTGCACATTCGCCGCTGATTTCAGCGCTGATATAGCTGCATCTAATACTGGATTAGCCATAAATCACCTCTCTAATTAGGCGCGCTGCCTGCTGTATCTGCGCCCCTCGCAGTGCCAGTGCAGTGAGTCGGCAAAGGGGAAGCAGCGCGGGCATGGCGACTCAGCAAGAGGCCATGCCAACTGGTAGGGATTTCTTGTGAGTTGCCGGAATGGGGTGATGCAGTGGCCGGGCGCTACTCCGGCTGACACCGCAGGGGTGGGCCCCCGCTTTGGCCCCACCAGCTACTTGCGTACGATTTTTCACTGGTGAGTGGTGCTTATCTCCAAACGCGTCTGCTTTCCACGTCGCACTGCATCAGGAAGGGCTCTGCTTCACGGAACATGGACCGAAGTTGTCGAACCTTCGCTTGGCTCCACCGCACCCATGCCTGCCGACCGCTATCGGCAACAGAGCCCTTCCTGATGGCCAGCAGAGCCGCTGCTGGCGCCGGTGTTACATAAACGCCGGGTCGTCATATTCGAGCCAGCACTTCCAACATAATGGCTCTGCGTTTGATGAAGCTGGTTTTCGCCGGGCTTTCTCGACAAACCTCCCACAATCCCGACATCGACTTTTTTCCTTTTCACGCCCACACATAGAATCTCTCCTTCCCCTCAGTGGGGCGGCTGTACCCGTGCGATGATCTCGCGACCGGGTCGCCTCGCCTGGTGGTCCATGTCGTGTGACCTGGATCTGATGAGACGATGTAATCGCCGCCGCCATAAACCCGATCCCAATATTGCTGCCTGGTGCATTCGGTCCACATACCCACCTCCTGTTGATTAGCGGCTAAGGCACGTCAATCCATGCCGGAACCTGATCTGTTCGATACTCCCCATAGTTCGGAATGTAACCCTGTTTAGCGTCCGGGCCGTCGCAATAGAGTTCGCAAAGCGGCGTGAAATGGCCAGCTTGGCGGTGCTGCTCGCTTTCAAACACACCCAACGTGTATCGAAATTCTTCAACCGTGAATTCCAGCCAGTCACCGGTTGGCTTGCCCATCACATGCCACTGGAGCTTTATTTTGTCTCCGGCTTTCATAACGCTCTCCTGTGTAATTCGTGATCAAACATCGAGATAGGCCTTCGCTACGCCTTTAACGGCCTCGCATTGAGGCGAATGACCTATTTCGATGCCCGCTCAGTGAACGGGCTGTTTTGCTGTATTCGTGAAGGAAGTCAGGATTCGAACCTGATAGGCGGTTAGGCCAGATATCCCTGGGTAGGTAATCGCACTTCACCACAGTGTCAGCTTCCTTCCGAATGCCCACTCTACGAATGGGCTTTTCGACCATATTGCGAACCTCAGCAAAATGGTTTCGATCATCTTCCCGGCGTCGGGAAAATGGTCTGATACTTCGACAGCCTCAGACTGGCGTACTCCTGACGCGCTCTCGCAGATGCAATCCACTACGGCGGGGCAGGCTATAACTTGTTAAAGAGCGGCGGCCTGTGAGGGCCTGAGCACGTTGTGGTGTGTTCGTGCCTCTAAATATAGGCATACCTTTCAAATAGGTCAACAGGAATACCTATATTTTTTTATAGGGACGAAAAAAAGCCCACCTCGGAGGGTGGGCTGATTGCTTCTAGGTGTTTTCTACCACATTGAAATTGCTAGGTATGTGCCGATAATTATCGCGATAGGAGAAAAGAAAAGCATGGTCTCGCCTAGCTTTGAGGCAAAGAATGTCATTACAGGCATAGCCGCTATGGTTATAACGATGGCGTAAGCCAGGGTTTCCCATTCAGAGTTAAGCGCAAGTCTTCCCAGAAAAGCCAGTGCAAACAAAAAACCTGCAATCGAAGCGACAGGAAGTGCCAGCTTAAGCCATTCCCATGACCCCCTAAAGTTTCGAGCATGGACATTCACCAGCCACATACAGCATCTAAAAATGGCCCACTCAATCAGCATATGCGCCTCCCCATTCAATCAAAAACTTCCCACCAAAACACGCGGCCTATAATTTTCGGTGAGTCCGGCCCCATCAGGCTATAAGTCTCTTCGGGATACTCGTCTGCATTGTCGCTAACCAGGCGCACACGACCCAGGGGCATCTTGTAGAGGCGCTTAATGCGCAGCATGCCCCCGTGGTCGAGCGCGTAAATCTTGCCATCGATGATGTGGCGAGTGCCCTTGTCGATAGCAATAGGGGAGCCATCGGCAATCGTGGGCATCATGGAAGTGCCGCTGGCAGTTGCGCAGGCGGCATTGCTGGGCGAAACGTTGCGCGCAGCCAGCTTGCTTAACGGGAAGCGCATGGTGTGACCACCGTTTTCAACTACCTGCGTGCGGCCATCACCAGCAGCAAACTCTACTTCTCTAAAGCACGGCAGCTCTACCTCATCAGGCCTTAGTGGCGCGGCGCCTTCTACAATTTCGGTCGGGTGCAGTATTAACTCATCCGTACCCGCCGAATATCCAGCGCGAGGATCGCGGGCACCTTCCATCATGCCTTCGCCAGTCGCCAGCCAGCGGGCATCCACCCCGCAGACAGAAGCTATCTGAACGAGGTATGCGCTTGAGCGTGATTCTCCGCGCTCAAGTTCAGAGAGAGAGGGCTGGGTAATGCCAATCGCCTTGGCCAACTCTCGCTGATTCAGCCCTGCGTGTTTGCGGGCGCGCTTCACCCGGTCGCCGATATTCATATTTAAGCAAGGTATAGGCTGGCCTATATGCTTGCAAAAAGGAGTTCCTATATCTAATATATCGGTAATCCTTTCAGTATTAGGCATACCTATGGAAACCCCCGTTCAGAAATTGATAAAGCACTTTGGTAACCAGCAGAAAACTGCAGAAGCCCTGGGTGTAAAGCAGGGAACGGTTTCCGGCTGGGCCACAGGTCGCCACGGCGTTTCTGAGGTTCATGCCTTGATAGCCGAAAAGCTGACTGGCGGAAAAGTTAAGGCTGTGGAGCTTTGCCCGCGCCTTATTGCTGTAGCCGCTTAACACCAACCGCCTGCCTGTGAAGGCCGCGATATTCCCACGGTACAGAGGTAATTCCATGACTCGATACCTGAATGATGATCGTCGCCGTAAGCAAGAAGGCGAACACTTAACCAACGTCGTGAAAGTGCGCTTCACCGATGCTGAGCTAGAGGACATTGAGCGCGCTGCGGCAATGACCACTAACGGGCGCATCGCGCCTTTATTGCATGACTTGGCGCTGGAAGCCCTGGAGGCGAGACGCCTAAAGCAAGCTCAGTTGCTAGACGACTTGGCCAACGGGCGTCCATTGGATGAGCGCGCTCGACAAACCCTAGCCGAGCTAATGGCACAAACCGCTGAACGCCACTTACTGGCAAGCGTGGCACAGCGCGCAATGGCCTGACAGGGCCGAGGAGTAAGCAGTGATTGATCGTCAGGTAATCGCGCTCGCAGTAGCGAATATGTCGGCAGAAGGGTTGCAGGCAGCACGGCAAGAGGCTGCGCATCGACGTATGAGCGTCGAGGACGTGGTGCTGGAGGCGAACCTTAGCGCCGTAAAAGAGCAGCTGTACGCGCTACGGCAATCCGCTTCTGTCGCGCCGTCGTTAACCGTGATTGAGGGAGGTCGGGCGTAAGCCCGGCTTTTCGATAGTAGGCCCTGGTAGGGCAGTCCTGAAACGACAAAGCCCGGCATTTCGCTGGGGAGCGTGCCGGGCTTTGAAGAACACCAAGTGAGGCAATTATGAGCGATACCGCAGAAATTTACCAGTTTCCAGAGCGTCGTGATGACGCCCAGGCACCGGCAGCGCCGAGCAAGGGGCCACAAGTGGAGGATGGGTACACTCGCATTGCTAATGAGTTGTTAGAGGCGCTTATCACAGCCCCGTTAACCGACCGTGAGCGTCGAGTCGCGCTGGCCGTTATTCGCTTGACCTATGGCTGGAACAAAAAGGCTGATCGCATTGCAGATAGTCAAATAGCAGATGTTGCACACTTGCCGCGGCAGAAGGTCAATAAGGTTAAGCAGCAACTTGTGGCTAAGAAAGTGCTCAAGATTGAAGGCGCTGGACACGGCTTGCTGTCGATCAATAAGCACTACGACGAGTGGCAATTAACTGCCCAGCACACTCCAAAACCAAAGGGTGACAAAAGGGGTGACAATGTAACCCACGGGGGTGACAAAGTTTGTACCCCACGGGGGTGCACACCAAAGACACAAGACAGTAATACCTCTACTAACGTAGAGGAGCGTATCGGCAAGCCGACACGCGATGAATCCGAAGTGCAATCAAAAACCTCAGAACCGCAACTGCCCAACTGCCCGCATAACGAAATTATCGACCTCTGGGCAGAGATCATGCCTGACAAACCTCAGCCTGCTAAAAACCTTTGGCAAGGCACTGAGCGCGCTCGCCACCTAGCCGCCCGCTGGAAAGCCGGGTTCACCATCAAACACGAGCGCACTGGCGAACCACTGTACACCGACCTGCAGAGCGGCATCGAGTGGTGGGGCCGGTTCTTCAAGTTCCTGCGTAAGTCTCAATTCCTGATGGGCGACAACCGCTGGTTCAAGCTGGCGTGGGTTATCAAGCGTGAGAACTTCGTGAAGATCATGGAAATGGATTACCACGGGGAGGGCAACCAATGAACCTGCACAGCCTGGAAGCCGAACAGAGCGTTATCGGCGCTTGCCTGCTGGATAACCGCCTGATCGACAAAGTGGCCGATATCCTCACCCGCCGCGACTTTGCTGCCGTGGAAAACCAGATCGTTTGGACCGCCATGATGAACCTGCGCAACGCGGGCAAAGCCTGCGACGTGGTGACCGTCTCTGAGCGCCTGGAAGAAGATCAAACCTATGACGACATCGGCGGCTTGACCTACCTGGCCGAGGTTGCGCGCAACACGCCCAGCGCCGCCAACGCGCTGACTTACGCCAGCATCGTGGCTGACCTGAGTGGCCGCCGCCAGCTGGTGGGTGAGCTTGGCAATATCGAGGCCATGGCGGGCGACAAATCCCGTGAGCTGATGACCATCGTGGATGATGCCCAAGGCCGATTGGCGCGCCTGATTCGCGCCGATGCTGACCAAGCTGGCCCTATGTCTGTCGACCTTGCCGACATGCTGGATGAGATCGACCGCAAGTGGAACGGCGAACAGAGTGCCATGGGCCTGAGCTTCGGCATCAAAGACCTGGACGACCGCACGATGGGCATGCACCCAGGCCAGCTCATCTTGGTGGCTGG
>Ga0208472_100005_pt1 | contig 26711 bp, 18 predicted proteins | sample DeeseametaMP0326_FD_184215 | JGI IMG/M metagenome (GOLD analysis project Ga0208472, IMG submission 184215) | Marine microbial communities from the Deep Atlantic Ocean - MP0326 (SPAdes) | ecosystem: Environmental > Aquatic > Marine > Oceanic | place: East of Recife, Brazil, South Atlantic Ocean... | reverse complement strand
AATGTTTACTTTAAGTATGATCATTGGTACTTATACGAGATGATAAAGAAAGTAAAAATATAGAATCCGTAAAATCATGTATTCTATTCGAATAAGTTCAAGTATGTGAGTCAGTAATTAATAAGGTAAGGTATAGTAAACAAGGACTTGATAAATCTGATTTACAATAATATAGTATTACCTAATGTATGGTAGACTAAAACTATAAGTAAGTATTCACCCGAATTCAGTAAAGAAATATTTACTTAATTACTAATAGATAAGTGTCCGAGTATCTCAGTACTACATAAGTTATACGATGAGAATAATCAACAATTGTACTTATTCAAGAGAATGATTATGTCATATACGAATAATAACGAATAATACTTTAAGAGTCTGATATAGAAATCATAAAGTATTAGTATAACATAAGAACCTATGCATGACGAATATATTCCTATTTATGTATTCGAGTAACTATTGATAAAATGATTACTACTATACTAACCTTAAATTTGACAATAGGTATATTATGCATACATTCGAATACTATTAATATCATATACTATACGAATGTAATAACTATTAACTTAATATTCTAATGATACTACTAAAATATGTATCGATGGACACAAGAACATTTACAAAATCGAAGGTCTCGAAAGATTTACATAATTAAGAACACTCAAGATAATAAATTGTTCTATTACCAAGATCGAAGGACTCGATAATTTAAGTTCTCTGAGAAAATTAGACCTTAGAAATAATAGAATATCAAAGATAGAAGGACTCGAAAATCTCGAATTAAAAACTTTGAATTTAAGAAACAATTGTATCATTAATTGGGAAATCAATACTGGATAACTCGAGTGTGATAATCTGTTTATCGATTGTCCGAATCACATGAATATGGAATTATTTAAATTCTTGGCTTTTCATATCTACTTCTAGGATGACAAAGGATTTAAATAAGAATTAAAGAAATATGAAAGAGATACTGAAACAATAAGTATACACAAGAATATGTATTAATAACATCTCAAAGGATTTAATAAATTCAAGAATCTCAAAGAATTGTCTATTTTCAATAATTAGATAGAAACTATTAATGGATTAAAAGATAATATAGCACTTCAAAAATTAACAATTAGTGATTCGGGTATGTACTATGGATGGGAAGAATTGAAATATCTAGTTAATCTCGAAGAATTAGATATTATGAATTGTAATAAGATTCCTTCAAAATAAGACTTAGAAAACTTATAAAAACTTAAAGTATTAAGTCTGTCTAATATAGATTTGAAATCTATCAATGATCTAGGATTATGTAATTTACCTAATCTCGAAAAAGTCATATTGACTAATGTCAGATGTGATAGTCTAGATTAGAATGTTAAAGAAATGAAGTACATATTAAAGAATGGAAACTAAGTAACTATATTTATTTATTGATTTTAATATATTCGATCTATCGTGTAAATAAAAAGTACTACCATGAATAATTAAATGTTTTATTAGTCGAAAACTCGACTCTGTCAATCGATTTATATAGTCTAAACAAATAATCAATAAATAAAATTTACTCATTGATCATACCATTCGAAGAATGTATCTCTATTCTTAGAATTATAACATTCTCCATCTACTTACAATAGTAGTTCTCCATCCGCAAATGTAACTGATATGATATTACTTTTATTATGATCAAGTAATATCCTAATCATACTTTACTAACAATCTCTAACATTATCTACTATTGTATTACACATATCTCCAACACAACATTGTGTGTTTAATATATTTAGTATATTTCTACATAAGTGTATATTTCTACAATACTTACCAACATATACCATGTACTTACCATTATATGTCTTGTAAAAGAATAAATCATTATATTTAGTTTATTATTTTAATTGATCAGATGTTATTTCAATCATATTAGTATGTTCGACAATTAATTTATCGAACTATTGCAAAGATGGTTTTTATTCTTGGTTTAGTGATTAGTAGAATTCTTCTAATAAAATACTATCACTTTCTTATTTCATGAACTACTATTAAACTTACATTTATTTACTTATATTCAAGAATTCACTTGCTTACATTATTGGTTTATTAGAATGTTTATAATCAGTCAAATATTCTATTAATACATGATCATCTTGGAATGTCGCATGAATTAATTAATAGTTATTCAATATGTGATCTATTAATTAATCTCTATTGCATCCAATATCGGTGATCTTAATACAGTACCATATAGTTGATTTATTAACACTTTTCATTATTACGGTCCTTTGTAATGACTTAAACAATTCTAAATCATATGAATGCTTTCCGGTATACATCATGTATTTCTTACCTACTCTACAGATGAATAATTTCTTAGTATTGCATTATTTTAAATCTATCATGTTAGTATAGTTCTGAATCATGTAATCTAAAATTTTCATATTATGATTGGGTATGTCTTTTGGATCTACTTCATTATCCGGTTCATTTAACATATTATTAAATATTATGAATCTGGTATCATTAGAATCTTTTAGGAATGGAATATCATATTTATCTACTATTTTAAGTGAGTTATGTTAATATTTCATACTTTGAATAAATAAAACATTATAACTTCATGCATTTCATAGTTTGGAATACACAATTTTACGGTAATACAAATAATGTCTTGCAGATGTAAATAAGTACTACGGTGTTCACTTAGAAGGTTTATTAGTTGAAAACTCGACTCTATCAATATTCATTATTATAGATTATAAAGTTATAAATAAATTATTTTCTCATATTAATAATTCTAATGTTTCATGTAATTTTTCTAATCTCATATCATTAATTTTAGAGTTTAATATTTTAGATTAATATTTTAAATTAGTATATTTTTTATAATTATTTAATACAATAGTATTTACATTTCCAATTGATATTGTAGAATTAATCTATATTATATTATTACTATAGTCTACATTAATAACTTTAAATTGCTATTTACTAATATGTAGATATTTTAATGTTTTAATATCTATATTTACATCTTATTAAAATTCCTACATCCGAAATACTGAATTATTCGTACTTATCGATTTAATGTATCTAGTATCTATATATGCATAATTTAGAGAACTTAGATTGTCTATATTTTCTAATTTATCAATAGGATTCTAATCCATCATTAATACTAATAATTTAGATTAGTGATCGAGACCTTCTATCTTAGTAATCATATTGTCTCTAATGTATAACATTTGAAGATTTATTAACTTACATAAGCCTTCAATCTTAATAATCATATTATTTTACAATACTAAATCTTCTAATTAACTCAAATTATCTAATTCTTTAATCTCCGCAATTAAATTATTATCCAAGATTAATGTCTTTAAATTAGTGAGTTTATCTAGTCCTTCGATATTATGAATTATATTATCAGACAATGATAATTCTTTTAAATTTACTAATTTATCAAGTCCTTCGATAATAGATATTTCATTGTTATTTAATGACAATTCTTGTAATCTAATTAAAGTATCGAGACCTTCGATCTTAGTTATTTTATTGTTATTTATCCATAATTCTTCTAGATTTACTAATTTATCGAGTCCTTCGATAATAGATATTTCATTGTTATCGAGATGTAATATTCTAAGATTTACTAGTTTATCGAGACCTTCTATCTTAGTTATTTTATTGTTATCTAAATGAAGTACTTTTATGTTTTAGTATTCTTCCTAAATATTAATTTTGTCAATATTTAAATTATTTAATTTTAATTAAGTCATTTATTATTTTATTATTTTAATTTAATATTTTATTATTATTTTATGATGTATATATTCTAAAAATTCATTTTTATCATAATCAAAATTGACTTACTAAATCTGATTTATACTATGTAACAGAATTAATAAACTTAATAATTTCCAATGGAATCAATACTATACTGTATCATGTGTTCAAACAAATACTCGAATGATAATCTATGTATGAAAATATCTTGCATTCATAGATTATGTTAATAGTGTATTAGTAATATACCAGATTCGAAATGTCCTTTTTGTAAGAAGTCATATGATACTATTCAAGTAGATTAAGATATTACTAAGATGATGTAACCGGAGTCTTTCAAGTTCGTAAATGATCATATTACAAGCAAGTTCTTATGTGGATGTGAAGACAAAGTGCCTATCAAGTACTATTGTAAGAAGTGTAATGACTTAATATGCTTCTAGTGTTACCCAATGCATCACGATCATAAGTCAGAGATAGACATGTTCGATTAGTAGATTAGTATACTTTAGTAGAACATTGCTAAGTAGGAGTATGCTTGAGTAAATGTAGAATATCAATAATAAGGATAATATTATGTTTCGAAGATGAAGAAATATCCATACAAGAATGTGAATAATGATAAGAACATATTTAGTATTGCAGTACCAATGTATCGAATGTATTAACCCAAGATTAAGAAGTACAGTTGGTTCATCGAGTAAATAAATACATTATTACAAAGATAGAAATAGTGATTCTGGAATAATGATATGTTCATAAGATGATATTACTTCTAATGCATATAGACCAGATCTATAAAAAACTGACTTATTATTGATATTTATATCTGAATTTAAAGCAGTATTCAAAATACCAAGCAAACATAATTTATCAGATTTTAATGGTACTGATACTAACAAAAGTTATTAATATGTAGTAGGATTTAAAAATAAACATTGTGATATGTATACCTCATGTGTTTTTGGATCTGGATAATTAAGATTAAGTAATAATATTAAGCCATTATATCTAGATCCATCAAATGAAATCAAAGATTGGAAGAATTATGAATTTAATAAGAAAAAGAATGTTAGAACGGGATAACTAATTAAGATGAAATATGTATTCACTCAATGATTTATTTATTTTATTAGTTGAAAACTCGACTCTATCAATCGATTTATAGACTAAAATCATATATTAATGAATAAATTAGAATATCAATATGTTTGATGAATGTGTATTGGAATATTTGGATTTACACTCTAATAATATCTCAAAGATTGAAGGATTAAATGCATGTGTAGGTTTAGAATATTTGAACATATCCAGAAATTAAGTATAGAAAATATAAGGATTGAATAAATTATAAAGTTTGAAATATTTAGGATTACAATATAACGATATTACTGTAATTGAAGGATTAGACAATCTAATTAGTATATAACGTATTGATTTAGATTATAACTATATTCGGAAAGTAAATATTATGAATCCGAATATATATTTTTTCGAAAAATGAATACTTTGTTTATTAAGAGAGGCAATGTAACATTAAGTTATAAAAATGGATTATACATTTAATGGTATTACACGTATTTCGGATTTAGAAGATATTAATACGGATGATGAAGTATTAATATTAGATCATAATAGAATTTAATATATCGATGGATTAGATAATTTCATAAAAATGGAAAGGTTGTATCTAGAATACAATAAGATATAATATATTGAAGGTTTAGATACTCTGATCAATCTTCGGTATTTGGATTTATCACATAATAAGATAGAATGTATTGAAGGACTCTATTCTCTCGTGAATCTTCAATATTTGGATTTATCATATAATCGAATAAGTAATATTGAAAGTATTAGAGTACTAATAAATCTTGAATATCTTGATATTTCGAATAATACAATAAGTTATCGGTATGATATTCGGACATTGAAGAACCTAAAATATCTTAATTCATCACACAATAATATTAGTAAATTTCCAATATTGGATACTATCACTAATATTAGAATAAATGTATAAAATACTAATGTCACTAGGATCGAAGATATAAATGATTAAGTATAAGATATATACATTGATAATGTAGAATATTTGAGTAGTTCTAATAGTACTATATTGCTTGAATATTTTGGATTATATAGTAGATGTAATAGAGTGTTCGATGTAGATTATAAGACATTGTATGCTTTAATGAATAATAAAATACATTAGGATGATAGAAAATGGATTCGTATAAGTATATTAGATCATTCGAAATGGCTCGAATAAGGAATTGTTACCGTGTAAATAAAACATGATTAAATGTAGATTGTATAAGATTTGTTGACTAAATATAGACAATATCATAATATCATTTACTAATCTAAGATTCTAAAGAATAATTTTTAGATATTCAGGAACGAGAAAATATAAGATATTATTTATTTGTTTATATGAAATTTTATGCTATTAACATGAATACCGAAATAGAACAATAATTAGCAAACTATATGTCTAATAATTCTATATTAGATTAATATGATTCATAAATAGAAGATTTAATGATAGAAAGATTACCTAGTACCAAAGGTATTGATAAATTTCAAAACTTAAAATCTCTACAAATAAGATTCTCGAACATAACAAAGTTAGAAGATATACATAAAATATAAAGTCTCGAAGATCTTACTTTGCATGATACAAAAATAAGTAATCTATAAGATATTTCTAAAATAAAAAATCTCAAATACTTAACACTTATAAGCAATTAAATAATTGATATTTCAGGAATAGAATAATTAGAGAATTTAGAACATCTTTGTATATCGAGAGCATATGATCTAAAAGATGTAAGTAGCATATGGAAACTAAAAAATATAAGACATGTGACTCTCGAGTATCTCGATTGTAAAAAGATTGATATAAGATAATAATTACCTAATCTCGATACTCTAATTATTAAGAATGTGGATCTAAAAATCATAAATGGTTTAGAATAATTAGATAACTTGAATGATCTACGTTTAGTAAAGTGCGATATTAACTAATTGCCAAATATAGATAACTTATAATAGTTAAAATACTTGGATTTATCAAAAAATAAGATTGTCGTAATAGATAAAATACATAACTTAACATCATTAATACATCTTTCTTTATCGAATAATAATATATAGAATATAGTACCACTACAAAGATTAACTTCTTTATAGCGTCTAGATTTATCGAATAATAAAATAACGGATGTCGATGTCCTATAGGATTTTATCCATTTGAAAAATCTTAAACTATCATTTAATGAAATATAAGATATAGGATTTGTATAGAATCTAAAAGAAATAAAATCATTGTATTTATCATTCAATAAGATTAAAGATGTATCTCCATTATGCGATAAAAAGAATAATTCGATATCATAGAAATTAGAAATATTAGCATTGAATAGAAATAAAATAACATAGATAGGTCCTATATGGAATGAATCATTGAAAAAATTAGATATAGAAGATAATATATTAAAGACATTCATAGGATTCAATAATGTCTAAGTCAGTATAGGACGTCAATAAAATTTACAAGAACTTAGTACTACCAATGAAGATGTATTAAAGTAAATATTCAATGTACGTAGAGTTACTGAAGATCAATGCGTATTGATAGACGTATACACATTAGAAGTAATGCACAAGAATGGAATGATATATTAAATAGTAAATGATACATAATGGAATGATCATTATAAACTAAAAGTAAGTATGAATAAAATAAATCCAAATCCGAATCACTATGATAGATACTTAATTCATTATTAGAAAAACAAATAAAAGGCATTGATGTTCAAAGCATTGAAAAATAATTATAATGATAAATATAGAATAGGAATGATACGTGATATTATGGGATAACATAATGATGAAGAAATATATAATGACGAATAAGCACAACAATAATTTTATTCGAATATAGTATGAATTATGTTACTTTGTTGAATATTCAAGTAAGTAAAATAATTTCAAGATAAGAACTTTTTACTAATTAAAATAAATAATGTTTATCCTCTTGTCGATTTAATAATATAAAGTATTTTTAATCAATCGAAAATGTAATTATATTACTAGAATTTTAATTATTATATTTTTAAGGACGAATTGTTTTTTATTTTTATCCATGATCATTATTAATGTTGAAAATTTACCAGATTCTACTATTTTATTTACTTAAATTTCTTATGGTCTCAGGAATCGGATGACTAGGAATCATTTAAGAATGGAAATATATTACACGGATTATTTGTTACATTTAATGAAACATGGGATATATTAATGTAGTTAATCTTATGGGAGATTCATATAATTATTAATAGATAAATGTCCTAATGAAGTATAATTGTCATAGTTGTATGATAGTATTGATGAGTAATTATACGATCTAATGTATCTATTTTATTAATATTAAAAAATGATATGATATCTAGTAATTACTAAATATTAAATTGTATTAATATAAAAATGTTAGATCATCAAGAAAGATTAAATTTACAATAAGAAATAATAGATTATGGATATGACTTTTTTATTAATATAATATGTTTGACAATCTTCCCATTCGTATGGAGAATTAGATGTACTTACAATATTCTCAAATATATACAAGATAAAAATATATTAATACCATGGATATGTAGTTAATTAGGACATTTATTCATATTATTTATTGTATTCCCGTATCAATATGAGTTCGTACTACTATCTTTTCTGGTATTACATTGTATTCTTAGTATATTTGAATTGATAATAATTATTATTCAAATGAGAAAATAATATATTTAATTAAGATGAGATATATTATTGATCTCATATAGAAAGTATAAAGTATTAACCAATAGATGATGATTATATACTACTCATGTATTCAAATAATGACATATTTTTTTATAAATAAATCCCATTTCAAGGTAAGAACTTCTTATAAAATCGCTATAAGACTCATTGCTTATGACAATAGTACTTACTTCTATTTATTTGATTCCTATCTTTGAATTTGTTTAAACATTTAATATGTACGAAATGTCATTAGGTTTCACTATATGAATAATTTAATCTTTTTTCATATGAGTATACCTACCATTCTATATTGTTTTAATATTAGGACCATATCTTTAATATTGATACGATGCTAGTATCTCCTGTAATAACAAGATATAGATCAGTCTTTTTGAATTAGTTAGGCTCTAACATATTAAGTATTAGATTACCTGTTATATAAGATCCGTAATTACAAGTAAAGTATAGAATATTCAATTTAACAAGAGGTCATGATAGATTACGTATTCGCATGATTTATTCGAATAAACAAAATCATAATATTATTATGTTAATATCATCATCTAAGAATAATATTTTAATATTTTTAGTAGTGTCTATTTTATTTAGTCTCTCTAAAAATTAATCTAGTTTACCATCATTTATTCTCCTGATCCACTACTTATATTAATCTGATCTTAGGAAGTTATAATTGTATTAATTATCTGTATTATCTACTAATTCTCTCAATCTATTATTGATCTTCTCATACATTATTAGATCATCATATTACAATACTTTAATATTCTTTACAAATTATGGTACTTCGTATATACCAGTATTATGGATAAATAATATATTTAGTTTTACAAGAGTATGAAGTCCTTCGATACTTGTTATATTATTGTTCTTTTCATCATTTAATATACCGAGATACTTTAATTTAGTAAATTTTTCAAGTCCTTCAATATTTTGTACATTATTCAATTCTATTTTTACGGTAGTATCTGGATTATATTTTTCAAGTAAATTTATCATATTAGGAATATAGAATACTATAAATATTTACATATCCTATATTTTATGAATACATTTTTAAACAAATCATGCTTCGAATATATCTTTATCATACTATTATTTTAGTTTCACGATCTAATAATTTATAATATCATTTATTTAAGTAGAATTCATTTTGTCCTACTACGATAAAATATTAATTTTATTATTTATGGATTCGTACTTATCTATTTGTTTTTATATCATAGATTATTATCTTTTAACCATATTATCAATATCATCTTAAGTAATTTACTTTATTTTATCCGTATGATTCAAATCATTACATTTTGTACAATAGTACTTTATAGGTAATCTAATTTCACATTCGCATTTGTATTTACTAGATTCAATAGTCTAAATGTATTATTCCATTAATATTTTGTAATAATACATTTAAGTATTTGATGATATTTTTGTCCGGATTATTCATTTTTCGAATAATAAATTGATTAGCATTAACAATTCTATTTTGTAAGTAATATTATCATGTTAGATAGTATGAATAAAATAATATAAGTACGAGTATGACAGGTATAAAACGAACACAGAACACTTATATCTAAGCATCAATTTATACCAAATGTAAATATTCAGACCGACTAATAATTTTGTACCAATTTAAAATAATTAGACTATGGAGTAAATAATAAATAAAAATAAAAATTCTCAGAATGTATATATTAACAATAATAATATTTTAAATAGTACTAGGGGAATAAATTAGTTAGAATCCGTAAAAGAATTAAATATATTCTAGACTCCAATAAATGACTTAAAAGATTTAGATAGACTTCATAATATCGAAAATTTACACATATAAAATACCAATATTAGAGATATACGTAATATATTCAAATTAAAAAATCTTAAAAAATTAGTATTAATAAATAATCAAATTGATAATATCGAAGGAATTGATAAATTAGAAAATTTAGAGATATTAAGAATCGAAGAATCTAATTTAAAATATATATAATACATAAATAAATTAGGTCCGTATAATAAAATTAAATCAATATAGATATAGACACAATAAAAGATAAAATTAGAAATTAAATATCCTATGGATAGTCTCAATGAATTGTATATTTAAGTATTGAATATTAACAATAATAGTTAAATTTAGGGAATATACAAACTTATAAATTTAGAACGTCTTTCTTTAATTTCATGTGGACTTTAACATATACCAAGAGTTAATATAAATAATAAAATAACTTATTTGAATTTATCACATAATAATATAGAAACTATGGATGGCATATAAGGATATTAAAACAAATTGGAAAGATTAAATTTATCGAGAAATTAACTGAGCGAAATATAAATATATTAATTTCCGAATCTATAATATCTTAATATGAATCATAACAATATAACTGACATATCCAATTTGGTAAATTAAGATAATCAATTAGTCCTTGAAAAATTAATAGAATTAAGTCTAAACAATAATAAAATATAAAGTATAGGTCCGTTATATAGTAATAAATTAAGAACATTATATGTTTGGAACAATAGATTGAATACAATAAAAGATACTAGTGATTTTGATATAAGATTATATGATCCATTAGATAATGTTAAAAATTAAAGAATCAAATATTTAAGTACTAAAAATAGAAGTGTCATAGAATAAGTATTTGCAATAACTTCCGTATACGATGATGAATATGACACATATGATTATGAATGGAATTATATTGTAAGATAAAGATGGAATTATCATGATACGGGTTCCATGGGAGTAGGTAATGAAGTATATGATGATCATGCTGTTTATATTGATTTTTTAACACTTAACACATTAATTTAAATGAAAATAAACTTCTTAATATTAATGAAAATAGATTTTAGTAAGTTATCTAAAATATAGACTGCGGATGTTCATGATGAGATTTTATTAGTAAGTACTCAACGATGGATCTCATATGAAAGATATTATTCTGATTTATTAAACCATATTAAAAGGCATAATATATTGAAATATTAAACCTAATTTATGCATAATATAAAGACTAAAATAGGAAGATAAGAAATTTAAAAAGAAATATTGGAATATGCTAATCCTGATCTAAATAAAAAACGTTGAGACTCATAAAATGGAATATTATATTATTCTTCATTCTATGATTAAGCACATAATGTAATAGGCAAAGTAAATATATGGTCATAAGAAACACTTTATATCATTGTACTATGATCAATAATAATGGATTGTTAAGGTATAAAAGATCATATTGATGATCCCGATGTATATCTGGTAGAGTTTGATTTTTCATTATTTTACTTAGATACAGAAGAGTAGTGATTAATATATTTTATTTATTCGAATATGGAATATGTAAAATATAGAATTATTTGGTTTATCAAGTATTAAATCATTTATATCTTATGTTCTTAAAGTATTTAACTTACTAAGTATTAAATCATTTATATCTTATGTTCTTAAAGTATGTAACTTATCAAGTATTAGAATCATTTAAATCTATGTTCTTAAAGTATGTAACTTATCAAGTATTAGAATCATTTAAATCTATGTTCTTAAAGTATGTAACTTATCAAGTATTAGAATCATTTAAATCTATGTTCTTAAAGTAGTTAACTTACTAAGTATTAAATCATTTATATCTTATGTTCTTAAAGTAGTTAACTTACTAAGTATTAAATCATTTATATCTTATGTTCTTAAAGTAGTTAACTTACTAAGTATTAAATCATTTGAATCTTATGTTCTTAAAGTATTTAACTTACTAAGTATTAAATCATTTAAATCTATGTTCTTAAAGTATGTAACTTACTAAGTATTAAATCATTTGAATCTTATGTTCTTAAAGTAGTTAACTTATCAAGTATTAGAATCATTTAAATATATGTTCTTAAAGTAGTTAACTTATCAAGTATTAGAATCATTTAAATCTATGTTCTTAAAGTATGTAACTTACTAAGTATTAAATCATTTGAATCTTATGTTCTTAATATATTTAGTCGATTTGTTTAAATTTATTCAGACATTATGTTACTTTTTTGAATATTCAAGTAAATAACATAATTAAAAAAGAGTAAAAAAATAATATTCTACTTTAATTTTCTTCGTCGGACTATTTTTTAGTACTTTATTTTTTTATTCTTCTCTGGGGGCTATAATAATAGTATGACTCACTTATTCACACTCATATTCATGTTTTTATTCTATTTTTTACAAATTACTATATTTCCATGTAAGAACTTCTTACAAAAATAAATAAATTATCATAATATTTCTATTTCGTCTTCGAGATCCTCTAGATCCTCGTATTCTTACTCATACTAATCGAAGTCTAAATCATTTTACTCGATGATTCCTTTGATATTGTACTACTATTTGTACTTATTCATGTCGATCAATAGTTTGTTATTCTTTATATTCCTTAATTTCTCAAAGTCGAAGTGTACATTACATGCTCCTGTACCTGCCTTGACTAGATTACCAGTACATATTCTTGTACTTAGACACTGATTAGTATCAATATCATTTGTAGCACAATACTTAGCCATCTATTTCATTGGTTATTCGAATGTAGCAGATGCTATAGGATCAATACCAATCTATTATGCTCCGGTCCTATGAATAGTAATCATTTTACCTTAATGAGTCATAATATCTGCTAATAACGAAGCATTCTAATATGATATTTCTTGTCCTTTACCAGTATATGCTTCTTATAGTTATACGATAATAACATGTCTTGCAGCTTCGACTCCATATATTTCGTATACTTCTCTTATGTTGTTGGTTACTATCTTGTTATAGTCTATATTTTCGATCTATCTTATATCTCTAATATTCGATCCATCAATGAGAATCTAATATTCAGACTTATTACTAATATCTCCGGTCTTCTCATCTACTACTTATACAGTTCTCTTGTTTATCTAATTCTTGTATCCTATACCACTAATACCCTTGATAGTAATCCCTTTGATAAAATTCGTAAAGTATTTTATTAATTCATCAGTGATTTCGGAAGTATCAAATCTAAAGTGAATTACTGTATTCTCTACGAAATCAGATGATGATAATAGAGTAGTACTAGTTACTTTAGATAACAAGTTCTTATATTGTTTCTATACTGTTTTATTATGTGTAAACAATCTTTTCCATTGTTCATTGATAGCTAACTTAATATCAATTAATTCAATATTCTTAGCATATAACTACTATTTATTGAATACTAATCTTATCAAGTATGGTTCTTTTTATTTGAACTTATTGATATTATTTTATCTTATCGAATTTACATTTGTCTATATGTTTCTACTATCTTTACATTGGTCATCTAGGTATTCTTATTATAAGATCTTCTTATTCGAAGTCTTCTTTCTACTAGTTTATCCATCAAATAGATTCATGATAAGATCATCTTTTAAGTATTTATTTTCGGGATCGTATAATACTTGTATTTGTTGAAGAACATCATCAACAATAGTATGTTATATCTATGATAAGATGTTCTAAGCAATCTATTGACTATTCTTATTATCTTCCAAGTATATTTACATTTAAGGTGTCTTAATATCTTTAGTCAAATTAATAATCTCTTTTAGTCTTTATGTTCCTACTGTTAATACGAGACCTCCGGCAGAACCCGAAGTCTTATGAAAAGAATTCAAAGTCATCTATGTCAAAGGTTCTCCTACTGATTATGCGGTAAGAATACCAATAGAAGTACCCGGAGCACATATATTTTGATTATATTCTTTGATTATCATGTCGAATATACGATCCACTTATTCTTGAGAAAATCCATAATGATGTATAGCTCTTTTAGGAGATAGTAATTCATACAATGCGTATACCAATACTTTCTTACTTGTAATGTTTTCTATTTATCTTACACTAGTATCTTTACAAGAAATGTTTTATAGTATTTTGTTAGAATACAAAGATTCGATACGATCTAAGATATATTTAGGATTACTCAATACTCTATAATTTTCATCTTTTTCCTCATTATGTACCATTCCAATTATTCTTTCAATATTTACTATGATACTAAATCCTTAATTCAAGAAATCATTCAAATGATAAAATTTAATCTATTATTATTTGAATAATTCTTTCTTGATATTCAATATGTTTTCGAATTATTTAATATTTTCATATCTATTGAATTTTGATGATCTGAAATGTTACATTCTCTATAGTTAATCATCGTCGAATAAATACTCTTATTTTAGTTGTTCGTATGATTTACCGAACAACTTAAATTAGTACTTATATTACTTTTCTGGATTACCGGAATTGCCTTAATATACATTTTGAATCAATTATTTATTTGCTAATCTTACTTAGTTATCGTATGATATTTGAATATCTTCAGAAAATTTCACAAACTTCTTTTGTACATAACCCGATTCTGCGGTCTTCATTGTAGATTCTATAATTTACTCTATAGCAGTCATAGTATAGTATGTAAATCCTGGGAATTCTACTCCGTGGATGAAAGATTATTTTACTAGACCTCTCGATTCTGGGGTATCATCAAATTATGTAAAATATGGTAAAGTACGATTATTGTATTCATGAGGAATCAATTTAAGATTCTTTTATTGTAGACCTACTATACCAGAAGTCAATGTAAGATTATCGATAGTACCTTTGGATCCTGACTCTTTCATGACTTCGAATCCGTTGTTTTTATTAATATCTTTTGTTATGATCTCGGATACATTTGATTAGATCTTTGATATATTAGATAATAATGTATCTTCGTATATACTCAATTATAGTTTATTAGGATTATTCTCTACCGATGTAATGAACTAAGAAATCGATAATTCGGAAGTCTCTAGCTAATTCAAAATCTATTGATGTATCTTATTTTCTGTAATAATATCTCTTATTCCTACTGTAAATCCTGTCTTATGAAGATACTAATTGGTGTATTACTACATATCATCCAAAAGATGAACTATAGCATTCGGACCTGCAATATCCCATGTTTATTAGACTATGGAATTGTATTTTTTGGGTCCGACTGTTTCTTTGGAAAGTACTCCGGAATAAAATATTCCATTCTTGATATGACATTTCTTAGTATTTACGTTAATATTCTAATTTATTATTTTACTAATTAGTTCTCTACAATTAAAGTGAGAATCTTCTGATAATAAGAAATCATTATTTTTAGCTTATGAAGTACTTAAGAACATTTACATAGCATCCGCTTTTCTAAAGTATGTATCATTTAAAGTCATTTTGTACATACCTACTAATCCATCTTATACTAAACCTATATTAGTCTATGATGATGCAGGACTAATAACTTATTTAGTACTAATAGCTATTTCTTTTAATTCGATCTATGATAATGCGGTCTATGGTACGAATAAATTCATTTCGTCTCCATCAAAATCTGCATTATATGGAGTAGTCATTGCTACATTCAACTAAAATGTATCAGTAGGTATGATCTTAGCTCTATGACCTAACATCGAGGGTTTATGTAAAGTAGGTTATCTATTGAAGAGTACATAATCTCCAGTCAATAAGTGTCGTTCTACAATATCTCCATATTAGAGTTATGTCTTATTCTTGATATTCTCAAGCTACAATGATAATCTAGTCCTTTAGACATTACCATATTTATCGACATGATCTTTTATGATTTTATTTGCACCGGGATATATATCCATACCATTCTTAATTGCCTATGTTAATCTTACTATATTCTTTGGAGTAACAACTTCTTGAATTGTCAAGTTCTTTGCTATCTTAATAGGGACTCCGACTTCTTAAATGGATATTGTGGATCCTGAAGTAATAACTCCTCTTGCACTAAAATCTACTCTACGACCCATAAGATTTTCTCTATATCTTCCAGTCTTACCTTTATGCTTTTGAGTTATACCAATAGTCTCTTAAGTATTCTTAGTCTTCTATTTGATACGAAGATACTTATTATCAGATGAGAATAGGTTTATTAAGTCATTCTAAAGTAGTTACTTGGCATTATCCTCATTTGCGAATATGTTTTTCATTATAAGATCTTGTGTATTCGTACTCTCGGTAGATTACTATTGTATACTTTTCTTCTTTTTGTTTTACTATTAGAACAATCTAATATTGTCTTTTAATATCTTCAAAAGGTTGATTGTCAAAGGATCTTCTCTTTCGTTCGTATTTCCAAAGTCTCCTCTTGAAGTAGGTCTAATTGTAGGAGGAGGTACTTAAATAGTATGGAACAATAGATCTTCTGGTCTATTTTTGTACATTCCGAGTAATTAGCAATCTTCTTGAGTCATCTATTTAAATGCTTAATATACTAGTGTCGGAGTAAGTATTATCTATTTTTTGTTTCCTTCTTTGTCTGTTTAGAAGTTAGCTACATAAGATAAAACATTATTATCTTTATTCAATGAAATATTAGGAACTTCGAAGTTACAATTGGGACAGAATTTCATAGTCTTAGATTATTCACGTATGAATTTGATCTTATCATTATTATTCTGAATATTCTTGATCATTAATTGATCTTTGATAATAAGTAATTTTGAACACGAAAGACAAATAGACTTCATTATAGGTTCCAACTGATCAGTAGTATATGCTACATTAAAGAATGGTTCGAATAGTTAGATATACGATGTATGACCCGGACAATTGATATATGACAAATGACAAGTAGAACATACTTAGTTTTCATTTATTGTTCCTAGTCTTACATCGAATAATCCATCTTGTACTGGAGTCTATTATTCATAAAGAATCTATGATGTAATTCCACTTTTAATGACAGATACTTTCTTAATCTCTTCGGAACTTGGAATATAGAATTCGATATGATCTATTTTTCTATATTTTCTGGAATCACAGTATTAGTTAGTAGTATACATGATTTAAATTAGGTATAATAAACATACGATAAATATTCTTCATTGGAATACATATACCACATTTTTTATTATATTACAATGGATAGACTTAAATAAAAATTATTGAATAATGACAATACTGTTCCTGATAAGAATGTAAGATTCTATGACTTAGTATCTAAATTATAAAATAGTAATTAGTGCATATCAGAATAAGTACTTAAATAAAGAAGTTCTTATTAGGATTGTGTATCTATATCTGCTATTATGGATTGTCTTTAAACTTTATTATGTTCCGTAGATTGGGTCTAATATAATAATAGTATTACTTCGCGAAAGATAGAGAACTAATTAACCGAAATTTAGTAAAAAGTAAGATAGTTTTAAAAATAACATAGTAATAATCCAAAATTAATGAAACATTTGAATTGTGCGATAAACTAATTATTGGAATTATAAGAAGAATAATATAAGGTCTTACAAGAACTTATTTGTACTATCAAATATACAAATGATCCTTAGGAAAAAGTAAATCAAATATTAAGATAATAGTACAATAAATATAATTGTCTATCCGTATTTACTATATGTCAATAGAATTCTTTGTTATTGACTCATGCTACTATGGCAAAATATATAATTGGATAATCCGCACCATTAAAAGAATAACCTTTCTACTTGAAACCATAATTAGCTTTAATCATGTAACATAATAATATAAATGATATTCATGCAAAAGAAGTATTAGCTAAATATAGATAAAATTAAGATTAAAAAAGATTAATTGTCTAAATTCTAAACAAATAATTAGATAATGGATCCGTAGTTACTTCAGTAGATATTCCAGATATACATTTTACCAAATATGATAACAAAATATAGGACACTAATATTCTATATATCGTACAATTGTATATTTCTAAATGCGTATTGGAAAATAATATTAAATTAATATAGAAATAGGATAAAGAAGATTATGTAATTGATTCGGAACATAACAATCTAGATGAATTATTGTAGACTTATAAATCTCATTGTCAGAAACTCGAAGATATGTTAGAAGATATGTATAAAACTAAATATAACAAATCAATATTCTAGGTCCTATTGTAATAATACAAAGATCAAATAAGTTAGTAATTCGGTATCCAAGAAGATTCTCAATAGTAATATGAAAAACAGGAACTCATAAAATTAGATGATGATAATTAGGATCCTATTATCAAGATTTCGAATGCTATGGAGTATATGATGTATAAACTAAATCAAATGGATAATAAACAATAGTAGGATAAAACAGAAGTCGGATATGCCATATAGAATGTTATGTCTATGATTACCAATTGTCCTGACGAAATAAAATCTTAGTTTAATACTTCAGAAATAATGAATTTACAATGTGTTACTATAGATTGCGTATCAGATAAAATACTTAAGAATGAGAAAATCAATTGTCTATAACTTATTTGTTTACTAATCCATTTGAATGAATATCATATTCTTACTTAGTTATACATCGACGAAAGTACGTATGAATCTATTATGAGTTCCAATATTAAAAATACTATTCAAGAAGTTATCGATTTGTATGGTCTCAAATAGACTGTAGAATAAATATATCCTACTCTTTTATCATTCTGTATATTTATCAATATTGTTACTCCGGTAAAGAGTGTCGAAGAATTAAAATAAAAATAAACAGATCTAAATAGACAATCTAAGAATTAATATATTAATAAGATCAAATCTAAGACTAGATTATTGTACTATATTGATAAAAGTACTTTCTGTAATGAAATATTGAATTGGTATATCATACATGTGAAATAAAATAATTTATATACCGATGGTACCGATCTTCAAGTATTCAAATAAATAAATTCGGATGAATAATAGATACCTTTATACAATTAACTTTTACAATAATAATGCTATAATACCTTATTTGCTCCTTATTTATAGATATTCAAATACATTGCTCTAAAAGATTGTCATACTAAATTCTAAAAGTTCTTTAATCCTAATATTAGTCAAGTAATAAACTATAAATCTTAAGATGTTTCTCATTGTGCTAATATGGTATAGACTGCTAATGATATGGTCATAAATAAATACAATTGGTTCATCGATAAAACATGTGTTATAGCAATTACTACATGTAAAAAAGGATTAAAATCATACTAATAATTCATAAATACTATTGTCGAAATATATCCTAATATTAAAATATTGATACTCGAAGAAGAGGATGATTGTTCGGAACAAGAAATAATATTAAAAGAAGAACCTGTTAGAGTAAGAAATAGAAATGATGATAGTATAACTTGTGAGACTTCGTAGACTTCGTAGACTTCGTAGACATCGGATTCTTCATCATATAGTTCTGAAAGTAGTAGTACTACAGTTATACAAGATTTAGGATAGACTCGTATTACTTCTGAATATTTCTCTGAAGCATCATCTGAATAGTCATTCGAATATTCCGAAAATGTAGTATTCGTAACTTCCAATAAGAAAGTAAAAGATTATACCAATAGAATTAGATTATTCTAAAAGTATGCTAAAGATAAAGATTATATGATTATGATTAGATAGTCATGTGCTCCAATATTCACTAAATTATAAATACCTAAATTATTCGCAGATCTGATTCATAATAATCTTGCTTCTTTAGAAATATACCCTTAGAACATGATGCAAGTTAAAGATAAACGTATTATGACTAAAGATAATACATATAAAGCTATTAAGACTAATATAGCTTAACTTACTCAAAATACTCCATGTAAAATAGTCTTAATCAATATGACTAAATATAACTGCGATGTTAAATTTACAAATCGTTTTATGTAATTAAACAAATATTCTGGGTTCTAATATGATTGATACAATGTATATACTATGTATTAATCATATTTATATCATGGGGACTAGTGAAAGTAAGAATTCTACAGAAATAGATAATGAATTAAAGAACTATAAATAGAAAAATAGTACGTATAGATAGGATATAAAGAACCTATCTTAGACATTCACAAACTTTACGACTAACATATAATAGCATTGTAATGCGGAATCAGAAAATAAAAATAATGCAATAATCGATGTTACATTTGGTGCTAATTGTAAGAAAGATAGTAAAGCAAAGATTATAAATAATTAGACAATAGATTCTAAAATATAAAATTATTGTAAAAGTACTACTATAAATAACTCATAATGTAGGAATGAAATGGAATCTGGAATAATGAGTATAATATAATAACTTCGTGAAGATCTAAGTATACAAGAGAATAAAAATAAGATACTTTAGACACTTACGGATAAGATGAGTAATTTAGATGGAATAGGACTCGATAAGGCATCAATTAATGAAGTATCAGTAAAGAACTTATTCTCAAATATATAGAACTACAATACTAGTATAACTAACAAATAGATAGCTTAATAAATCACATAGATATGTTTCAATGATACTAATATGTAAAAAGTGGTATCATATTAATAGAATGCTAATCTATTAGATATAAAACTAGCAAATGTATGTAATCTAGATATAGTAAATAGATAAAAGATAACATCTTAGATTCTTTTGAAAGCATGTATGGATACCGAGATTATACATTCTGCAGTAACATTGGCTCATATGGTATCAGGTTCTTATATTTCATCTAAGGAATATTCTGCGGAAGTATAAAAATCTTAGACCGAGACTGATCAAGAATTAGAATCTTCGGGATGGGTAGATTCATGGACCGGAGTACTAAACAATGCAATTAATACTGTCGGAAGTATATTTGGAGGAATAATATACATCATAATTATTGTAGTATGTGTATTCTTATTATCAGGAATGCAATCTAAGAACAAAGAGAATAAGAAGAAAGGATGAGAATTTATATATAAATGAATATATAAGTTCTATCAATATTGATACTATTCTTCTTGTTAATATACTTACTTATAGATTTGAACAAATATAATTTAGAGTACTATTGTATGGATAATATATGTTCATACGGATATGATTATTCTAAGATAATGTTAATAAAAAGACTCAAGGCATAGACTTAATAAGTATTATAAAAATTATATTAAGATACTTAGGACTATAAATACTTTGATACTATTCTTACATTAAAAGTAATTCGTATAGTAGAATCAAAAGAGGAAACATATTTGGAATCCAAAGATAAGTAACTTGTAATATGTTTAGCAGGATCATATAATATGATTATGTTCGCATTTCTACATGAAATAACTCATATGATATTGAATACTTAAGGTCATGGATAAGACTTCATAGATCAATTTGTCATAATATTAAAAGTAGCAAAGAAACTTAAAATTATACATAATATTACTAAGAATGAAATGTATTGTGGATAAGTAGTAGAAAAAGAGACTTTCAATATATGAATATATCAATATATGACCTTGTAATATATTAATACTACATAACAGAATACTACAAATACTATAATCATTTATATTAATTGTATTATTGGACTCAAAGGTCCTCCGATATGATAATAATGAGTATCCGGATTCTTAAAGTAATAGTACCATTTGTACGAATTTATTGAATCCGTATTGTATTAATATGTTTCTTTAAAATATTAATCCAATATAGTATCTTTTTATAATCTATCAAATTGTACATATACTTTCTATACGTATTTTACCTTCTTATATCTGCTCTCTATTATTGCATAATTGTTATTTCCGGGATTAATATTCTTCGATTACAACTTTCCTTTATATGTCTTAGTCTATATAAGTTCATCATTTTCGATCTTATAGAATCTTATTTTATGAACAAAATGATCTCTCGATTTTAAGAAATTAAAGAATTGCCAATCATAAAACATTACCTAATATACGTCATTCTTATTATCTATTTCATTTATCTTTTTTATGTTATCTACGAATGTATTGATATTACCATAAAAGAAGTAATTAACAATATTATCTTGGTACAAAAATACGAAATTCTAATTTTAGTATACGTATAATTTCTATATAAAATCGATTAATGATTCCAAAGATTTAAATGACTAGATATTCTTAGTATCATCAATGTAATAACTTAATTTTATCATTTAGGATATAAGTATAAATCATAATCCTTTGAGATAATCGTAATTTATACTTTTGTTTTTAACAATCTATTGTACCGATTTCTTAATATCTTATGATTCGGCCTATTTAAAATAGAGTTCTTATGTCTAATTAAACTATTATCTATTTAGCATATCCTATTGTTTCTTTTGATTCTAATTTATTATGTATTATTACATTTCCAGTTCATAATTAGATATTCCATTGTAGAACTTATTTGTAACTACGAATTTATTCTCAATCATATATTGTATCATGTTCTTTGTTTACATATGATAATTACATGTTTTACATATGGGTCTCAAATTCTAAGTACTATTATCTTATGTCTTAGAATATGCATTGATATGCCCTACCTGAAAATTATACATACTTATTACTTCTTTGTTACAACATAGACAATATCCGTATTGTAGATAGCCCATATAATGTTTCCATATTTAATCTCGTGTTATTTTAGATATATTCACTCTTTACTATTTCATAATGTATATGATAAATGATTCATATGATAATATTATTATAAGAATCATTTATTGTATTAAGTAATAGTAGCACTGTTAATACCTAATAAGAAAGATACTACAGTAACATAATATGTGTATCTTAATAATTTATTTTAGAATTTTAATTCCGTACCTAAAGTAGGATTATCTTTTAATACTTTAATATATTCGGACTATTATCCGGAATAGGTAAAATAGATTACTACTGCCATGAATATTATTCCGAATAGTACCCAAAATATAAATTTAGTGCCGGACGTAGAACTATTTTATCCATTATCTGCTTCGTAATCCTTTTTGTATTTGTCATGATCTTTTGTATCAATACCTTATTTAACTTTCTATAGATGATTAGGTGCAAAGATAGCTTTAACAATACAAAATAAGAAATATGTTCCTACTAGGATAAGAGTAATAGCTACTATATTCAATATAATATTGTATTAATTAATGGATTTACTTTCCAATTAAGAGTTCTTATTATAGTTCTTGTAGATCATCCAGAATCCAAAGAATGTAGCACTAGATACTACTGCCTCAGACATTAACATAACAAAATTAATAGTCTACTATTTAGATTTCTTCTTATTGTAAACATATTCTGACATATTAAGTTTATCATTGTTACTTTCGGTTCTTATTTTATTTGATCTAACAATTTCAGTATTATTACATACAGAAAATTATTTATCAATATCATTTGATCTTTCTTTATCTTCGTTTAACCATTCCATGTTTATATAATATAAAAATAAGTATGATAATAAGTATTAAAAATATAAAATAATAATAGTATCTATAGGTAACTTATTTATCCTATTGATACACTTTCGTACCTTAAGTTTTTACATTTGGCAATATATTAACATAATTATGTATCATATATATTATTTTATCCTTTATTGTTTATTAATGCTACAGAGTATATTGAGAAATCGAATCATAAAAGAATACGAATTATTTTAATACTTTTGTAGTTCCTTTTTGTATCTCTATTTACATGTCGAATTTAGAAATAATATCATATTCGAATAATGATTTTAGGTCTAATTATTTTAATACTTATATGCCTTATTCACCATCCTTTTGATAAAATAGAGTACCCGGATTATCATAAAGTAACTCGGATTATATATTACTTTATTTATTCATATTGATCATATCATATATTCGAGTCCTGTCTTATGGAGATTAATATACTAATTGATAAACTATTATTTATTATTAATTACTTATGAATACCGTAATATATGAAGGAATCTTAAATGTATAATGTTCTATATTCTATAACTCCGTATTTCCATTTTCTAGTATCCATGTATTATTTTCATATAAGAACTTATTTATAGATACATAATCCTTTGTTTCATAATCTTTTATCTTTTGTACGAATGCGTTTATCCTAGATTGTACTTCTTCATTGTTACCATCTACTATACCTAGGACATAAATATAGTACATGATTCTAATATTATTACCATAGTACTATATTATTTAATATTTGTTATAATCTTCTTGCCCATACTAACTAAATATTGGTATATCTAGTACTTTTATTCCATTAACTAATATCTTTTCTTCCGTATTTTCTACTAATATATTAGCTAATTTAGGATCATTCTATTTAGAATCTGCTAATGCACGAGGATATAAACTATCATTATTATTTATTATTAGATTTATTTTATCTTCCGTAATGATCATTTATAATATTTTATTAATAGTATCATTAATGTTAAATAGAATAAAAATACGTATATTACATATACTTTCGAATTATTCTTCTTATGTTAATTAATTATTATGTCTATAAATTCTATATTCTCATTCATGGTATCAAAGTAATTATCTAATAGTAAATCGAATGTTTTGGGATGTTATCCTATATTATTAATATAAATTATCTTAGTCCGATTGTTTAATATTACGATTTATACTGTATCATTACTATTAAAATCTGTCAATAATTACTTACAAAGTTATTCTTTTTCTTATATAGGTTTATCGATATATTATATTTTATACTTTTAGAATTAGTAATCATACCAGTATATTTATGCTCCGTTGTTATATTCATTTATATTAGTATGAAGATCATATATACTATTCATAATTATGTTATTATTTACTTTATTAGTATATATAACATAATAAATATTGTTAATATGATAGTAAACTAGTATATTCTAATATGATCCATTTATTATTTTATTTAGATTATTAATATCTTTAATTTCTATTTATTTATCATTATCTAATTATGCTATGATTTTCATTATAATTCAGAATCTAGAGAACTCTTTTTGTATCCTTTGTATATTAGATATACCACTATTATTAACACTATGATAATTAATATTATTGTCCAAATATTTATTTTCTTATCTTCTTATTCGGTATCATTATCTGGTTTCTCATACTTACCTATCTTGTATTATCTGTATTTTTGATACTATAGAAATTATTGGATTTGATCTCCGAGTTATATAATAGACTTCATTTCTGTATTAGATCTCAATGATTTTATTAAAAAATACTTGTCAAAATAAATATAAACTTATTTTTCGACATCGGGCTAATAACTTTCGATATTATTAAGATCCTATATCATTAACTGATGTTGATTTTAATCATATGAGTATGTTTTCTAATTGTATACTACTTTTATTTTGTTATGAGCGTCTTCTTCTGAATAGTACATAGTATACTTTTACTTAGGCAATGACTATACTAAGTTTGTAAATTTACCTTTATCGTATTCTAATGTATTATTTCCATAATATGTAGCTGTTCTATTCAAATCTATATATTGATATTCGAAAGGTAAGAACTTATTAATATTTGATAAGTCTTTGTCTAATATGACATTATTTCCTACTACGAATGGAGTATCTAAAGTACATAAGTACAACATTTATAGTTTAAAGAATATATCATTAGAAAGACTCATTATAGATTCGACTTTATCATTCTATTACTTTGATTATTCGGCAATAATATAGTAAGGAGAATTCTTATCACTGTTCTTATAAGAATTAGACTTAGTATCTATCTATACTGATAATATACGTTGTATTATAGATTGTTATCCATTTTATATTTTTACTAATTCATTTATTTTGTTACTTTTCGAATCATATAGTTTTTTATTTTGATCCTTTACGAAGTCATCTATATTATCATACTTCTTTGATTCGTATGTATCATTTGAAAATAAATCTACTTTGTATTATGTATAGAAGTTATCATTGATAGATACTATTCTTTGATGATAATATAGGTTTTCTTATAGTATACTTAGTACATGATTTTTGAATGATTCATACTATTTATTCTAATCTTTATCACTACGTACTACTTTAAATAATACTTGATGTGAATTATCTTAAAAATTCAAAGATACATCATACTAATCTATTTTTTATTTGAAATCATCTAGTATACGAATGATATTAGGAATAGTATAATCATGTATGTAAGTAATTATAGTATCTGTCTTATAGTGTTTAAGAACTACTTTATTATGACCATAATTTTTGAATAAATTAATGTATTCTTATACAGAATTAGTATGCAATGTATAGTCGTACGTATCCGATT